>WNGJ01007424.1_pt1 | contig 16263 bp, 18 predicted proteins | sample 5400611 | NCBI WGS metagenome assembly WNGJ01 (sample SAMN13153375, study PRJNA577476) | soil metagenome | isolation source: 40 cm soil or saprolite under Garry oak tree replicate 1 | place: USA:California | collected 2016-06-15 | reverse complement strand
AGCGCGAGCGCGATCGGGAACACAAGGGCTGCGAAGTTCGTGCCGCACCTCGCCGCGAAGCGCGTCGGTCGCACGGCACCGCGCCAGGTCTCGGCGAGGCGGCGCTCCTCGGCGGCGGCGATCGCGCGGTGCTCGGCACCGTGGAGCGCGAGCGTCCGGCCGCGCAGGAGCCAAACGATGAGGCCGACGGTGACCGCCAACCCGGCGATCAGCGAGAGGCGATGCGGCAGGAACGCGAACAGAAGCGGAGCCGCGACCGCGACCGCGAGCAGCAACCGCTCGCGAGGCTTGGCGACCCCGCCGCGGCGAAAGAGTGGTGACACCGAGAGCCCAAGGCGGACGAGCCCCCGGACGAGTGGAACCTTTCCCAGGCGCTCGCGCGGCGCGGGCATCGCTCCTTCGCGCAGCGTCCCATCGACGCCGGCGAAAGCCCAGAAGCGCTCGCTGACGATCGCGACACCGTCGGGCCTCGCCATGCCTCCCAGCCGGGGGAGGGCCTGCGCGCCGTCGAAGCTGACAAGCACGGACTCCACCTACCCCAGCTTGCCTGGCCTGAGGCCGCCCGGCAATGGGCCGGGCGGCCTAGATCACGAAGTGACAGGCCTACCACCTGCCGCGCGAGAAGAAGCCGAGCAGCGCGAGCACGAGAACGATGATCAGGATGATCCAGAGAATGCTCAGGGCAGTCACCTCCTTCGGGCGTCGTTTCCTAACAACCGGTTTCTGACGACGGAGGGTGCGTTAAACCTCGCGGCGTTTTTTCCGCCCCGCCGGAGGGCAAGGACAAGGGATGCCAAGGGCGATCTGGACGGGCTCGATCAGCTTCGGCCTCGTCAACGTGGCGGTGCGCCTGTACAGCGCGATCTCCGAGCACAAGTTGCACTTCCACCTCGTCCACGAGCCCGACCAGAGCCCGATCGGATACCAGGAGGTTTGCAAGCTCGAGGACAAGCCCGTCCCGGACGACGAGGTGGTCAAGGCCTTCGAGTTCGAGCCTGGCGAGTACGTCTTGATGGAGGACGAGGACTTCGAGGCAGCGCGCGCCGAGGGATATCGGACGATCGAGATCACCGACTTCGTTCCCTACGAGCAGGTCGACCCGATCTACTTCGCACGCACGTACTACCTCGGGCCCGAGCAGGGCGGCGAGAAGGTCTACAGTCTCCTGGTGCGTGCGCTCGAGGATTCCGGCCTGGCCGGGATCTCGAAGTTCGTGATGCGCGACCGCCAGTATCTTGGTGCGCTCCGCGTCCGCGATGGCGTGATCACGCTCGAGCAGCTGTACTTCCACGACGAAATCAGGCCGGTCGACGAGATCAAGCCGCCGAAGACGAAGGTCACGAAGGAAGAGCTCGCGATGGCCGAGCAGTTGATCGACAACTTCGCCGGTGACTTCAAGCCCGAGAAGTACAAGGACACGTACCGGGACGCCCTGTGCGAGATCATCCGGGCGAAGCGAGCCGGCAAAGAGGTCCGTCGTGCCCCGGAGACCGAGGAGGAGGCGCCGCCCGACCTGCTCGAGGCGCTCCGCGCGAGCATCGAGGCGGCCGGCCGTGGCCGCGGCGCGAGGTCCGATCTGTCGAATCTTTCGAAGGCGGAGCTCGACGAGCGCGCGCGCAAGGCGAAGGTTCCCGGCCGCTCGAAGATGTCGAAGGACGAGCTGATCGAGGCGTTGGGGCACTCGGCTGCCTGAGCAGAAGCACCTGAGCGTCGTTCCGGATGTCGAGCAAGAGCTTGACCGTCTCTACGCTCTCCCGCTCGAAGGGTTCACGCCGGCGCGGAACGACCTTGCTCGCCGGCTCACCAAGGCTGGACGGGCCGACGCGGCCGGCGAGGTCAAGAAGCTCGCCAAGCCGAGCGTTCCGGTCTGGACGGCGAACCAGCTCGCACGGCGGGAGCCCGGTGAGTTGCGTGCGCTGCTCCGCTCCGCCGAAGAGCTGCGCAAGGCGCAGGAGCGCGCTCTCGGGGGAAAGGGCGTTTCCGATCTGCAAGATCGCCTCGCCGAGCAACGGCGGGCGGTGCGAGCACTGGCGCGGCTCGGGCGCGACATTCTCGCCGACGAGGGACGCTCGGCGAGCGACGCGATCGTGGAGCGAATTGCGAAGACGCTCGACGCGGCGGCGCTCGACGAAGGCGCGCGCTTCCAGCTCCGCGCCGGTCGCCTCACCGAGGAGCTCGAGCCGCCCGGCTTCGAGGCGCTTGCCGGAATGACCCCGGCGCGGCCGCCGTCGAAGCGCGCGGGAACGGCGAAGCCGAAGCCCTCTGGTGTGGCCCAAGCGCGGCAGCGGGTGCAGCAGGCGAAACAAGATGTTCGCGCGCACGCACGCGAGGCCGTCGAGGCCGAACGCGAGGCCGAGCGCGCCGAGATGACGGCGGCGGAGGCCCGCCGGACGGCTAACGCTGCGCGTGAACGCTCGGACGACGCGGAGCGCGCGCTCGCCGAGGCCGAGGCCGCCCTACGGAAGGCGCGGCGGGGCTAGGTCTCGTCTGCGGGAGGCTCGTTGACGACAGGATCGGTCGCGAGGCGCTCGGCGGCCTGCCGAGTCTCGTCTGCGACCTCTTCCTGCAGCTCTACGAACTTGTTCTCGTCCGTGAGCCGGCTCTCTCGCTCTCGATCTTGCTCGTCGGTCATTCCCTCCTCGTTCCCACGCGCTCTACTCTGTAACCGCGTTATGCGGGCGTGGCGGAATTGGCAAACGCGACTCACCGCTCGCAGTCGAGCGGGTTGCGACAGCTGGGACGCAGGTGAGCGGAGCCGAGCAAAGCTCGGCTCCGCGTCGAGCTCGCGCCTATCCTTGGGGAGAGCGGGCGTGGCGGAATTGGCAAACGCGACGGGTTTAGGACCCGTTGGGCGAAAGCCCTTGGAGGTTCGAGTCCTCTCGCCCGCACTTGCGCTCGCCGTTTTCGTACTTGGGGCCTCAGCATCAGCCGCGCCAAGCTCTCGGTGGGAGACCGCGACGTCGTTGCCCTTGGCGCGAACGGAGGTAGCTGCGGGTCGAGTGGGCACCGAGATCGCCGTCATCGGCGGCTTGCTCGCCGACGGGACGAGCACCGGGCGCGCCGACGCGTACTCGCCGCGCACCCACCGGTGGAGACGGCTCCCCGACCTGCCCGCGAAGGTGAATCACGCGATGGCCGCATCGGCAGGCGGACGCCTCTATGTCGTCGGCGGATACGGCGCCGAGCGCAACGCCTTCGTTTTCTTCAGCGGGCGGTGGCACGGCCTGCGACGCCTGCCGGCTCCACGCGCGGCAGCCGGTGCGGCGGTGGTCGGACATCGGCTCTATGTCGTTGGCGGGGTGGTGGCGCCGGGGAGGCTCGCGCCCCAAATGCTTGTGCTCGACCTTCGTACCGGCCGCTGGTCGTTCGCGCCGGGGCCGAGCCCCCGCGAGCACCTTGCCGTGACCGCCGCCGGCGGCATGGTCTACGCCCTGGCGGGGCGTTCGGGCGGGACGAACTTCACGACCTTCGAGGCTTACTCGCCTGCGCGGCGCAACTGGCGGCCGCTGCCGCCGGTTCCGTATCCCCGCGGTGGAACGGGAGCAGCGGTCGTGGGCCGCCGAATCGTCTCGGTCGGGGGGGAGGAGTCGGCCGGCACGATCCCATCGGTGTACGCGTACGGCATCGTGGCCAGGCGCTGGGCGCGTCTACCCGACATGCGGACGCCGCGGCACGGACTCGCGGTGGCCGCGTTCGGCAGCAGCATCTACGCGATCGCCGGCGGGCCGCAGCCGGGGTTGCACGTCAGCGCGGCGAACGAGTTTCTGACTCTCCGCTAGCGAGACGCTCGATCTCGGCGGCAGCCTTCGAGAGCGCGCCTTCGTCGAAAAGGAAAGGTGTCGCGTTCGGGATCGTGTGTACAGGGCCGTCGAGGTTGTCCGAGTCGCCGGCGGTGTTGAGCGCGTAGCGGATCGGGATCTCGTGGCAGACGACGAGCACGCATTCGTACGGCCGCTCGAGGAGCCGGCGGAAGGCCTTGGCGTAGCGGCGGGCGGCGTCGTCCAGGCTCTCGCCGCCGGGGAAGCGGTCGGCGCGGGTGTGCTCGCGCTTCCAGGCGCGGTACTCGCCAACCGTCCAGCCCTCGAGCTCGCCGACGCGGACGTCGTCCAAGAGCTCTTCCTCGACCAGCGGTATCTCACGGCCCTCGAGTGCGATCTGCGCCGTCTCGAGCGTGCGGCCGAAACGCGTATGGAGGCAGGTGTCGAGCGGTAAGCCACGGAGCTCGAGCCCAAGCCGCGCCGCTTCGTCACGGCCGTGGTCGGTGAGAGGAGCGGGCACGGCGGGGTCGCCATTGACGCGGTCTTCGGCGTTCAGCACCGACTCCGCGTGGCGGCTGAGCACGAAAAGTCGCACGCGGCGACCCTAGCGCGCTGACGGCAGGCGAAACCTCTTTGCTTGAATGGACGGGTGGCCGTCCAGGTCGAAGAGCTCGCTAACAACAAGGTCCGGCTCAAAGTCGACGTGCCCCGCGAGGACATGCAGCACGCGGTCGAGCACGCGACCTCGGATCTTGCCGGCAGCGTCAAGATTCCCGGCTTCCGCCCGGGCAAGGTGCCGATGCAGGTATTGCGGGCGCGCCTTGGCGAAGAGCGGCTGCTGACCGAGGCGGTCGAGAGCCATATCGGCGGCTGGTTCTGGAACGCCGCAGCGAGCTCGCGCATCCAGCCGATCGCGCAGCCCCAATACGAGTACGACCTCCCCGCCTCTGACGACGACGCGTGGAGCTTCACCGCCACTGTCGACGTGCAGCCCAAGCCCGAGCTCGCAGACTGGACGACCCTCGAGGTCCCATATGTCGCGGCCGAGATCCCGCCCGAGCTCGTCGATCAGGAGATCGAGGTCCTGCGTGAGAGCGTCGCCGACCTCGCGCCGGTCGAAGGTCGTGCCGCTCAGACCGGCGACGTGGTCGTCGTCGACGCGGTCGAAGAGGGGGGCGAGGCGCAGCGTGACCTCGTGCTCGAGCTTGGAGCCGGCCGGTTGCTCGAGGACGTCGAGCGCGCGCTGATCGGCGCGTCGCCGGGCGACACGCGCGCGGTTGAGTACTCGCTTCCGGACGACTCGTCGCGAACGACCCAGGTGACGGTCAAGGAGATCAAGGAGAAGGTGCTGCCGCCGGCGGACGACGACTTCGCGCGCGCCGCGAGCGAGTTCGACACGTACGCCGAGCTGCGGAACGAGATCGAGTCGCGCCTGCGCGAACAGCTCGAGGACGAGCTCGATGCGGCCTTCCGAGCCGAGACAATCGACCGCCTCGTCGTGGCCTCGAAGGCGACGGCCTCAGGCCCGCTCGTCGAGACACGCTCGCGTGAGCTGCTCAATCAGCTCGGCCGCTCGCTCGACCGTCGCGGGATCAGCGCCGACCTGTACCTGCAGCTGACCGGCCAGACGCCGGAGCAGCTCGCAGAGGGCGTTCGCGCCGAGGCGGCGCAGTCGGTCGCCCGCGAGCTGGTGCTCGAGGCCGCCGCCGACAAGCTCGGGATCGAGGTCTCCGACGACGAGGTCGAGGAGCTGATCCGCGAGCAGGCAGAGGCCGCCGGCGAGGACGCCGACGACGTCGTCTCCCAGCTCCGCGAAGCCGGCCGCTTCGAGACGCTGCGAGCCGACCTCCGTCTGAAGGAGACCCTCGACCGGATCGTCTCCGAGGTGAAGCGGATCTCGCCCGACCTCGCCCAGGCGCGCGACAAGCTTTGGACTCCCGACAAGGAAACCGCCTCAACCGAAACGAAACTCTGGACCCCCGCTAGTAAGGAGCCTGCATGAGCCCGTTGATCCCCATGGTCGTCGAGCAGACCTCGAGAGGCGAGCGCGCGTTCGACATCTACTCGCGCTTGCTGAACGAGCGAATCGTCTTTCTCGGCACCCCGGTCGACGATCAGATCGCGAACCTGATCATCGCCCAGCTGCTGCACCTCGAGTCCGAGGACCCGGACAAGGACATCTCCATCTACGTCAACTCGCCGGGCGGCTCGGTCTACCACGGGCTCGCGATCTACGACACGATGCAATTCATCAAGCCCGACGTCCAGACGATCTGTGTCGGCACGGCGATGTCGATGGGCGCGCTACTACTCGCCGGCGGGACGAAAGGAAAGCGGATGGCGCTCCCGAACTCCAAGATCCTCATCCACCAGGTGTGGGGCGGCTTCCAAGGGCAGGCGACCGACATCGAGATCCACGCGCGCGAGACGATCGCACTGAAGCGCACGCTCGAGGAGATCATGTCGGAGCACACCGGGCAGCCCCTCGATCGGGTGTCCAAGGACATGGAACGCGACTACTTCATGACGCCGCAAGAAGCCCAGGAGTACGGCATCATCGACAACGTAATCGTCCACCGCGACGGGTCACGCCCCTAGCGGTCCAGGCGATTCAGGAGTAAAAGGAGAACCGTGGCCCGAGCGACGGACGGCAACGAGCAACTTCTCTGCAGTTTCTGCGGCAAGTCTCAGCGGCAGGTCAAGAAGCTGATCGCGGGCCCCGGGGTCTACATCTGCGACGAGTGCATCGATCTCTGCAACGAGATCATCGACGAGGAGCTGACGGCTCCGGCCCAGCTCGATCTCGAGAACCTGCCGAAGCCGAAGGACATCTACGACGTCCTCAACGACTACGTCGTCTCGCAGGAAGAAGCCAAGCGGACTCTCTCGGTCGCGGTCTACAACCACTACAAGCGCGTCCAGATGGTGACCGAGGACGGCGAGGTCGAGCTGCAGAAGTCGAACATCCTGCTGCTCGGCCCGACCGGCTGCGGGAAGACGCTGCTCGCGCAGACGCTGGCGCGGATCCTCAACGTCCCCTTCGCGATCGCCGACGCAACGGCGCTGACCGAGGCGGGCTACGTCGGCGAAGACGTCGAGAACATCCTCCTGAAGCTGATCCAGGCCGCGGACTTCGACATCAAGAAGGCCGAGACCGGGATCATCTACATCGACGAGGTCGACAAGATCGCGCGCAAGGCGGACAACCCGTCGATCACGCGCGACGTCTCCGGCGAGGGTGTCCAGCAGGCGCTGCTGAAGATCCTCGAAGGGACTATCGCCTCGGTGCCTCCGCAGGGTGGGCGCAAGCACCCGCACCAGGAGTTCCTCTCGATCGACACGACGAACATCCTCTTCATCTGCGGCGGCGCGTTCGCCGACCTCGACAAGATCATCGCCAAGCGGATCGGCAAGAACGCCGTCGGCTTCGCCGCCGACATCCGCTCGAAGAACTCGACCGAGGCAGCCGAGCTGCTCTCGGAAGTGATGCCGGAGGATCTGCTCTCGTACGGTCTGATCCCGGAGTTCATCGGGCGCCTGCCGGTCGTGTCCGCGGTGCACCAGCTCCAGCGCGAGGACCTGGTCCAGATCTTGACCGAGCCCAAGAACGCGCTGACCAAGCAGTACCAGCGCTTCTTTGGCTACGACAACATCGAGCTCGTTTTCACCGAGGACGCGCTCTGGGAGATCTCGGACAAGGCGCTCGCACGAGAGACCGGCGCGCGCGGGCTGCGATCGATCATCGAGGCCGCGCTGCTCGACGTCATGTTCGAGTTGCCCTCCCGGAACGACGTCGTCAAGTGCGCGATCACGAAGGAAACGATTGCGCGCGAGTTGAAGCCGACACTCGTGACGAGCGGCGCCGCGGCCGACGACGAGCCCGAAGAGCTCGCCGAAGAGTCGGCCTAAGCCCCGCCCTGTTGAGCCGGCCTAGAGAAGCCGTTTGGAGCGGCGGCGGCCGACGACGGCCGCGTCCGGCCGGTTCCACAGCCCAACGCTGAGCTCGAAGCCGCTCACCCGCGGGCGGAAGTGCGGACGGTACGTCCCGTCGACAGCCCGGCGGACGAGCTCGGCGAGCGAAAGGCCCGTACGGGCCGACTCGCCGACCAGATACGCGTGCTGGCGATCGCTCAACGTGACCTGCGTTCTCCGGCTCATCCGATGTAGGTGTACACCTACATCACTTTGCGAATGGCGACGAATCTGCGTCGAGATCGTGACACCTTCGGCCTTGCGAGAAACGGCGCGGAGCAGCCACACTGAGCGCATAGTCGCTGCCTGATTGCACCGGATCTACGCTCCCGACGGGAGACGTCGGCAGCACTACGATGCCCTGATGGAGTCGCTGTACAACCCTGACGGGGTCGAGGAGCGTTGGCAGCAGACGTGGGAGGCGGAAGGCCTCTACAACGCCGAGGCCGACGATCCGCGCGAAAGCTTCGCGATCGCGCATCCGCCTCCGAACGTGACGGGCGACCTCCACCTCGGCCACGCGCTGCAGCTCTCGCTCGCGGACACGATCGTGAGGACGCGCCGGATGCAGGGATACAACGTTCTCTTCCAGCCCGGTTACGACCATGCCGGTATCTCGACCCAGAATGCCGTCGAGAAGCATCTTGCCGAGCAGGGCAAGACGCGCCAGGATCTCGGCCGCGAGGCGTTCGTGGCGCTCGTCTGGGAGTGGCTCCACGAGTACGGCGGCAAGATCATGGTCCAGTTCCGGCGGATCGGCGCCTCACTCGACTACCGGCGCGAGCGCTTCACCATGGACGACGCCTACGTCCGCGCCGTGATGCGGTTCTTCGTCCACCTCTGGAACAAGGGCTGGATCTACCGCGCGAACCGGATCGTCAACTGGTGCCCGTTTCACCTGACCTCGCTCTCGGATCTCGAGCTTGCCCACGTCGAGGTCGACGACGCGCTCACCTACGTGCGCTACCCGCTGGTTGACGGTGTGGGCCACATCACGATCGCCACGGTGCGTCCGGCGACGATCCTCGCCGACGTCGCCGTCGCGGTGCACCCTGACGACGAGCGCTACCGCGAGCTCGTCGGCAAAGAGGTCGTCGTCCCGTTCGTCGAACGGCGGGTCCCGGTGATCGCCGACGAGCGGGTGGAGATGGACTTCGGGACAGGCGCGCTGAAGATCACCCCCGGGCACGACGCGAAGGACTACGAGATCGGCCGCGACCACGGCCTTCCGGAGCTGACCGTGATCGGCCCCGACGGGCGGATGAACGACGAGGCGGGGGAGCTGGCAGGCCTGACGCAGGAGGAGGCGCAGGAGCGGATTCTCGAGTGGCTCAGCGAGCACGATCAGCTCGAAAAGCGCGAGTCGTACCGGCACACGGTCGCGCTCTGCGACCGCTGCAAGTCTCGAATCGAGCCGCGCATCTCGATGCAGTGGTGGTGCGCGATGGGGGATCTGAAGCAGCCGGCGCTCGATGCGCTGCGCGACGGACGGGTGCGATTCCACCCCGAGTCCCAACACCGGTTCGCGATCGCCTCGCTCGAGGAGGCGCCCGACTGGAACATCTCTCGGCAGATCTGGTGGGGGCATCAGCTGCCGCTCTGGCAGTGCCCGGACGGCCACGTGACCGTGCAGGAGGACGAACCCGAGGCGTGTGCCGAGTGCGGCTCGCGCGAGCTGACCCGGAGCGAGGACGTCCTCGACACCTGGTTCTCGTCGGCCCTGTGGCCGTTCGCGACTCTCGGCTGGCCTGACGACACGCCCGATCTGCGCACCTTCTATCCGGGCGACCTGAACACGACCGCTCGGGACATCATCCGCCTCTGGGAGAACCGGATGATCTTCTCCGGTCTCGAGCTGATGGGCGAGGTGCCGTTCAGGGACGTCGTCATCCACTCGCTGCTCCATGCCCCCGCCGGCGGACGGATGTCGAAGAGCCTCGGCACCGGGATGAACCCGATGGCGAACATCGAGGCGCACGGCGCCGACGCGACCCGCTACGGCCTGATGAAGATGGCGTCCTCCCAGGACGTGGCGTTCTCCGAGGGCGCGATCCTGGAGGGCCGGAAGCTCGCGAACAAGCTCTGGAACGCGAGCCGGCTGCTGCTCCAGGCGGGCGTGACCGAGGTCGAGGAGCGCCCGTCGTCGCTCGAGGAGCGGTGGATTCTCGCCCGGCTTTCCCAGACCCAGCGGGCGGTCGAGGCGAACCTGGACGCGTTCGACTTCTCACACTTGGTGCAGGAGCTCTACCACCTCACCTTCGACGACTTCTGCGACTGGTATCTCGAGGCGATCAAGCCGCGGCTCTACGACGACGACGCGGATGCGCTCGCGACCGCGGGCGCGGCGCTCGAGCGGCTCCTGACGCTGTTGCATCCGGCGATGCCGCACGTGACCGAGGAGATCTGGTCGAACCTGCCAGGTCGAGAGACGCGTCTGATCGTCGCTCCTTGGCCGGAGGCGGGCGACGACACGGAGGCGGGAGCGCTGCAGGACGTTCAGGAGGCCGCCGAGCGGTTCCGCCGGAGCGGGGTGCTGACGCCCCTTGCCGGCGAGAAGGAACGGATCTTCGCCGCCGTCGTCAAGCCGGAGCGGGCGAAGCTCGACGGTGGGAACGCCTCCGCCGAGATCGATCGACTGCGCAAGGAGGTCGACCGGGCGGAGAAGATGCTCGCGAATGAACGCTTCGTCGAGAACGCCGCGCCCGACGTCGTCGAGGCCGAGCGCGAGAAGCTCGCCAAGTACCAGCGCGAGCTCGATGCCCTCTCAGGCTGAGTGGATCGAATCACTGTCGCCCTGGCCGGAGGAGTTTGGCCTGGGGCGGATTCGCGCGCTGCTGACCGAGCTCGGCGAGCCGCAGCGCGCCTACCCGGCAATCCACGTCGTCGGCACGAACGGGAAGTCGACGGCGACGCGACGGGCAGCGGCCTTCCTGGCGCGAGAAGGTCTCGCCGTCGGCGCCTACACCTCGCCGCATGTCTCGGGTTGGAGCGAGCGGATCCAGGTCGACGAGGAAGATGTCGACTTCGAGACGGCGATCGCCCGCGTGCGCGCGGCCGCGGAGCGGATCGGCGCCACGCAGTTCGAGACGCTGACCGCCGCGGCGCTCGCCGAGTTCGCGGCTGCCGGGGTCGGCATCGCCGTCGTCGAGGCGGGCCTCGGCGGCCGGCTCGACGCTACGAATGTGCTCGACGCCCGCATCGTGGTGCTCACGAACGTCTCGCTCGACCACACCGACGTGCTCGGCGACACCCGCGAGCAGATCGCGAAGGAGAAGCTCGCGGTCGTCACACCCGGAGCGACGGTCGTCCTCGCCGAGCCGGAATGGGAGGAGCTCGCGCGAGAACGCGGCGCCGCGCAGATCATCCACACTGGCGACGTGGGTCGCGCCGCGGCCGAGGCGTTCCTCGGCCGAGAGCTCGGGGGCGAGGTCGAGGCCGGCCTCCCCGGCCGGCTGGAGTTCTCGGGCGACGACGCGTTCGCGGGCGCGCACAACCCGGCAGGCGTCGAGTGGCTGGTCGCCCGCCTACCGCGCGACGATTACGTGATCTGCGCCGCGATCCTCGCCGACAAGGACGCACGCTCGATGGTCGAAACGCTCGGGCGCGTTGGAAGCAGTTTCGTCGCCACCCAGACGGAAACCGAACGGACACTTGCAGCAGATCGCCCTGATCGTGATCGTGATGGTCGTGGGGCTCGCGTTCGGCGCCGGCTATCTCGTCGGCAAGCTCCTTCTCTGATCGGGGCGTGAACGTGATCCACAACCAGCTCACCGCCAGCGGCGCCTTCGATTTCTTCAGCACCGGCACGTGGACGATCGTCCGCAACCTCGCCATCCTCTTCGTCGCGGTCTTCTGGCTGGCCGTGGCGGTGTGGGTCTACAAGGATGCGCGGCGGCGGATCGAGGATCCGTGGCTCGTTGCGATGGCGACCTTGATCGGGCTTGTGCCGCCGTTCATCGGCGCGCTCGTCTACCTCCTGCTGCGGCCGCCCGAATATCTCGAAGAGGTGCGGGAGCGAGAGCTCGAGATCCGGGCGATGGAGGACCGGCTCGCGAACCGCAACCTCCACTGTCCCGTGTGCCGGGCGCAGGTGGAGTCCACGTTCCTAGTCTGCCCTGTGTGCACGACGAAGCTGAAGCAGGCCTGCGTGAACTGCAAGGCGCCCCTGGAGGCGCTCTGGCAGGTTTGTCCGTTCTGCGAGACGCCGGTCGAGACGGCGCCGCCGCAACTCGGCAAGACCAAGTGGCTCGAGCCGTCGCGGCCACGCAGAGAGCGACGACGCGCTGAGTAGACTTCTGCGGCTTTGGCTGCGGAGTCGACACTCGTTCTGATCAAGCCGGACGCTGTCGGGCGCAAGCTCGCTGGCGAGATCCTCGAGCGTTTCGAGCAACGCGGGCTCGAGCTGCGCGCGGCAAAGCTCTTGACTGTTGATCGCGAGCTCGCGGAGGAGCACTACGCCGAGCACAAGGAGAAGCCGTTCTTCGGCGAGCTCGTCGAGTTCATCACCTCGGCACCGACGCTCGCGCTCGTACTCGAGGGTGAGTCGGCGATCTCGGTCGTCCGAACGACAATGGGCGCGACGAATCCCACGGATGCGGCCCCCGGGACGATCCGCGGCGATCTCGCGCTGGCGATGCCGAACAACCTCGTTCACGGCTCGGACTCGCCTGAGTCCGCGCAGCGCGAGATCGCGCTCTGGTTCGGTGACTGAGCCGGATTACGTCGCGGTCAACCGCGAGGGCTGGACGCGCGCCAACAAGGAGTACACGGACGCCCGCGCTCGCGAGGCGTGGGCTCAGAACGAGATCACCTGGGGCAAGTGGAGCCTTCCCGAGAGCGAGGTCCGGGCGCTGCCCGAGGTAACCGGCAAGGAGATCGTCGAGCTCGGCTGCGGCACCGGGTACTTCGGTGCCTGGCTGAAGCGCCTCGGAGCGAGCCGCGTGGTCGGTGTCGACGTTACGCCCGCCCAGCTCGAGACGGCGCAGCGGATGAACGAGGAGTTCGGGCTCGGTCTCGAGTTCTTGCTGGAGAATGCGGAGCGGACAAGCCTGCCGGGCTCGTCGTTCGACATCGTCTTCTCGGAGTACGGCGCATCGATCTGGTGTGATCCCAAGCTGTGGCTCGCAGAGGCCGCCCGGCTGCTCCGGCCCGGCGGGGAGCTGATCTTCTTCCGCGGCTCGACGCTGCAGATGCTCTGTGTCCCAGAGGAGGGGCCGGTGGTCGAACGGCTCGTGCGCCCGCAGAGGGGGCTGTATCGGCTGGAGTGGTTCGACAACGACCCGGCCGTCGAGTTCCACCCGAGCACGAGCGAGATGTTCGCCCTGCTTCGGGAGAATGCGTTCGAGCTGCTCGACTTCCGGGAGTTGTTCGCCCCCGAGGACGCGGTCGACCACGAGTACTACGACACGGTTCCGGCCGACTGGGCCAAGCGTTGGCCGGACGAGGAACTCTGGCACGCCCGTAAACGCGGGTGAGCGCGCCGCCCGCCCCGCCGCTCCTGCTCGCGTCGCGGTCGCCGCAGCGGCGGGCGATCCTGGAGCAGCTGGCGATTCCATTCGAGGCGGTTGTCCCGCAGTACGACGAGGAGCTCTCGGGTGCGGATCCGGTTGCGGAGGTCGAGCGTCATGCCCAGGGCAAGGCGCGCTCGGTGGCCGGAATCGCCGGCGATCGGCCGGTGCTAGGGGTCGATACCGAGGTGGTGCTCGACGGCCGCGTCTACGGCAAGCCGGGGGACGAAGGGGAAGCCGAGGCGATGCTGGATGAGCTTTCCGGCCAGACGCACGAGGTCGTCTCCGGACTCTGCCTGCTGACGCCGGCGTGGGAGGAGCTGCGCCACGCGGTGACGCGCGTGTCGTTTCGGGCGCTGACGCCGCGCGAGCTCGGCCTCTACGTCGTCAGCGAAGAGTGGCGGGAGCGTGCCGGCGGCTATGCGATCCAGGGCCTGGGCGCGGCACTCGTCGAGCGAATCGATGGCGACTACCTGAACGTCGTCGGTCTGCCGACGGCGCTCCTGGTCGAACTACTCGCGGAGCGCTTTCCAGGTGTCTACGGTTTTGGCTAGGGCCTTGACGCTCCTGGTCGCCTCGACGGCCACGCTCGCCGCCGGCTGCGGCTCCGGCCGAGACTCGATGGTCGTCCGGGAACGTTTCGAAGCAGTCCAGGCTCCCCATCGGATCGCCGGTACGACGAGCCGCGCCGGGCAGATCATGCGGAACGACTGCAGGATCTCGGCCGTCTACAAGGTCCGTGAGGCGACAGGGACCGCTTTTCTGACGCAGACTCAGCTCGTGCACCTGCGTCTGCGAGTACCCACCAAAGGAACGGCGTACGAGCTCGAGTGCCTCGGTCCCTTGCTCGCAGAGCTCCCGGCCGGGGCTTCGAAGGTCGAGGCGGCGGCGCACGACTTGTCGGGCGGGCGGCTCCGATCGCTGAGCGTCCGGACTCACGCCTCCCCGATTCGGCTGGCGCCCGGTCGCCCCCTGCGGCCGGCGCCAGGCAAGCAGCTCGTCGTCGTCGAGTGGCCGCGCAGGCCCGGGTCCGCCTACGACAACCATCGAGTCGAGCTGAGCTTCCGGCTCCCGAAGGCTCTACTCGTCCGCGAGCGGGTCGTGTACACGGCGTCGGTCTCGTGCGGCGCTTCGAGCTATCTGCAGCCGGTCGTACCATTGACGAACGACCTCGGCTTCGTGAACGCGTACACGGTTCCGAGTGAGGGAAAGCCGTTCGACTTCATCGTGCCTCGTCTCGCAACTGGGATCAGCAGTCATGCCGAGGTGACCCGAACGCTCGCGTGCGGCCGATGAGCGACCTCGTCAAGGGCGAAGACGGCAAGGCCCGCTGCCGCTGGGGGTCGACCGACGAGCTGGATCGCGACTACCACGACAGGGAGTGGGGCCGACCCGTTGCCGACGAGCGCGGCCTCTACGAGAAGCTCTGCCTCGAGTGCTTACAGAGCGGGCTCTCGTGGGCGCTGATCCTGCGGAAGCGCGACGGGATCAGGGACGCCTTCGCCGACTTCTCCCCGGACGCGGTCGCAGCATTCGGACGTAAGCAGATCGAGGGCCTGCTGAAGGACACACGAGTGATCCGCAACCGTCGCAAGCTCGAAGCGATCGTCCAAAACGCCCAGGCAACCGTCGCGATGCGCGACCAGAAGCCGCTTGCCGAGCTCGTCTGGAGCTTCCTACCGCCGCGGCGTCCGGCGCCGCGCTCCTACGCGGACATGGCTTCCCTCACGGACGAGTCAAAGCAACTTGCCAAGGAGCTGAAGCGGCAGGGTTTCGCCTTCGTCGGCCCGACGACGGTCTACTCGACCATGCAGGCCGTCGGCGTCGTCAACGACCACCTCGCTGGCTGCTTCGTCCGCAAAGAGGTCGAAGCAGCCCAACGGGACGTGCAGCGACTTTTCCCCAGCAGGTAGCTAGACTCGACGCGGGGCAATGGGGATCTTTACCTCTATGACTGGGTTCGGAGGCCGCGACATGGCCGTCGACCTCGGTACCGCAAATACGCTGGTCTACGTCAGAGGCCGTGGCATCGTGCTGAGCGAGCCGTCCGTGGTCGCGATCGACCAGCGGTCGGGCGAGGTGCACGCCGTCGGCGTCGAGGCGAAGCGGATGCTCGGCCGCACGCCGGGCACGATCTCCGCGATCCGGCCGCTGAAGGACGGCGTGATCGCCGACTTCGACGTCACCGAGCAGATGCTCCGCCACTTCATCGAGAAGGTGCACCAACACCGGTTCGCGCACCCGCGGGTCGTCGTCTGCGTCCCGAGCGGCGTCACCGGTGTCGAGAAGCGTGCCGTCGAGGAGGCGACGCTCTCCGCCGGCGCGAGACAGGCCTATCTGATCGAGGAGCCGATGGCCGCCGCGATCGGGGCGGGGCTGCCCGTCTCCGAGCCGACCGGGAACATGATCGTCGACATCGGCGGTGGCACCACGGAGGTGGCGATCATCTCGCTCGGCGGCATCGTCGTCAGCCAAAGCATGCGCGTCGGCGGCGACGAGATGGACGAGGCGATCATCCACCACATCAAGACCGAGTACAAGCTGCTTGTCGGCCAGCAGACCGCAGAGGAGATCAAACTCGAGGTCGGCTCGGCCTTCGACCTGCGAGACGAGGTTCAGGCCGAGGTCCGAGGGCGCGACATGCTCACCGGTCTGCCGAAGACCGTGATCCTCAGCTCAGAGGAAGTCCGAAGGGCTCTGGACGGCCCCGTCACCCAGATCGTCGACGCGATCAAGTCGACGCTCGACAAGACCCCACCCGAGCTCGCGGCCGACATCATGGACCGCGGCATCGTCCTCGCCGGCGGCGGAGCGCTCCTCCACGGGCTCGACGAGCGGCTGCGCTACGAGACGCAAATGCCGGTGCATCTCGCCGAAAGCCCGCTCACCTGCGTCGCGGTCGGCTCCGGCCGCAGCCTCGAGGAGTTCGAAGCGATCCACCGCAGCGCCTCGAAGGCCCGCCGCAACAACCACCGGCCGTACTGAGCCCAACAAGACACTTTCGCTAACGGCTCTCCGAAACCTTC
>WNGJ01004751.1_pt1 | contig 16263 bp, 17 predicted proteins | sample 5400611 | NCBI WGS metagenome assembly WNGJ01 (sample SAMN13153375, study PRJNA577476) | soil metagenome | isolation source: 40 cm soil or saprolite under Garry oak tree replicate 1 | place: USA:California | collected 2016-06-15 | reverse complement strand
CTCACCGCAAACCGTTACGGAATTTTTCGCGACGAACTTTATTACCTGGCCTGCGGCGAGCATCTCGATTGGGGATATGTCGATCAACCACCGTTGATCGCGCTCGTTGCCTGGATGGCGCGACATCTTTTTGGTAATTGGCTCGTTGGTTTGCGTTTTTTCCCAGCGCTCGCGGGTGCCGCCACGGTTTGGCTTACCGGTAAATTAGCTCGCGAAATGGGCGGCGGGACATTTGCGCAAGTTCTGGCCGCGCTCGCAGTGGTTTGCGTGCCGATTTACCTCGTCATGCATCACTGGCTGACAATGAACGCTTTCGAGCCGCTCGTTTGGATAGCCTGCGTTTGGTGCATTGTCCGTGCCATCAACCGCGACGATCCGCGTTATTGGATCTGGTTCGGTGTGTTCACTGGCCTTGGCATGCAAACCAAATACGGCATCGCGTTTTTCGTTGTTGCCGTTGTGGTCGGGCTCGTTTTAACGCCCGAGCGCCGATTTTTGATCACAAAGCAATTTTGGATCGGCGCCGCGATCGCGTTCCTGATTTTCTTGCCGAATCTGATTTGGCTGATCCGCCACGACTTTCCGTTTCTCGAATTGATGCACAACATCCGGCAAACACATCGCGACGTGGTGCGTGGCCCAATCGCGTTTTTTGTCGACCAAGTCCAGATCATGAACCCAATTCTGTTCCCACTTTGGCTCGGCGGTTTAGTCTGGCTCTTTCTCGGACGCGAAGGCCGGCGGTTCCGCGTTCTCGGTATCGTTTACATCGTACTGCTGGCGGCGTTCATCGCGTTGCGCGGTAAAAATTATTACCTCGCGTCTATTTATCCGGTCCTTTTTGCGGCGGGCGCGATTGGGTTCGAAAAAATTACGGCTGCGCGCTGGAAATGGAGCCGCCTCGTTTACGCGCTGCTCGTCGTCGGATCGACAATTATCCTCGCGCCGACCGTTTCGCCGATTCTTTCGCCGGAACAATTCGGTGCTTATCAAAAGAAACTCGGTTTTGAACCGCCGAAAGCCGAAAACCAACCGACCGGTCCGTTGCCGCAATATTTCGCCGACGAATTTGGCTGGGAAAACATGGCCCGCGAAACGGCGCGCGTTTACAACTCACTTTCGCCGGAGGAACAGGCGCGCACCGCGATTTTCGCGAACAGTTACGGTCAAGCCGGCGCGATCGATTTCTTCGGACCGCGACTCGGTTTGCCGAAATCGATTTGCAACCATCAAAGCTACTGGCTTTGGGGGCCGCGCGATTATGATGGCGGCATCGTCATCGTTCTCGGCAGCGATGGATCCGGCGACCGCGAACATTTCCAAAGCGTCGAAGCGGCCGGCCGGGTCGAACATCCGTACTCGCGGCGCGACGAGCATTTCGATATTTTTCTTTGCCGTGGATTAACCGGCGACCTGCACCAATTTTGGCCGCGAATGAAAAATTACCATTAATGAAAAGATCGACATCTTGCTTCCTCTTTTTCCTCGTTCTCGTTGTTGTCCAGGCGCAGCCGCCGCCATCGCTTCAAGATCCGTTTCTGGATAATTTCGTTGGCAACTGGAGCGTAGAAAGAAAAATGGGCAAGGGTCAGGTTCAGCAAACGAGCGTTCGTTGTGAATGGGTGCTGAACCACCAATTCATTGAATTTCATTACGGCTACGCCGATCCAAAGCCGGAGTATGAAGCCTTTGTCTTCATCGGGTTCGACGCCGCCGCCAAGAACTACGTTTGCCATTGGATGGATGTTTTCGGCGCGCGCTACTCGGCGCTTGGGTACGGAAAGATCGACAACGATTTGCGAGCAATCGAATTTCGCTTTGTTCCGAAAGACGGCGAGCTGACCAACAAGTTTTCGTTCGATCCGCAAACGAAAACCTGGACGTCGCTGATTCGTCAGACGGAGAAAGGCGAATGGAAAACTTTTGCCGAAGAGAAGTGGACCAAGAAATGAAGCTTCGATTTCCCTTCTTACTCTTGCTCCTGCTCTTGCTCGACGTTGAGGCGCGCGAGCCGCAGCAGTCTCCGCCGGTAAAATCGACATCGGAGAAGAAAACCGTTCGTGCGCGTGATCTCGGTGACCGCTGTCATTCCACGCGGGCACGATTCATTGAACGATCCGGTTTACGCGGCTGTATTCAGTTTGAACGGCAACGGCGAGATGACCGGCACACATTGGGTCGAAGAAAGCGGATTTCTCGAAGGCCCGGTTGTGATTACGAACACCCATAGCGTCGGCGTCGCGCGCGATGCCGTGATTGCGTGGCGAATCAAGCACGGCGTGGCCGACGCCAGCGGATATTGGTGGAGTTTGCCGCTCGTGGCTGAGACGTGGGACGGTTGGCTAAATGACACAAATGGGTTTCATGTGAAAGCGGAAGACGTTTTCCACGCGCTTGATTCAGCGCACGGCGGCGCGATCGAGGAGGGGAGTGTCGGCGGCGGCACCGGGATGATTTGCTACGAATTCAAAGGCGGCAACGGAACCGCCTCGCGCAAGATCGAGATTAAGGAGCCTAAAGCCAGTTCCGGCCAAAGCTCAGCCAATGGCGCCAGTGCGGCTCGCACTTACACTGTGGGCGTTTTTGTTCAGGCGAACTTTGGACGACGTGCGCTCTTAACCATTACCGGTGTGCCGGTCGGAAAAGAGATCCCCGGCTCGGTTTATAAGGAAGACACTGGTTCGTGTATTGCCGTCGTCGCGACCGACGCGCCGCTACTTCCGAATCAATTGAAGCGACTTGCGCGGCGCGTTTCGATTGGGCTTGCCCGCACCGGGACGATTTCCGGGAACGGATCCGGCGACCTGTTCATCGCGTTCTCAACTGGGAACAAAAATGTTTGGGCTGCCGATCAAGTAACCCATTCGGTCCAAACCGTCCCGAACGACTTGATCGATCCGATTTTTGGTGCCGTGGTGGAAGCGAGCGAAGAAGCAGTCGTGAATGCGCTGGTGGATAATCAAACCATGACCGGCGCCGGCAATCACCGCGTCGAAGCGCTTCCGCACGATCGATTGCGCGAACTTCTGAAAAAATACAATCGTTTGAAAGAGTGATTAAGTTCGAAGTCGACGAACCGAAAAGGTTGCTCGTAATTCGCTACAGCGGAGTAGTGGAGGCAGAAGAGACCGAGAAAGGCTTGGAGCAAATCCGTAACGGCCTATCGAAGTTGCAATCCGGATTTCGGCTTCTCGCCGATTTAACCGCACTGGAGTCGATGGATACGGCCTGCGCGCCTTTCATCGAGAAAGCGATGGACCTTTGCAACCAAAAGGGAGCGTCGATGGTCGTCCGAGTGATTCCCGATCCTCGCCGCGACATCGGTTTGCAGATCATGTCGATCTTCCATTACCGTGGCGACGTTCAGATTTTCACCTGCGAAACTCTGGCTCAGGCAGACGACCTCCTGGAGACTTGAACCCCCGTCTCATTTTTGCGTAGCCGATCGATAAACGAGCAGCGCTGCGGCGACGTCTTCCACCGCCATGCCTAACGACTTGAAAATGGTGGTTTTACTTCCGCGGGGCGGGACTTTGCCAGCGAACGCTTCTCCGAGTTCGGCATAGATTTTCGCGCGGGAAAGAATCACATCACCGGATTCTTTCATGGCCGCTTCACGTGAATCGACGAAGACGACATTTCTCATCGCGTTGTCGTCGAGCTCGCGCCAATCCGGCCGACACGCGCCGACGGCATTGACGTGACAGCCAGACTTCAACCAGGTGCCATGCAAGACCGGCGTTTTCGAGCTCGTCGCCGTGACAACCACATCTGCGTCCCGAATTGCGTCTTCTGCCGACATTGCTTGGGCGCCGATCTCTCCGGCGAACTGCTCCGCATGCGATTTGTTCGGACTCCAAACGCGAGTCTCTTCGAATTGTCTGACCAGTCGCAACGCGTCCACATGACTCCGCGCTTGCACGCCGCTGCCAAGGATCGCCAGCACTTTCGCATCCTTTGGCGCGAGAAGTTTTGTCGCCGCTGCCGAAACCGCTGCTGTTCGCATTTCCGTAATCAATCGCCCATCCATGACCGCGAGCGGTGCGCCAGTTTGTGGATCGTTCAAAAGAATTGTTGCCATGTGTGTCGGCAAATCTTTCTCCGCGTTCGGCGGATAGAAGGTTACGATTTTCTGACCGAGCCCTTCCGGAGTTAACGCCGGCATCATTCCATAAAATCCACCCGGAGGATCGACTGCGATGACTTGCCGGACCGGCTGCGTCACTTTTCCGGTCGAGAAATCGATCAGCGCTTTTTCCATCGCCGGAATAAGGTCGGCCATTCGTAAATGCTTTCGTACTTGGTCCTCGTCGAGAAAAAGCATGAGATCGGTTTAACCGCGGATTACGCGAATTTCCACAGATTTTGAATCCGTTGAGGTGCGCGGAATAAGATTAGCTTTACACGCAGCCAAAGTTGGAGGAATCGGAGAATACAAATGGCAATGTTTTCAAATCGAAGGTCTGAACCGGCGGAACCGGCAAGCCCGGCAAGACCGGAGCCGTTGCCGTCCAATGGCGCATCTACGTCGGCCCGGTCCGGCGGCATTTTATCGCGAGGAGTCTCGATCATCGGCTCGGTCAAATTCCATGACCAGCTCCTGATCGATGGCGAAGTGAAAGGCGATATCAAATCGACTGGAACGCTTACGATTGGCGAACACGCGTCCATTAAGGGCGAAGTAAGATCGAAATCGGTGACAGTGCAGGGGACGGTTGAGGGGAATATTTTCGCGACCGAACGCTGTGAGCTTATGGCTGGTTGCACATTACACGGCGACGTCGAAGCCCCGCGACTGGTGGTTGATGAGAACGCGACGTTTCTCGGCAGCGCAAAAGTTGGAACACCGAAGTAACCAATCAGGGTCGCTTAGTCGCGGAATCCTGATATCTGGCCGCTGACTTCTAGCGTTAACGCTCGTTCAGTTCGTCGATCAGTTGCTTTTTCAATTGCCGCCGGGCTGCTTTCTTGATCGCGCGCCGCTCGGCGGCGACTGCTTGCTTCTCAACTCGTCGCTGGTCGCGTGTTCTTCTGTCGATTTCACTCGGCAAATGCGAAATCTTCGGCCGGTTCGCACCAACTCTACGCTCGTTAGGCTTTGCGTACGGGTCCATTGGAGAATCTTCCGTCTGAAAAGTAGAGATCGCTCGGGAAGGTGATAGTTTGCATTGGAGGCCGCTTCTGAAAATACCAAAGCAACTCATTGATTGCTTGAAGGAAAACAAAGTCGACTACGAGATTCTGCATCATCCAGAAGCCGTTACCGCGCAAAGGATCGCCCAAGCCGAACACGTGAAAGGCCGGCATCATGCGAAAATCGTCATGGTAAAATCCGGAGAACAGCACTTAATGACCGTGCTGCCGGCGGATCATCAAATCGATCTCAAAAAGCTCAAGAACGCCGTCGGCAAAGCCGTTTCACTGGACAGCGAACAGGAATTTAAGCCGCTATTCCCGGACTGCGCGGTCGGAGCGATGCCGCCGTTTGGCAATCTTTACGGTGTGCCGACGTATGTGGACAAGAGTTTGTCCCAGGAAGAGTACATCGTTTTCGAAGCGGGCACGCATACCGACGCCATTAAACTGAGCTATCGTGATTACGAGAAAATCGCGAAACCGCGAGTCGAAGACTTCGCCATCAAAATTCAGCCTATGAAGGGAGAGTGAGATTGCGCGTCGCCGTGAAGACTACGCTGACAGGTTTGACTCTCTGGCTGGTGTGCGCGGCTACAGTCGTGGCGGAGAAGGTTTCGCTTATCAAGATCGATGGGGCGATTGGTCCGGCGACGGCGAGTTACATTTCGCGAAGTATCGATGAAGCGCGCGCGCAGAACGCACAATGTCTGATCATTCAACTCAACACGCCGGGCGGTTTGCTCGATTCGACGCAAACAATCGTGCAAAGTTTTTTGGGTTCCCCTGTGCCAGTAGTGGTGTATGTGGCTCCGACGGGATCGACCGCGACCAGTGCGGGTTGTTTCATTACCGTTGCCGCAAGCGTCGCGGCAATGGCGCCGGCCACGACCATTGGTGCGGCGCACCCAGTGTCGCTAGGCGGTAACCCGACCGGCGGGGAACAGAAACCGGACGACACCATGAAGCAGAAGCTCGAGAATTTTTCCGTGAGCTACATCGAAGCAATTGCGGCCAGGCGGCATCGCAATGTCGAGTGGGCCAAATCGGCGGTGCGGGAAAGCGCCTCGATCAGCGCGGAGAGAGCGCTCGAGCTAAAAGTTGTCGATCTAATCGCTGTCGATCTTACGGAGTTGTTAAAACAACTAAACGGACGCCAAGTGGATGGCAGGACGCTCAAGACCGCAGGCGCCGAGGTCGCGGAGATTAAAATGTCAGCATCCGAACGCGTTTTCCAAAAACTCTGGCGGCCCGAGGTCATGTTCGTTCTCATGCTCATCGCGATCTACGGAATCATCGCCGAAGTAACTACGCCCGGCGCCATCCTGCCTGGGGTCGCCGGCGCGATCGCGTTGGTCCTTTTCCTTTACATGGCGGCGATCCTGCCCGTCAACGTGACCGGGCTTGCCTTGATTGCGCTCGCGCTCATGCTTTTCATCTTCGATGTCTATGCGCCCACGCACGGCGTGTTGACCGTGGGCGGAATCATTTCGTTTCTGATCGGCTCGCTCATGCTCTTCAACCGCGCTGACCCGCTCTTTCGTTTGTCGCTCAGTTACATCATTCCGGCGACGCTGGTGACCGCGGCATTCTTTGTTTTCGTCATCGGAAAAGGCTTGCGCGCGCAGCTTCTGCCGATCAAAGCAGGAGCGGAGACGTTAATTGGGAAAACCGTGACCGCATTGACTGCAATCGACTCGCACGGTGGCAGGACTTTCGTCGAAGGCGAGTATTGGAACGCGGTCAGCGACACACCGGTCGAAAAAGACGAAGCAGTCGAAATCGCAGCGGTGCAAGGATTAACTTTAAAAGTAAAAACCAAAGGAGAATAAAGCCATGCCATTACTCGAACGACTAGTGAGGTTAGCTGGTTGGGCCGGACCAATCATCATCCTGGCCGTGATCTTTTTGCCGCAGGCGATCCGCATCCTGCGCGAATACGAACGAGGAGTGATCTTCCGTCTCGGAAAATTACTCGGCGCGAAAGGGCCGGGACTGATTCTTCTCATCCCGATCGTCGATCGAATGGTGCGCATGGATTTGCGCGTCGTCACCATCAGCGTCGAGAAGCAGGAGGTGATGACACGCGACAACGTGCCGGTGACGGTGGATGCGGTTGTTTATTTCCGCGTGGTCGATCCGCAAGCCGCGGTCGTGAAAGTGGAGAACTTTCTTAAAGCCACTTCGCTGATGTCGCAGACGACGCTGCGCAGCGTCCTCGGGCAGGCCCCCTTGGATGACCTGCTTTCGCAACGCGAGTCGATCAACCTGAAGTTGCAGGAGATCATCGACCGGCAAACCGAACCGTGGGGCGTCAAAGTCACGGCCGTCGAGGTAAAAGATGTCGCGCTGCCCGACACGATGAAGCGCGCGATGGCCAAGCAGGCCGAAGCCGAGCGCGAGCGCCGCGCTAAGATCGTCAACGCCGAGGGCGAATTTCAAGCCGCGGAAAAAATGGTGCAGGCCGCCGCGATGATGAGCAAGGAGCCGATTGCACTGCAACTGCGCTTCCTCCAAACCATGCGCGAGATTTCCAGCGAGCATAACACAACGACGTTTCTTCCCGTCCCAATCGATCTCTTCACGCCCTTCATGAACAAAAGCGAGGCACCCAAGAAGTAGGTTTCAAGGCAAAGAAACGTCCAACGTCCAATTTCGAACGGCATTGCGGAGATAGGAGAAATCATGTCACTCGATCTCGATCGCATTCGCGCGGCGCATGAACGGATCCGGCCGTACATCATGCGGACGCCGGTGTTGATGAGTTCGGGCTTGGATGACGCGAGCGGCGCGTCGCTATTTTTTAAGTGCGAAAATTTTCAGGAGATTGGCGCGTTCAAGGCGCGGGGCGCGACCAACGCCGTTTTCGCGCTTGATGACGCGACCGCGAAGCGCGGTGTGGCAACGCATTCATCAGGAAATCATGGAACTGCGCTGGCGCGCGCGGCAAAACTGAGAAAAATTCTGGCGCACATCGTGATGCCGAAAAACTCGACCAAAGTCAAAGTGCGCGCGGTCGAAAGTTACGGTGGCCACGTTGTTTTTTGCGAGCCGACGCAAAGCGCACGCGAAGCTGCGTGCGCGGATGTAATCGCGAAAACAGGCGCGACGCTGATTCACTCTTTCGAGAATGAAGATGTGATGGCGGGGCAGGGGACGGCCGCGATCGAATTGCTCGAGGAGGTAGATGTCGATCTTGTGATCTGTCCAATCGGCGGCGGCGGTCTGCTTTGCGGCACGGCGGTCGCAGCGAAAGCGATGCGGCCAACGATCAAGGTGATCGCGGCCGAACCCGCGAATGCCGACGATGCGGCGCAATCGTTCTACGCCAAGAAAAGAATTGTCACCGAAAAGAAATTCACGATCGCTGACGGGTTGCGGACAAACGTGGGCGAGCGGAATTTTCCGATCATTCAACGTTACGTCGATGACGTCGCGACCGTCAGCGAAGAAGCCATCGTCGCGGCAATGCGCACGATTTGGGAGACGATGAAGATCATCATCGAACCATCGGCCGCCGTTCCTTACGCGGCGATTGTTGAAGGTCAGATGGACATCTCAGGCAAACGGGTCGGCATTATTCTCACCGGCGGCAACGTTGATCTCGACGCCCTGCCGTGGATTGGCTGATCTCTGACCTCTGTTACTTGAGCGTGATCTCGCGCATCGTTTTGCTGCCGAGAATCTCTCGGACATCAAGACGTTTGACGGCTAATTCCTTCCGCTGCTCTTCAGAGCCCATCACTTTCGCGACGACCGGATCCATTTTGTCGCGCAAGGTATCGAACGCCGCCCAGTTTGGATATTCAACCAGGATCAGAATGTTGAAATCGTGCGGATTGGATGCCTCACCATTCAGGATTTTGTAATCGAGAATGACCTTCTGCTTTTTCTCCTCGTCGTAGACCGGTTTCACGGTGCCGGTGATCTGCTTGATATACTCATCGGCCAGTCCGGTCTTGGTCTTGATCATGGTCAGCGTCCAGACGGGGCCTTCGTTGTAAGGAGCGCTGCTGCCTCCGCTGCTCGCGGGCGTGGTCGCAGTCGTCGGCGAGCTTTGCGCCAGGCAAAAACCGGACAGACCGCAAGTTAATGCGATAATAGCAAGGATTCGTGTTTTCATGGCGGCGGAGCTTGAAGAATTCTCGACAGGATGAACAGGATTTATTTGAGTTTCAGGAGTTTAGGTTTTCCAAGATTATGAATAAGAATTTCTTTTCTACAGTCACGCTGGCGCTTTGCTGTTGCGCAATCAGTCCGGCCGGTGCCCAAACAAATAAGCCGATGATGAAAGCGATCGTCATTCACGAATTTGGCGGACCCGAGGTCTTGAAATACGAAGATGCGCCGCGGCCGGAGGCGAAGGAGAACGAAATCCTCATCCGCGTGATCGCGGCCGGTGTGAATCCGGTGGACGGGATGGTTCGCGCGGGAATGTTCGCGAAGTATTCCCAGAATGCGTTCCCCATCATCCCGGGTTACGACGTTGCCGGAATTGTTGAGAAAACCGGGGCAAAGATGAACAAATACAAACCGGGCGATGCGGTTTATGCCTACATCGGATTGAAAGAAGGTGGCGCTTACGCGGAGTACGCGGTGGCAACGGGCAAAGAAGCCTCGCCGAAACCGAAGTCACTTACGTTCGAGGAGGCTGCGGCTGTCCCGCTCGCGGCCGAGACCGCTTGGCAGGCTCTCTTCGATACAGCGAAATTGAGCGCGGGTCAGAGCGTCCTGATTCACGGGGGCTCGGGCGGTGTGGGAAGTTTTGCCATCCAATTCGCCAAAGCGCGCGGCGCAAAAGTTTTCGCGACCGCGTCGACCTCGAACCAGGATTTGCTCAAGCAACTCGGCGCCGATGTGGCGATCGATTACACCAAGCAAAAATTCGAAGACATCGCTAAAGATGTCGATGTAGTGATGGATTCGATCGGCAAAGATACCTTGGCGCGGTCCTACGGCGTAGTGAAGAAGGGGGGATTTATCGTGTCGTTGGTCGCACGACCTAATCTAGCGGAACTGGAGAAGCATGGGATTCGCGGCGCGCCGATGAGCGTGGACCCTAACTCGGCCGAGCTTGCCGAGATCACGAAATTAATCGACGCGAAAAAGGTCAAGGTGGTTGTTTCGCAGACCTTTCCATTGGCCGATGCGGCAAAGGCGCAAGAACAAGCGGCCACCGGTCATACCCGGGGCAAAATCGTGTTAAAGGTGGCGGAAGAACCGAAATAGCCAGAGAACAGAGATGAGACGACAGAGAACAGCGTTTGTTAAAATCGAGATTGTATGAATTGGGAAGCGATCAACGCCATTGCGCAACTCATCGGCTCGTTAGGCGTGGTCGCGTCGTTTTGGTATCTCGCGGTCCAAGTGCATCGCAGCACGCGGGTGACTCGTCTTTCCGCGCAGGATGCGGCTTCAACCGCGTTGCGCGATGTGACACGCCCGTTTGCCGAGAACGCGGACAACAGCCGGATCTGGCGTATCGGATTGGAAAATCTGGAAGCACTGTCAGCTGACGATAAAGCGCGGTTCTTTCATTTCGCTTTTCAATTTCTGAAAGCGATGGAGACGATTCATTTCCACTACATCTATGGATTGATGGATGAATCGATCTGGCGCGGTTGGGGCAATCTTTACAAACATTACCTCGCTTCGCCCGGCATCATGTTTTACTGGAATCTGCGCCACGATCTTTTCTCGGAGCGTTTCCAGGATTTTGTCGCCGAACTGGATCGACCAGCGCAACGCCTAACAGTCGCGAATCTCGGCCAGGAAAAGATCGACAAATAGAACCGCGCTAGTGCGCGAAACGCGGCAACGAGGCTTTGGCGCCGGATTTCGAAACTGGTTGCTTTCGCGACTTAAGAAAACCGGAGCCGCGAGTCGTGCTCGATGGAATTGCAGCGACCCGAACCCTCACACAAGCATCAGCCGGATCTTTACCACGAAACAAGCGTTCCCAATCAGCTCGCGCTGCCTCGCACAAACGACGATATTGCAAATCCAGAGCGTGCCGCAGTTCGGCGACGATTTCCACCTTGGCCAGCTCCCTTTGAAACAGCGCCTGTTTCCCCTCTTCCCTGCTCATCGCCTTATTTTGAGCAGGAAGCAGACCGAAATCAGAAATCAGCCTCCGGCCCAGAGCACCTACGGCCCGGCGGGAGGTCAAAAGTCAGAGGTCGCAGAAGCAAGCGGTTGGTCGCGAAAGGTGTGTTTTACCCCTGAGAAATTGCCGACATGGGTAATTGTTCCAGCGCGATAGACGTAGCCGCGCAGTTTTTGCGGGTCACGTTTGCTGACGAAAATACCGCCCTCCCGCCAAAGCGAACCGCCGCCGAAGTGTTCTGCGATCTTGCGCGGCGCGTGATAGTAGTAACCGATTTTATCAGCTGCGTTTAAAGTATATACACCGGCTGGGAAATGGAGCGTTGCGGCATGCGGTTCCGAATAGATCTCGAGATAGCGCGGAGAGATCGGCCCTTCACTTGGAGTTACGAGCCGCGGACGGCTGCTGCTGGCACAAGAAGAAAGTAGAAAGGCTAAAGTAGAAAGTAGAAAAAGGGACGTCGATTTCGTCGACACGTTTTCTACTTCCTACTTTCTAATTTCTACTGTCGCTTTCTTAATCGAGGAATCGTCGTCCAGCAGGATCCATTCGATGACTGAAACAGGCAGGCTTCCGTTCTTGATCAGATCGTCATGAAATTGACCAAGCCGGAAATTATCACCTTGTCGATCTTTGTAGCGGCCGAGCAGGTTCAGGATCTGCCATTTCCCGATGATGTAGCTGATCTTCTGGTGCGGACTTGAAGCTGCGCCGGCGGCTTCGCCTTCGGCCGCTTCGCGATCGAGCCCACCGGCGTCCATGAAATATTTCACGGCTTGCTCGAAGGTCCATTTGCCGGTGTGCAAATTCACATCAACACCGATTCGTGCGCCGCGATAACGCGACAGGCGCAAGATTTGTCCCTGCGCCGGCGAATTGTTCGGATAAAGTCCGGTCCGCATTAACATTTCTTCGCCGTAAAGCGCCCATCCTTCGACGAAAACACCGTCCTGATGCTGCCGGCGAATTTCATCGGTCAAATGATTGGCAATCGAGAGTTGCAGGAAGTGCCCGGGAATGCCTTCATGTCCGAGGATCGGTCGTGGATCTTCGATCGCCGCGCGAATATAAAAATTCCTCGACTGCGGGTTGTAAGTCGGGATGAAATAGAAACCGGTCGGGTCTTTGTCGTAAACGCCCGGGGGATTCATGAACCCACCAGGACTCGTCGGCTTGAACGCTTCCGGCAACTGCCGGATTTGAAAAGGACCGAGATAATTTGGCAGGCTAATGAGATTATGTTCCTTCAAGAAATTAATCATCTCGGTCTCGCGGCTTTCATACGCCTTCAGGAACGCGGCCTGATCGGGCGGAATATTTGCAGCGCGCTTCGGATCGGGATCAGCGAGTTTTGGATCCGGCAGCAGCGCCTCGAGGGCGCGATAACGGGCATTTTCCACCCGTCCGATCGTCTCCACTTCACGCGCATCGAGCGGCAAAAGCAAAACGCGTTTGAGATAATAATTGTAGTTCGCTTCGCCCATCGGAACGAAGTCCACCATCTTCGGCATTCGTTTCTCGAGCTCGTCGGCGTAACTGTGTGCCGCGGCGAGCGCGGCATCGCGGGCCTTGATCAGTTCTTCATGCTCGCTCGGCGCAAGGCCTGTCCTGAGCCCCGTCGAAGGATCGACATCCAACGCCATCAGGCTGTCTTTGAATAGCGGATCGATCGATCGCGCGGAATCGATCGCGAGTTTGGCGTAGAGTTTGACCGGGTTCTGCAAATTGGTCAGGCCTTGCTTCAGCATTGGCGGCATCGCTTTCAGTCGCGCCGTCGCCGAGAGCGCTCGCTTTCGGGGCGTGTCGTACTCCTTTTTCAGGAGCGAAAAAATCGCGCTCACGCATTCGCCGATATAAGTCTGCGGATTCGTCCGTTCGAATTTTAGAACGCGATTTTGGAAATCGACGTTTTCCAATTGCGCGCGAAATAGGATTGCATCGATTTGCTCGTCCTTTGGCCAGGTGTCGATCTTCATGGATCGCACTTTGTCGAGCAACGCGCGGACATGCTGCGCGCGTTCCGCTATTTTTGCGGGCGAAAAGTCGGCCAGCCGATCGTCCCAAGTGTGGAGGCCGGCGTTGCTGCTCGAGACCGGATCGTTCTCGTTTCGCCAGTTGTAGTAATCGTTCGCCAGTTTGTGGAGCGCGGCCGCGCCCATGACGTGGTCCTGGTTCGCACTGGTGATCAATGTCTTGTCGACGCCGCGCGGCCCCCCCGTCGGTTGCGCCTGCACTGCGATGGCGGCGGCAATCGGAATTGCGCTGAGCAAAAATACTTTCGCTTTCACGACGTCGATCTTAGCGGCTCGGAATTACGGCGGAAACCGAAAACTACGCCTTGTCGGGAACGCAAAGTCGGCTTAAGTGCGTTTCAGGCAATGGAGTTTGCCTTCTCCCGCGCCCGCGGGGAAAACCGCACTGACCGGTTTCAGAGCTAATGACTCCTGTTCGCGCAGTAATGCGCAGGCAGGAGTTTTATTATGCTTAATCACATTTGGCTCAGCTTCAGTGCGACGAACATTGTTTTTCAAAACGTTTGGTTCGTCGCCGCAATCTGGATGGCGCTCGCGCTCATTGCCAGCTTGGTGTCGATCAGGACCGGAATTTCCGTTGCCCTGATCGAAATTTTTATTGGCGTCGTTGCCGGGAACTTTCTTCACCTGACCGCCAGTAACGAGTGGATCAATTTCCTGGCACTGCTCGGCAGCGGCGTGCTCACGTTCCTGGCCGGAGCGGAAATCGATCCACGCTCGTTGAAGGCGAACCTGCGCGCGAGTCTGCTCATCGGCGTTTTGTCTTTTGCTGTGCCCTTCGCCGTTATTTGGTTGTTCGCGCAATTTGTCCTCGGCTGGCCGCTGCACCAGGCGCAAATCGCCGGCATCGCCCTTTCGACCACTTCCGTGGCGGTTGTTTACGCGGTGATGATCGAAGGCGGTTTCAGCGACACCGCCATGGGCAAAATGATTCTGGCCGCTTGTTTCATCACTGATTTTGGAACGGTGCTCGCGCTTGGCGGACTGTTTGCAAATTACAACATCTGGCTGCTCGTGTTTGTCGTAACCATGTGTGTCGTCCTTTGGTTCATGCCGGCGTGGACGAAAGGGATCATTAATAAACTGGGCGCGACTCGGGTGAGTGAACCGGAAGTGAAATTCATCTTCTTCATCTTGTTTTTCCTTGGCGGACTCGCGACGACTGCGAAAAGCGAAGCAGTTTTGCCGGCATATCTGATCGGCTTGGTGGTGGCCGGGGTTTTTCTCCGCGACAAAACACTCGTTCACCGGATGCGGAGCATCGCTTTCGCGGTGTTTACGCCGTTCTATTTCATCAAAGCCGGCCTCTTCGTTTCGCTGCCTGCGCTTTGGCCTGCCGTCGCCATTGTCGGCGGGCTTCTGCTCTTGAAGATGGTGACAAAGATTGTCGGCGTCTGGCCGCTGGCGCGTCTGCATTACATGCATCACCGCGAAGCGACTTACACGACCTTGCTCATGGCGACCGGCCTGACCTTCGGAACAATCTCGGCCCTGTTCGGCTTCCAAAACAAAATTATCGATCAGCGCCAATACACGATCCTTGTCACGGTCGTGATCCTAAGTGCATTCGTGCCCACGCTTTTCGCGCAAAAGTTTTTTCAACCGACCAAGGGCGCCATGCACGCGTGGGGCCGGCGTTATCGCCAGCGACTCGGCGTTCTCTCGGTAGAGGATAGCGAAGACGAGCCGAAGGCCGATTGATTCGTCGCAGCATTCTTGATACTGCTGCCTGAATGAAAACTCTTGGCATGATCGGCGGCGTCGGGCCGGAGAGCACCATCGACTATTACAAGAACATCATCGCGCTTTATCGCGAACGTCAGCGCGATGGCAACTATCCGCAGTTCGTCATCAATAGCATCGATCTAAGGAAGGGGATCGACTTCATGAACGCGAACAACCTGGCGGGCATGGCGAATTACTTGCTTGAAGAAATCATGAAACTCCCGCGCGCTGGCGCGGACTTCGGAATAATCGCGGCCAACACTCCGCACATTGTTTTCGATGATATCGCTCCCAAGTCGCCAATTCCGTTGATCAGCATTGTTGAAGCAACGTGTGACTACGCCAAAAAGCGAAAAATGAAACGCCTCGCTCTGTTCGGGACGCGTTACACCATGCAGGCAACCTTTTATTCCAAAGTTTTCTCACGCGAAGAAATCGACCTGGTTGTGCCTGAACCGCAGGATCAGGACTACATTCACGAGAAATATTTTAGCGAACTCGTGCCCGGAAATTTTCTGCCCGAAACCCGCGCCGGCTTGCTAGCCATCATGGACCGTATGAAAGCCAAGATCGACCTTGACGGAGTCATTTTGGCCGGAACGGAACTGCCGCTGATCCTGCGCGGCGAAAGTTACAACGGAATCGTTTTACTCGACACCGGGAAAATTCATTGCCAAGCGGCGGTGGACGCGATGTTCTCTTAACCATCAACTAGTAGTTAATGAAAGCAGCTGTAAGCTCTCTTTTTCTTTTTTTGAATTTTGCCATGGCCCAGCCCGAGGTACAACGAATTCGCTACGCGGTCGTCGGCGATTCGTACTCGTGTGGAGAAGGCGCGTCGCTCAAGGAATCGTGGCCGGCATTGTTAACGCAACATTTGAATGCCCAAGGATTGCACGTCGCTCTTGTCTCGAATCCATCCGTCACTGGTTGGACAACCAAAGACGCAATCGATCGCGAACTGCCCAAGTTCGTAAATTCGAATCCCACTTTTGCGACACTACTCATCGGCGTGAACGACTGGGTCCAGGGAATCGATGAAACGACGTTTCGCAATCGGTTCAGTTATCTGCTCGACCAAATGCTGGCAGTGTTACCAAATAAGAAACATTTACTGGTCGTGACCATTCCGGACTTCGGAGTTACGCCGACCGGCCCTAAGTACTCGCGCGGTCGCAACATTCACGAAGGAATCATGCAGTTTAATCAAATCGTCACCGAAGAGGCCCGAAAGCGTGGATTGAGCGTTGTCGATATTTTCCCGCT
>WNGJ01007898.1_pt1 | contig 16266 bp, 18 predicted proteins | sample 5400611 | NCBI WGS metagenome assembly WNGJ01 (sample SAMN13153375, study PRJNA577476) | soil metagenome | isolation source: 40 cm soil or saprolite under Garry oak tree replicate 1 | place: USA:California | collected 2016-06-15 | reverse complement strand
CCACGGTGCCGCATCCCGTAAATCAGCAGAGGCGCGATTGAAACGCATGCCACCAGATAGCGATAGAAATTCTGCGCCCATGGATCGTAATAACGGTTGAGGTAGTACTGGAACAGCGATGGCGTGGACCAGATGAGAACGGTGGCGAAGACCGCGGCGTAGCCTTCCGAGGGCTTGACGCGACCGCGTAGATCGACAATTTCCCGGGTGGAATTCAGTTGGTTCATCGCTTTTCTTTTTTGGCGCGTTAATTTGCTGGCATACAAGTGCGAAATCCCTCAAAAAGTAAGCCCGAAGGGAGAAGAAAAATTATGATGTTTACCAGTCGAATCACAATATTCCTGATCGCCGCCGGATTTTTCGGCATGGCGAGTTTTGTATCAGCCAAAGAGAAAGCAGCCGGAGCCGTCGGGACGAGCGAGTACGCCAAGGGCGTCCAATTGTTCGACAGCGGGCAGTACGAGCAGGCGGTCACGGAGTTTACCAAGGCCATCTTGGCAAACGATAAGCAGCCCGCATTCTATGACAGTCGTGGGTTTGCCTATTTCGCGCTCGAGCGATTCCAAGAAGCAGCTGCTGATTTTTCCAAAGCCATTGAGCTGTCGCCGAAAGATGAACGCGCCTACATCGGACGGGCCCAAGTTGCACTAAAGCAAAAAGATTACCAGCAAGCGCTGGCTGACACTCAGAAGGCGCTGGAGATCAAGCCCGATGAGGTCGCTGCTATAAAGTTCCGCGGCTACGCCGAGATCGGGCTCAGCCAGTGGGACAAGGCGGTCGCGGATTTCGCAACCGTTATCCAAAAACAGCCGGACGATCTGCAGAATTACGATCGGCGCGCACTAGCATATCGGGGTTTGAAAAACTTCGACGCGGCTATTGCCGATTATACAGATATACTGGAGAAAAAGCCGAACGATGCGGAGACTCTGACCAAGCGCGGTTACACTTATAGCCTGATGGGGCAATACGAGAAGGCAATCGAAGATTACCAAGCTGAGTTGAAGCTCAATCCGCAAGACAATGATACTTTTCAGCGCTTGCAGTTTGCCCAGGGGCGACTGGCCGCAAAGAATGCGCCACCTCCAACAGCAACCCTCACGCCGACTCCCGAAAAACCGGGGCTGATCGCGCAGATCAATCCGCTGTATATCGGGATCGCCATCGTCGGGCTGATTGTGATTGCTGTAATCGTGCGTCTGATCACACGAGGGAAGGTAGAGTCTACAAGCCACCGAATCCGCTAGGGGTAGTGACATCGCGTCGCGATGGCGGGGCGGGGGATTGCGGTTCTATCGACGAAGAAATTCCTTTGACACAGCGATGCGCGCAGTTAGCTTGCGGACGCTTTTTGCTGGAACGAGGTGGTCCCATGGTCGTTCAAATTGCAAATTTGACGCGGCTTTGGGACTTTTGAATCTCAGGCAGAGGGCGAAACCGGTTTGCCGTTTGGCTCTGCCGGAGAACGGGGAGCACGAGATAAATGACGAGCGGCCCATGTAGCTCAGTTGGCAGAGCACGTCCTTGGTAAGGACGAGGTCACCGGTTCAATCCCGGTCATGGGCTCCAGAACAAGCTCGGGACTGGCAGTGGAATAATTGAAGAAAAAGGAGACAGTTTAATTAAACAGGAGAATTGAAATGGCTAAGGAAGCATTCAAACGCGATAAGCCGCATGTGAACGTTGGCACGATCGGTCACGTGGATCACGGCAAAACCACCCTCACCGCGGCGATGACCATGGTGCTGGCAAAAAAGGGCATGGCCGAAGTGCGTGCTTACGAATCGATTGACAACGCGCCCGAGGAAAAAGAACGCGGCATTACGATTAACACTGCCCACGTCGAGTACTCGAGCGAGAAACGCCACTACGCGCACGTCGATTGCCCCGGTCACGCCGATTATATCAAGAACATGATCACTGGCGCAGCCCAAATGGACGGTGCCATCCTGGTCGTCTCGGCCGCGGACGGACCGATGCCTCAAACCCGCGAACATATCCTGCTCGCGCGGCAGGTCGGTGTGCCCTCCATTGTTGTCTTTCTCAACAAGACCGATATGGTCGACGACCCCGAGTTGCTCGATCTGGTTGAGATGGAGGTGCGCGATCTTCTTACGCAGTATGAATTTCCCGGAGACAAAATCCCTATTGTCAAAGGCAGTGCTCTTAAGGCGCTCAATGGCGATCCAGAGGCGGAGAAGCAGGTAATTGCCCTTGTGGAGGCAATTGACGATTACATCCCTGTGCCTGAACGCCCCGTCGATCAGCCGTTTTTGATGCCGATCGAGGATGTGTTCAATATCGAAGGCCGCGGCACCGTCGCCACTGGTCGTGTCGAACGCGGCGTTCTGAAGAAGATGGGAGAAGTTGAACTAGTCGGAGTTCGACCGACTCAGAAGACGGTCGCGACTGATATCGAAATGTTCCGCAAGCTTCTCGACGAAGCGCGCGCGGGCGATAACGTGGGCGTTTTGCTGCGTGGTTTGAAGAAGGAGGACGTCGAGCGCGGCCAGGTCATCGCCAAGCCCGGGTCGATTACGCCGCACAAAAAGTTCAAGGCGGAGGTCTATGTTCTGAGCAAGGAGGAGGGCGGACGGCACACGCCGTTTTTCTCAAATTATCGGCCGCAATTTTATTTCCGCACCACGGATGTGACCGGCACGGTTAAGTTGCCCGAAGGCGTGGAAATGGTGATGCCTGGCGACAACGTCTCCATTGAAGTCGAGTTGATTACGCCGATCGCGATGGAGAAGACGATTCGCTTCGCCATTCGTGAAGGGGGCAAAACTGTCGGCGCAGGTCGCGTTAGCGAGATTCTGGATTAATATTCTTCCTCTGCCTCTTCCTCTCACTCGGCTCAGTTGAGCGGGGCTCGGGAAGAGGAGATTAAGAGGAAGCGGAAAATTAAACTTACGCCAGTAGCTCAATTGGTAGAGTAGCGGTCTCCAAAACCGTCGGTTGGGGGTTCGAGTCCCTCCTGGCGTGTTGAAACAGCCTCGAACGCCGAACGCCCAACGTCGAACTCTGAACTTCGAACTTGGCAGTAGATAACTTGGGCGTTGGACGTTAAGCGTTGGATGTTCGATGTTTTGATTTAGATGATTTCGAAGGTAAAAAACTTTCTTAGTGAAGTGAGGGTCGAGCTCCAGAAAGCTTCCTGGCCTTGGGACCTAAAGGAAAGAGGTTTCCGTCGCTACAAAGAGCTGTCGGACTCGACGGTCGTGGTCGTGATCGCAATGGTATTGCTGGGCGGTTTTGTCTCATTCTTCGATTTCGTGCTCGTGAACTTTGTCCACTTCTTTACGCGGTTGCACTGATTTATGGCTCAAACACTTACAGGCAGAGATCAATGGTATGTCGTGCATGTGCTTTCCGGTCAGGAAAACAAGGTGCGCGAGAACATTTTGAAACGCGTCAAGACCGAGGAAATGGGCGACTTGATCTACGAAGTGCTCGTCCCGACCGAGCGCGTCTCGGAAATCAAGAAAGGCAAGAAAAGCGAGACTACTCGCAAATTTTTCCCTGGATACCTCATCATCAACATGCATTTGCTCGACGAAAACAATCAGCTTGTCGGCCGCACCTGGTATTTCATTCGCGACACGCCCGGAGTAATCGGTTTTGCCGGCACCAAAGACAAGCCCATCCCAATGCGACAATCGGAAGTGGATAGCATGCTGGCGCAAATGAAGGAGCGCGAAGAAAAGGTGAAACCGAAAGTCACCTTCGAGGTGGGCGAATCGGTGAAAGTGGCCGACGGCCCGTTCCAGAATCAGACCGGGATCGTCGAAGAAATCGATCCCGAGCGCGGCAAATTGCGCGTGTCCGTCACAATCTTTGGCCGCGCCACTCCGGTCGAACTTGAATACTGGCAGGTCGAACGCGGATAAGATCGACAATCACTCAACTCTCAGCTAACAACTCTCAACTGTTCAGATGGCTAAAGAAAAAGTTGCCGAAATAAAACTGCAAATCCCGGCGGGACAGGCGAATCCTGCGCCGCCCGTGGGCACCGCGCTCGGACCGCGCGGAGTCAACATCATGGCGTTCTGCAAAGAGTTTAACGCCGCTACTCAGAAGCAAGCCGGCGACGTTCTCCCGGTCGTCATCACGGTTTACAAAGACAAATCGTTCACGTTTATTACAAAGAGCCCGCCAGCCGCCGTGTTGTTAAAGAAAGCGGCCAACATCGCCGCAGGTTCCAAAGAGCCGAACAAAACGAAAGTCGGCAAAGTCACGCGCAAGCAAGTCATGGACATCGTGAACACCAAGCGCAAGGACCTCAACGCGCGCGATGACGGAGCCGCCTTCCGTATAATTGCCGGAACGGCCCGCCAAATGGGCCTCGAGATCGTCGATTAAAGATCGACATCGACTGGGGATTACGCGGATTCGACGGATTGGGGAGCGCACGCGCTTCGCGTGCTGGATTCGCATGCCGAATATTATCGCCATTACCGCTACCGCAGCTGCTGCTGCTGGCGCTGCCCCTTGATGAGCATTTGTGTAAAGGCGTCTGCCATCCCAGCCAACATGAAGAAGGGTATAAAGATTAGTCCCATACACGCGTAAAGAAGGCCCAGCATTTTGCCTGCCTGCAGTGGAGCAACACGTTTAATTCGTCGGATCATTGGCTCAGATTATGATCAGGTCGTCCTTTCAATTACAATCGCGGTTATTCGCGAGGGTTGTGGAGGTTAGGGGTTTTGCCTGATTCGGCGCGCGGGCTCCAGTATTATCACGCTTATCACGCTCATGCGCGACGCGATTGCGCAACGGTGGCCAGTTGCCGATCGTCGCTTCTAATTCATCGCCCGCCTGAATCGGGCCGACGCCCGAGGGCGTTCCAGTTAGGATGACATCCCCCGGCAGTAACGTTAGCGATTCACTGGCGAACGAAACGAGTTGCGCGACCGAGTAAATCATCCGGCTCGTATCTGCATAAACGAAGGGACCGACCGGCGTGTAAGTGTCGAACGATTTGCACCGGCCAAATTGCTTTTCCTCTTTTTGCAGATCGCGATCTGTGATATCGAGGCCGATTGTGTAGCCGAAGACGTGATCGAGCGCATCATTCACGATTACGTTTTTCGCCGGAGCGCCGATCACCACCGCGAGCTCCACTTCGAAATCGGTTCGATGCTCGGGAAACACGATCTCGATCGTACCCTGATGCGCCAAGAGCGAACTAGGCGCCTTAAACCAAATCAACGGCGCTCCCAATTCAGTTCGTTTCATCTCGGCGATGTGATCGGAGTAATTCAGTCCGACTGCGATTAATTTTGAGGGCGCAACCGGGAGATCGACATGCAAATCTGCGAGTTTGCGGACATCGCCAGTCGGTTCGATCTCGACCCAGCACGGTTTTGCGAGCACGTGCACGTCGTTGCCGCGCACTTCGCCGTAGAAGAAACTGTCGCCCAATCTGAACCCACCAAACGTCCGCATGAGCGAAATTGTAGGGCAACTGCTCCGGTTGCCGAATGAAATCTCGGCAGCGAGTGCCTGCCAACAGCGCTGCAGAGTTATCGCGTCACGTTGCTGGGGCAGATTCACGGGAGTAACATGCAGCTATGCCAAAAAGCATACTGATGCTGACGTTGATTCTCATCGCTGGCTTTAAAACATGTAATGGCACGAAGCCAAATGCGTTAGCGAAATCCAGCACCACCATGAATAAGCCCACGACCTCTACCCAAACGTTGGCGGAAAAGCCCACCTTCGCTTCGGACATCAGGCCGATACTCCAGTCCCGCTGCCAGCCTTGTCATTTTCAAGGCGGCCAGATGTATGAGAAGCTGCCATTCGATAAACCAGAAACAGTTACTAAGCTGGGCACAAAGTTGTTCACGCGCATCAAGAACGAGGACGAACAACGCGTCATCAGGGAGTTCCTCTCGAAACAGTCTGAGAGTGCTGAGCCCTAGCGAACGCCGCGCGACGTGAACTCACCGAAGGTCTTCATCGCGTGTCATTCCGAAACAAGTGACGCGACCTCGCGATCGAAGCTTAGAATACGCAAGTTAGCGAGTGTGATCTATGAGCCCGGGTGAAGTTCCTCGCTCCGCTCGGAATGACCATTGCACTATTTCAGCACGACCCCCACAAAGTCGCGCACCGGTTTCTGCTCGGGAATCGAAAACGCGCTGCCATTCTCGCGTGTGACCCAAAATGCGCTCGATGAGCCGCCATCGAGATTCAAAGCGCGTTGAATTTTCAACCCATTGACCAACGGCGTTGTGGCAAGAATCATTCCCAACTCCGCGAGCGAGATTTCCGAGCAGACTCCCACCAATGCGCGATCATTGGCTGCGGTTGCGGCAAAGGTCCGACGTGCAGAGTTTGAATCATCCAACCCACGGACGCGTTCATAATGATCTACAAGGAAAGGCCCGCATTGAACCGCAGCATTCACTTTTTCTTGCCGTGAAAATTCGCGGACGCGGAAGATTTGCACGCCGCGTGGTGATGCGCCGAGCACGCCGGTGATCAGTCGAGCGCGTTTCAAGGGCGTAAGTAGTTCGCCGTCGCTGATCAACAAGCCAATTGGCGCAAAGTCGGCGTCAAAATATCCGCCGTTGACACCGGCAAGACATTTCTGGCGTACCATCGTCTCAGACAAAGTCTCGCCCCTTTGATTGTCGATTACATGCAACGTGCAAGATTTAGCGGAAAAAATTGCAAGATCGACAACCGCGTGCTCCTGTCGAGCACTATCATCCAAAACGACGTGGCGATGTAGAACGCCGGCCCGTCCGGGCTCCGAGTCTGTGGTGCGAATCGACCACTCCGCGCGCGCCGTGACCGCGACGGAAAGAAGAAAAAGCGCAGCCCTAAGCTTTGCCACCGTACCTGGTCAGCAACGCTTGAAAATCGGGTTCGTTCCGTAAAGGATCCCAAATCGGACTCACTTTCAGCATCTGCACTGTTACAGAGCTCGGCCGGTTCAAAAGTCCGTCGAGGATTTCAATTGCACGACTGTTGTTTCCAAGAATGGCATGCACTTCAGCTACGCCAGCGGTGACCTCCGGGCCACCAAAGGCGTCCTTGCTTTCGGGCTGTAGTTCGGTTGCCCGTTGTGCCTCCGTCAGGGCGGCATCTTTTTCGCCGAGGTAGGCCAGCACTTTTGCAAGCTGAATGTGCGCATCCGCAGCGTCCGGGCTTCGATTCAGCTGCTCCTCGGCAGCGCTCTTCGCCTTAAGGAAGGCTGCTCGCGCGCCATTATCGTCGTGCAAAGATTTTCGGGCAAAGCCAATGAGATAGTACTTGCTGCACAAGCCGCCCGAAATCCCGGAGAGCTGATCATCCGCCACGCTTTCTGCTGCTTGCAATCCTTCGTTGTACCTACGTTCCAACAAAAACACATTCGCCCGCCCAGCAATTGTCTTGATTTTCTGCTCTTTGGTCATCGGGACCGATTTGACAGCCTCGAATGCTTTCTCGGCGATGCTGAAGTCGCCCCTCGCGGCGATTGCGAGTTTGGACTTAACCTCCAGCGGTTCTAAAGCGGTGGGGTCAACGGCGAGGGCGCGGTCGATGGTTTTATCAGCCGTTTCGTAATTTCGCAACATCGCGTAATTGAAACTGAGATTTTGCAACGACCACATGTCCTTGGGATTTAAGCTCACTGCTTTCTCGAGACTAGCTGTCGATTCCGGCCATTTTCCCTGCCGGCGCTGGATTGCGCCGATGGCGAGATAAACCTCTGATTCGTTAGGCAAACCGCGCTGCGCGATTTCAAATTCCTTCAATGCTGCGGCAAAATCATTATCGCCGTAATAATACGAGAATCCCAGGGCTAGATGCGCTTCGGGAAGTTCAGGTTGCAATTGAAGCGCGCGGTTGGCCAGCGTACGCGCTTTCTGCCTTCGCTCGACCGTGCGTTCGTTGTTATGCAAGATCCAACTTTCCAGTTGCGAGTAGCGCGCCATGGCAAGGGCGAAGTTCGGGTCGAGTTCGATTGCCCGCTCGAAGAGTTGCTCGCCTTGTTTGAGTTTCTCGAAATCCTCAAAGGCGCAGGAAAGATTGTGCCCTTGGACAAAAGCAAGGTAAGCCTCGCCATTTTCAGTTGGCTTGCGCGTCATCTGCGCTTTTTCGCTGGGTGATAATTTTGCCCGCAGTTCATTCGCGATTTTTTGTGAGAGATCGGTTTGAATTGCGAACACATCGGTCAAATCGCGGTCGTAATCTTCCGCCCACATGTGTTCGTCGTTCGCGGTGTTAATCAACTGGACGTTCACACGCACGCGATTGCCGACGCGGCGAACGCTTCCTTCCAAAATCGTAGAGACGCCCAGCGTCTTGCCGATTTCACGAACGTTCGATGCTTTTCCTCGATATGGCATGACTGATGTGCGGGAAATTACTTTCAGGTCACCGATTTTCGACAAATTCGTGAGCACGTCGTCCTGAATGCCGTCCGCAAAATAGGCGTTCTGTTTTTCGTCGCTCAGATTTTCAAATGGCAGGACCGCAATTGACTTGTCGATCTTGTGGGCGGCAACGCGCGGCAAGAGAAAGAATCCCGCGGCGGCGGAAACCGCCACGCCAGTTGCGACAAGCATGATTACGTTACGGCGGCGATGCGATCGTGGTGCTGCAATAGCGGGGGTTGGCCGAACGCCCTCCGCTGTGATGTCGTATGCCCAAGCAAGAATTAGCGCAATTGGAAAACCGAGGAGCAATAGGACGATTACGAGGCGAAGCGCCCAGTTTGGTAATTCCCACGCCGGAAATGCAGCAGAGGCTAGCTGAATAATGCCGCCCGCAGCGATCACATAGGCCGCGGCCACGCGATAAACTTTTCGCCGCTTCACTTCCTCCAAGAAGCCGTTCATCGCTACAGATTTCGGTTGGTCGGGATTATAGTTCAACGGCAAACGTTAGACACAAAGACGCCGCTCCTCGTTCACTTCACACCTGTCGCGAATATAGTTTGAAAATGTGGGCTTTGCTCTTCACGCGAAACAACGCTGACCTCGATCTCTCGAAAACCTCCTTTTTCCAGAAACTGATGCAGCTGCACTTCGCTGAATCCGAGCCAGTGGTCTGCGTACAATTCGCGGGCCCGTTCAAACCGATGGCTCAAAAGATCGAGAATCACTAATCGCCCACCGCGTTTCAAAATGCGACGGGCTGCAGCGATGGCTCGCTCGGGATGAATGGCGTGATGCAAAGCCTGACTGAGGATCGCAAGATCGATACTGTTTTTCGCGATCGGCAGATCTTCGATATCGCCCAGCCGGTACTCGAGGTTTTTGAATCCATGTTTCTTTGCCAGTTGGGCACCGAACTCGACCATTTTTGGCGAACTATCGATGGCAATAACTTTGCGCGCTTTCTTTGCCAGCAACTGCGAAAGTGTCCCCTCGCCTGCGCCAAGATCAGCGACGGTCAATGGTGGAAGCAGAGTAATGAGCGTATGTGCTAGCGCTTTCCACGATCGGCCCGGCACATAGCTTCGGCCAAACTTCCCGGCCAGCTCGTCGAAATACTTCCGCGCTTTGTCCTGACGTTTGTGCAGAACGAGCTTAAGACTCGTGCGATCGCGAGACGTCTCGGGCAATTCGCGCGCTAGCAGCCGGGTTATTTCCGCTACGCGTTCCCGCTGCGAATTGCGCCCATGATGGTTTGCGCCGTAATAGACATTTTTCCCAACCCGGCGGTCGGTCACCGCCCCGGCGCGCTTCAACTGCGCGAGATGACTGGAGATACGCGACTGACCCATGCCCAGAATTTCCTGCAGCTCGGCGACGGAAAGCTCTTCCTGTTCGAGGAGAAGCAGCAGGCGCAAACGGGTTGGGTCCGCCAGTAATCGGAGCAAATTTATAGTTGACGTCATTCTGTCGCCCCACGATATATCGACGTATCATGATTGGTCAATATGATCTCAGCGTTGAAGCGTTAAATCGTTGAGTCAGTTGGCTAATTGAAAAAGTTGATCCGCTTTAACGTCAATCATGTCCCGCCGCTATATCTTTTCCTCCGAGTCCGTCACCGAAGGCCATCCCGATAAAGTCTGCGATACCATTAGTGATTACATTCTCGACGCCTGTCTCGAGCAAGATCCATTGAGCCGAGTTGCTTGCGAAACACTTGCCAAAGGCAACCTCGTTGTGCTCGCTGGGGAAATTACCAGCAACGCGAAATTTGATTTTGAAGACCGCGTCCGCACTGGCATCCGCGACATCGGATATGTCAACGGCGACTGCATTTTTCACGCCGACACCTGCCGGGTGATCTGCGAAATGAGCGAACAATCCCGCGATATTAAGCAAGGAGTCGATAGCGTCGCCGCGGAGGGGAAAGGCACGGCAGAACAAGGCGCAGGCGATCAGGGGTTGATGTTCGGCTTTGCCTGCAACGAAACGCCGGAGCTGATGCCAGCGCCCATTTCTTTTGCCCACAAGCTCGGGCGGGAGCTAACGCGGTTGCGTAAATCGGGCGAGATCCCGTGGCTGCGTCCCGACGGCAAGACGCAGGTCTCCATCGAATACGATGGCTATAAACCGGTGCGCGCCACAACGGTGGTCGTTTCTTCGCAGCACACCGAGGATGTTAAGCAAAAAGAAGTCCGCGAGACGCTGACGGAACTTCTCATCAAAAAAGTAATGCCGTCCGGATGGCTCGATGAGAAGACAACTTTCCTGATCAATCCAACGGGACGGTTCGTGATCGGCGGCCCGGAAGGCGACGCTGGAATAACCGGGCGCAAGATCATCTGCGATACCTATGGCGGAATGGGCCGGCACGGCGGTGGAGCGTTTTCGGGAAAAGACCCTAGCAAGGTCGATCGCAGCGCAGCCTACATGGGGCGCTGGATCGCTAAGAACGTTGTCGCATCAGGTCTGGCGGAGCGGTGCGAAGTTCAGTTTGCCTATGCCATTGGTCACCCCGAGCCGGTAAGCGTGAGTGTCGATACGTTCTGCACCGGGAAAGTGGACGAGGAAAAATTGGAGCGCGCCATCTGGGAAGTTTTCAATTTCAAACCTGCCGAGATCATCAAGCAGCTGAATCTGCTTCGCCCGATCTATCGGAAGACAACCAACTACGGTCATTTTGGGCGTGTTGACGATGTTGATGCGCTGACGTGGGAACGCACGGACAAAGCGGACGAGCTGAAAAAGGCAGCCAGTTAGGCATCCGCAGATTTACGCAGATTAAAAATGCAGAAGAATCCACAGAGTCACGCGGTCATCGGTGCCGCAATGGAAGTGCATCGCGAACTCGGCTTCGGATTTCTCGAAGCCGTATATCAATGCGCACTGGCACTGGAATTCCAAGAACGACAAATATCATTTCGCGCTGAGGTCCCGCTGCCCGTTCGCTACAAAGGCAACCTGCTCACATGTGGTTACCGAGCCGACTTCATTTGCTACGAAGAACTGCTCGTAGAAACGAAAGCGATCGCCGAACTCACACGCGCAGATGATGCACAGCTGATCAACGAGGTAAAAGCCACCGGTTTTCAGCGCGGCTTGCTGCTGAATTTCGGCGCATCAAGCCTACAATTTAAACGGCTCGTTCTCACCTCCTCTGGGAATCCGCGTAAATCTGCGAAATCTGCGGATGACCTCGAACCAATCGCATTATGAAAACATCGACAATCGAAGACACGAAAACGGATTATAAGATCGCCGACATCTCGTTGGCGGATTTCGGAAGAAAAGAAATCTCCATCGCGGAAAAGGAGATGCCGGGTCTGATGGCAATCCGCGAAAGATACGCGGCACAGAAACCGCTCGCAGGCGTGCGCATCACTGGCTCGTTGCACATGACGATCCAAACAGCGGTTTTGATTGAAACGCTTTCCGATCTCGGCGCAAGCGTGCGCTGGGCGAGCTGCAACATTTTCTCAACGCAAGATCATGCTGCGGCTGCGGTCGCGCAGAGCGGCGTGTCTGTGTTCGCGTGGAAAGGCGAATCGCTCGAAGATTACTGGTGGTGCACTTACCGGGCGATTTCACACCCGGACGGCAAAGGGCCGCAACTGGTAGTCGATGATGGCGGCGACGCCACTTTGCTCATTCACAAAGGCTACGAGCTCGAAGAAGGCAGCGATTGGGCAAAAACAAAATCGGCGAACAAGGAAGAACAGATCATCAAAGATTTGCTGCTCGAAATTCATCGTGAAAATCCGTATCGCTGGCATGAGATCGTGAAGGATTGGCGCGGCGTTTCGGAAGAAACTACGACCGGCGTGCATCGGCTTTATAAAATGCATCAGGAGAACCGGCTCCTTGTACCTGCGATTAACGTCAACGATTCTGTCACGAAATCGAAGTTCGATAATCTTTACGGCTGTCGGCATTCGTTGGTCGATGGATTAAATCGCGCGCTGGATGTGATGCTTTCCGGCAAGGTCGCCGTCATTTGCGGTTACGGCGACGTCGGCAAAGGGTGCGCGCAATCATTGCGCGGCCAAGGCGCGCGTGTGGTCGTTACTGAGATCGATCCGATCAACGCGTTGCAGGCGGCAATGGAAGGCTACGAGGTCACGACTGTCGAAGAGACACTGGGCCGCGGCGACATTTATATTACTGCCAGCGGCAACGTCGACGTCATCACGCTCGAACACATGCAGCAGATGAAAGATCAGGCGATCGTCGCCAACATCGGCCATTTCGACCACGAAATTCAGGTCGATGCGCTCAACGCAGCCAAAGGCGTGAAAAAAACCAACATCAAACCGCAGGTGGACAAGTACACGTTCCCGGATGGACACGAAATTTTCCTGCTCGCCGAGGGCCGCCTGGTAAACCTCGGTTGCGCCACTGGTCACCCGAGCTTCGTCATGTCCAACTCATTTTCCAACCAGGTTCTTGCGCAGTTGGATCTCTGGGAAAATCGCGACACGTATAAAGTCGGCGTTTACGTTTTGCCGAAGAAGCTCGACGAAGAAGTCGCGCGCCTGAACCTGGAAAAAATCGGCGTCAAACTCACGAAGCTTTCTGAAAAACAAGCCGATTACCTCGGCGTGCCAATCGACGGCCCGTTTAAATCTGAGCATTATCGCTACTGATTCGGCGTGGAGAGCGATTCGGTGACGTGCAGACGAGTTACTCTTAACTCACCGATTTCGAGACGTTTGATTCTCGCGCGCCCAACTACTAGTCGGCCAATCGCGACCAGCCCAAGCGTCACCGCGCCAATAGCGATCGCGCCAGCGGCGATGGCGCCGATAGATTGCGCGCCCACTGCGAGCGCGCGAACCGCAACCGGCCCGAACTTTTTCGGCGCTTCTTCAAGTTCGTCTGATTTCATGCGCTTTTGGACAGTGAATCTTTGGCGCCCATTCTATCAGATCAATGCCACACTTGTCACTTCGGCATAGCTGCATCCCAACTTCCTCGAACAATTTTACTCATAAGTTACTCCTTCGCGGTTGCGGAGGGGTAATAAAAAATAGCGGCGTCAGTGCGTAAAGAACGAACGCAAGGTGCACATTGAAGAACGTCGCGGCGACACCGAGCAGATACGAAGCCACGCCGACGAAAGATTTGCGCGTGAGATGGGGCACGACCGTGCCTGCCATCTCGGGCTTAATTAAGTTTCGCAGGATGTACGATTGCAGCGCAATGAAGAGCAGCGTGTTCACGGCCATGACGACGCCGAACAAACTCACCGCCAGCGCGTTCGTGGGATACTCGCCCATCAACGCTGTTGGAAAGGGGATGAACGACTGGCCCATGAGGAAGATTGAGTTCAGCCAAATCATTCCGTACGTGGCATGCCGCGCGAACGTGAGCAGGTGATGATGATTCAGCCAAAATTTGCAGACGATTATGAAACTGATCAGCCAGCTCAGAAATTTTGGTAACAGATCGATAAGCTGGTGACCAAGCTCGCTGGTGCTGTTGCGCTCGTGCAGAATCGGGACTTTGAGCTCGAGCACGAGTAGCGTCACGACAATCGCGAACACGCCGTCGCTGAACGCTTCGATTCGGCTAAGACCGAGTTCTCCTTGCGTAAAACGCTTCAACAAATCCATGTCGTCACCGCTCCTCCGCGTGAAAGCGATGCAGCATGCGATGCACAAACGGCGCCAGCAGCACCGATACAATGCCGATAAACGCAAGACCTGAAAACAATGCGTAACACGACGCGAAAATTTTTGCCGCGTCAGTCGGCAGTGGATCGACTGGACCCATCCCAGCGAGAATCATTGACGCATTTAAGAGCGAATCGACCCAGCTCAAATGTGCGAGGAAATGATAACCGAGAACGCCGATCCCAAGTCCAAACAGCAAAACTCCAAGCGCTACCAGACCGTGACGCCCAACGCGTTTGCGAAATTCAGCCCGGCTGAGAAGAGGATGCTTTCGGCGCTCGTACATTGTGCGGCAGAATTTCGCTAGTGTTTAATGTCCCATATCGAGCATGGCGATCTTGCGCGCCAAATAAGCTGAGAAATAACCGGCATAACGTTTTTGCAAAGCCCGCCGTTGCCAGTCCTTGCCGGTAAGAATTTTCCGGCAATTGGGCGCGCCGCATTGGCATTCCACGGAATAGTCGTCGTCATCAGTCGTCGCCCAATCGTGCGTGAGTTCTTCGCCAGCGCGGATATTGCGCATGGCCACGAATGTGATCTCGCCGCGCATCCCGAGATTCGGATCGCACGAGTGATTCGAATACAACATCGACAGCTCGCGCTCTTGGTCGTTTACCGGCGCGACGAATAAATCATCGTCGATCTGAATTTCCACCGGCCCGAGCCGCGGCGTGATTTTTTCGCGCAAAGTTTTTCGATCAACAATATGCCCGCCTTTGACCGCGACGATTTCGTCCTTGGCAATGTCCGTCGTGGCAAACAGCCCGCGGCCGTGGATTTTACTCTCGCGGACTTCCGTCTTGGGCGAGCGATAAGAGAGCGGAAGCATCGCGGAAGATAGCTAAGGTGGAACGTGTTGTCCTCAACGCGTTGACAGAACGCACGGCTTCGCCGCCTGATATTCGCGATCGGCGTTCGCCGCGGCGAACGCCTTCATTTGCTTCGGCGGTTGACACAATCGCCGCTACAACGTTGCGTTCATGCTCCGCTTGCAATGAAATCACGCCCGGCTGCCATCGCATTCATCTTCATCACGGTCATGCTCGACATGCTGGCGCTGGGACTAATCGCGCCGGTGTTGCCGAAACTGATCCTAAATTTCCTTAGCGGCAACACGACCAGCGCGGCGAACTGGCTTGGAATTTTCGGCACCGTTTTCGCGCTGATGCAATTTTTCTTTTCGCCAGTGCTGGGTGTTTTGTCCGATAAATTTGGCCGGCGCCCGGTTATCCTGCTGTCTAACCTCGGGCTTGGCCTCGACTACATCGTCATGGCCGTGTCGCCTACGATTGGTTGGCTCTTTCTCGGCCGGATTATCTCAGGAATCACTGCTTCCAGTATTCCAACGGCGATGGCTTATATCGCTGACGTCGTTCCGAAAGAAAAACGTGCCAGCGCATTTGGCATGATCGGCGTGGCTTTCGGTCTCGGTTTTATTCTCGGACCGGGAATTGGCGGGCCGCTCGGGGACATCAGCCCGCGCCTGCCGTTCTGGGTTGCCGCTGGATTTAGCCTGGTCAACTGGCTTTACGGTTACTTGTTTGTGCCGGAATCGTTGCGAAAGGAACATCGCAAAGAAGTCACATTGCGCCGCGCGAATCCGATCGGCTCGCTCGTGTTGCTTCGCTCCCATTCGGAGCTGTGGAAGCTTGCCACGCTACAGTTTCTTGCCTACGTCTCGCACGAAGTCTTCGTGATTTGGGCGCTCTACGCGATTTACCGTTACGAGTGGAGCCAAACCATGATTGGCGCTTCACTCGCGGTCGTGGGCATTTTTACCGCAGCCATTTCTGGCGGACTCACGGGGCGAATCGTTGGATGGCTCGGTGAGCGGCGCACACTTTACATCGGCCAGTTTTTCGGCGGCGTAGGGATGGTCATAGCCGGTCTCGCAAGAACCGGTGCGCTTTATGTTGTTTCGATCCCCATAATTTCGATGTGGAACATTTCCTTCCCAGCAGCGCAGGGAATGATGACCCACCGTGTGAGCGAGCGGGAGCAGGGCGAATTGCAGGGCGCGATCCAGAGTCTCCGCTCAATCGCGTTCGTCATTGGGCCGTTCCTCTTCTCGGGAATTTTCGCCTGGTTCATCAACCCGAAGCACTCGTTTCATATTCCCGGCGCGCCGTATTATCTGGCAGCTGTGTTGTTGTTCACTGCGATGCTACTAGCGACGCGCGTAGAACAACCGCAATTCGGCCAGCCGAGTGAAAAAC
>WNGJ01012734.1_pt1 | contig 16271 bp, 10 predicted proteins | sample 5400611 | NCBI WGS metagenome assembly WNGJ01 (sample SAMN13153375, study PRJNA577476) | soil metagenome | isolation source: 40 cm soil or saprolite under Garry oak tree replicate 1 | place: USA:California | collected 2016-06-15 | reverse complement strand
CAGCAGCATATTCGTCGGCAACCTCCTGACTACTTGCTTCAATGTCCGATGTGGTGTTAGGTGTGGTGTGTTGCTCTGTGATAAGTACATTGACGGCATGTATATCTTTGGCGATTACTGCTTTCTGCTTGTGTGTTTTTGTATTCATCTTGTTCATCCCTTCCCCTTCTCCCGCGATTATGGCTTCTTAGTTATATTGTACTGATGATGTCTATAGAGAGCGGGTAGTATTCTGACTTGCTTGACAGGTGGGTTTCCAGATATGAAAATATATTGTAGAAACATGTCCATCCTCATCAAACGTGTAAATACTGCTGGTGAACGTGCAAACTTCAGAACATTCCACGTTGGTAAAAGAAAGGCAGGTCAGGTAGGTAGTTCATGAGCACCAGGATGGGTTGTTTCATGTAAGGTGGCTTGGCAACAGCAAAGAGGAAGAGTACATTGTAACCTGAGAAGAGATGGAATCGTTCTAGAATAACAAGATTGTAATCGACAGAAGAACTACTATGCAACCATATGATATAAACCCGTCTATGCGTACTACCCTGATGGGGACAAACGGTGCTGCTGGCGAGCGGCAGTTTGCAGAAACGTCGGTGATGATGCAAGAACAGGATGCATCTCGTGCGGCTGAGCGTGCGCGGTTGCGCCAGGGGATTATGCATGTACGTATCCGGCACTTCTATTGTACGTTGGAGGAGACGTTCGATCCCTCGCTGCACGGGCAGGCGTTTGTCGTGGGTACAGGGATGGGACGCCCAAATGAGCCGGGGAGAGTGATCGATGTTTCACCAGCAGCCATGCGTCTGGGGATCACTCCTGGCATGCCATTACGACGTGCTCACCGTATTGCACCACGGACACGTTTCCTGCCAGCATCGCATGATCGCTACCAGCCCTGGCTGCAAAAGCTGCGCGAACGCTACCGGGCATACTCGCGTATTGTTGAGTCAGTGCCTATTGCCGATGCCTTTATTGATCTGCGTGGTTGTGAACTGACCTTTGATTCACCTGTTTCATTGGCGGAACGGTTGTGTGCAGAAATTGCTGAAATGGGGCTGACAGCCCTGATCGGCGTAGCCAATGGCAAGGCTATTGCAGAATTGGCAGCTTTGATGAGCCGGAAGGATGGTCGGCAGGGAGTGTTATATATACCGCCAGGGCGTGAGGCTTCATTTGTACAGACCTTGCCCCTATCGATGTTATTACAGTTGCGTGCTGCTGGCACCGGTACGCCGGGAACGTTACCCGAACTGGGAGGGCAGGAAGATGGTGCTGTTTCGCGTCCTCCGACGCGGCTGCCGGAGATAGAAGGCAAAAGCGAACAGATAGATCCAGTGGCAGTTGCGGAACTGGTGGCGCACCTGCGTGATTTTGGGATCACAACGTTTGCGCAGGTGGCGATATTGACCGAAGACGGGCTGAGGCGACGACTGGGCCGCCTGGGAGTATGGGTCTACCAGGTAGCCTGTGGTGAGGATCCCAATCTGGTTGTGCCAGATGCTCCTCCGCTCAGTCAGAACGCCCGCGTGCGTTTTCATCACGCCGCTGATGCTGACGAAACATGCGCTGCTATCAGTAAACTGGCCACTTATCTGGGAGAACGTCTGCGTGAGCAGCGACTCAAGGGTCAGGTGATTGCATTGATACTCTGGCCACATCAGGCTGTACGCCGTGAAACGCGCCGACTGGTGATAAATGAAGAGGGTGAAGAGGTGGCGGTGACCTCTGCCGAAGAGACAGTCGGTGGGCAGATGGTGTTGTCGCGCCATACGGATGAGGCTGATGTGATCGCCCATCATGCCCTGATGCTCTTCGCACACTACCATCGTCCGGGGAATCGCTACTTGCAGGTGCAACTACGCATCGGGGATATCGTTTCCGTGACGCAGGCATATTATCCACCCCCTGCGCGTGCCAGGAGTACCGTCCGATTGACACGGAAGTTGGACAGATAAAGCCAGTTGAGCCACCCATGCATGGATGGCTCAACTGGCTTTATCTGTCCATTATTGTATGATATGCATTTGTTTTAATTCTTCAAGTGCATGCTGACCACGGGCCTCTAAATCTGCCTGCCATTCATCTTTATACTTGCGCAAGACGTGGACGATGGTATGGGCTACAGCAAGATTACGGTACCACTTGTGATTGGCGGGTATGATGTACCAGGGAGCTTCTTTGGTGCTGCATTTAGACAGGGCATCCTCATAGGCTTCCTGGTAGTCCTGCCAGTATTTGCGCTCAATCCAGTCACTGGGTGAAATCTTCCAGGCTTTATCTTTATCCTGCACACGTGCCAGAAGACGCCGTTCCTGTTCATCATTGCTGATGGTCAACTTTCCATGCGAATTCCATAGTGTACCCTTCTTTTCTTATGCTAACTGGAACAGAATATTACTTCTCTAATAGAACACGCTTTTGATAGGAATATGGTAATCGGATAATATTTGTCCTCTGCCACTACAATAAACAAGAGGGCTGTAATAACAGTAACAAGTAACCGAGCTGAAACGTGTTTATATATGGGGGGGAAATTTTCTTTTCATATCATATGCACTCTGGAGACATAATTGTGTTAGCCTTATTTTCAACATAGCTAAGCGAACCAGAGGATTTTATGTCCGATGCGTTGATGAAAACTGATAGTAATCTGGTGCAAGTCGATACAGAGCAGGTTGAAGCGATGACGAAGCCGGAGGAGGTTGAGGGGGCGACTAGTGATACCCTCACTGATACGATTGTACCAGCTCAAGAGCCGGATACTGAGATGGTATCAGCCCTGGCTCAGGACGATGGAGAACCTGGCTCAGGAAATGGTACTGTGGCTGCAAAAGAGACGGCGACTGTTCCAGCTGGCGTATCTACTGGGACCATGCCTATAGCGGCTGTAGTTTCTACTGAAGCGCACAAAAAAACTGTTATTGATACTTGGCAGCCTCGTTCGCTCTCAAAACCCGTACTGATCATGATCTGGATACTCTTTGTCTTATCTCTGACTGGCACGGTTGTTTCCGCGGTGGCTGCTTTCAATTATGGGGTGGAGGCATATACGACCTACATGACAATACGGAATCGGGCTTCTAGCGGTATGCAACATGTGCTCAGAGTCAAGACTATTTTTACGGGAGTTGATGCTCATTTTGCCGGTTTTCTGGATGTGAGCAAGATCCAGCGAGCGCAAACGGAATTGGTGGCCGCGCATGAAGATTTTCAGCAGATGCAATACACGCTCGATCATGCGGATGTCATTGCGAATGTCAGGGAGTACCTGCCTCAGTATCGCTCGCAATTGACTGCGGCTCGTGCCGCCAGCCAGATGGGAATAGATGTAGCCGAGATTGGGCAGGAACTGGTGAAAGCGGCCACCATTCTTGCACCCACCTTTCATGGTCCTCTGCTCACGAATGGACATGAGCCATTGGTGACACCGGCCATGCTAGCTCTGGTAGGCACGACCATCGATGATATTTTGCCCCGTTTGAACGATATTCAAATACAGGGCCGCTTGTTTTCTCCTGATACATTGCCGCTCAGTACCCATCAACGTGAGCAGTTGATCCAGGTGATACAGGCTGAGCTATCTGTTAGTGGTGGTCGTGTTGCGCCATTTTCTCTCAAAGATATCTCGCTGGTCGAATATATGGACAACAGTCCGACTCAGGGACTACTGGCTCCTCCGCAATATCGCTCGTGGTGGCCGTTTGCCAATTGGGGATTGCGCGACTCTAATCTCTCGGCTGACTTTCCGACGTCCGCCCAAATTGCCATCGACAGATATAAAAACGAGGTGCATCATTCGGTGGATGGAGTTATTCTATTTACGCCGTTCCTGATTGAGCATATTCTAGAGGTCATTGGGCCGATTTCAGTGCCAGGCTATAATGATACGATCACAACACGAAATCTTGAGGAACGTCTGCACTATTATCAGCAGGATAGCGAAGGTCTGGCGAAACAGGTTATTTATCAACCGGGCGATAAGAATACCTCCAGTCGCAAACGTTTTACGGCTCTACTGGCGCAGTTGTTGATGGATAAGGTACGTCATGCGCCGCCAGACGAGCTTATTGCCATAGCGCAGCAAATGCTGCATGATTTGAAGACGAAAGATTTACAAATCTATATGACCAATCCTCAGGTTGAGGACTTGTTGATCCAGGATGGTGATGCGGCACAGATGGATCGTTCAACGGCTCGTGACGGTCTCTATGTAGTGCAGGCTAATGTCAGTGCCAGTAAAGCCTCACAGTTTGTACGCACGATTATGCATGACACGGTGACACTGGATGCTCATGGTGGCGTGACGCACGTATTACAGCTTCGTCTGGTGTATAGTCAGGCGGGGCCTGTCTATGGATACGATACCTATCATGACTATGTTCGGGTCTATGTGCCGCCAGGCAGTCAGTTTCTCTGGGGTGATGGCTTTGATACAGGGCAACCATTGTGTGGGAGTTGGCTGGGTGATTGTCCGCAATCGGGAGTGTATTCAGGAGATGAACTGTTATGTCCGTTAGGGCAATACCAGCCAGGAGCGCAGGCTCCTTCCATAAAGGATGAGGATGGTGGACGCTGGCATCCACTGGATACGGTGGGGCCACCATCCAATCGCAACAGCGATGAGCCTGGACGTGCTATGTATGGTGGCTGGGTGATTGTTCCGAAGAATTGTACGATGACGGTCACGCTTTCCTGGTATGTGCCACCTCTGAGCGAGAAGAATTATAGCTTGCTGATTCAACGTCAGGCCGGAACGTTTCCAGAACTGGATGTGACGGTATTGCCTCCGCCAGAGAGTTGTACGGCAGGGAAGTATTTTAACGGGGTTCTGGGGGAGGATGTGTCGTTGACTCTGAATACTGCTGCCGTTCAGAGTGATAGAAGCCCTAATTGTTATCCGCAACCGGGAATATAAATCCCTATAGTTGTGTTTGAAGCCTGCCTGACCAGGCAGGCTTCAAACACAACTATAGGGATTTATATCCTATTGACACATGCATGTTTCTACTCGTATACTCTTGTTGCCAGAAACTCATTGTTTTTTGTATTGAGCATGCATTGACGCATTTCGGGATGCAGTGGAAGAGCAGAAAGAATTATGGAACAAGCGGCCCTGTTAAATATTATACGTACTGAGAATATCTATCGCTTTCGTTTGGAACTTCCTGAGGGTACGCCACAGGCTCAACAAGAGTATGTGACAGAACTGACAGTGGAAATGCGTGAACGGTTGCGCCGTGCTTTGCAAGCGGCAGCGCAATACATGCAAACGATTGCGCTGACAGATGTACGACGGCAGACAATGAAATTGGGCGTGGTCAATGATTCACAGCTGATGACACTGGGACGTTTGCTCTTTGATACGCTGCTTCCACTACCCCTTCAGGATATCCTGACACGACTCGATACTTCCCTTATTTTAAACACCAACACACCGGATATTCCTTGGGAATTGCTGTACGAAGGCAATGCCAAGACGGGTCGCTTTCTGTGCCAGCATCTCAATATTGGGCGACAGGTCATGGATGGTCGTGAGGGACGAGATAGTCGTGAGGGTCGCGAAATGATCGGTATCCATCGTTTGCCTTTTCCAGAACGTATCTCCCGTAAGGGGGGACGACGTGAAGCGCAAGGACTATCTGTGCTGTTCCTGGTCAATCCAACCGGCGACCGAGCGGTCGCCGAGGAAGAGATAGCAACGTTATGTACGACGTTGCCCGAAGCCATCTCACGTGTTATTCTCTATCGCCAGCAGGTCAATCAATTAGAATTGCGGATGCGGATCAGTGCAGATACACCGCAGGTACTCCACTACGCAGGGCCGTTTCCAGCGACCACGCTGTCCGGTGAACCGGTTTTAGCTCTGGGCGGCAATCTCCGCCTGGATAGCGGGGCATTTGAGCAATTATTTCAATCTTTACCGCGCAAACCTCTCGTGTTTCTGAGCTATCATGAAGATGAACGCCAAACACGCAACAGTAGTTCATTACTGGGCCCCCAGGAGCGTGAAGAGGCTATGGAGCGACTAGCGGCAAACTTGCTGGCAGCAGGTGCTGGTGCTGTGCTGGCGATGCGTTGGCCTGCCAATACACTGCGCACACGAGAATTTGCCGTTCTGTTGTATCAAGAAATCGCTGATGGAGTTACCTTGGGTGAAGCTATGCGCCGCGCACGCATGAGTATGGCCCAACATCATACCGATGATATGACATGGTTGACCTATATACTCTATGGCGATCCCACCCAGAGACTGGTAGCGATTTCGGCTGCCACTAAAGAGCGGAGCGATGAGCCGCGCTTCGATCTCTTTGACGACGGTTCAATACATTCACCTTTAGGGGCTTCGCCCAATGGCAATGCGCTTGATCGTCGCTTTTTGCAGGAAGTACTGGGTATCGCTCTAGGGGAGGCGCGGCGCATGCATAAAGACTACCTGGGAACGCCTCACCTCTTTATCGCTCTCACCAAACTGGATGGCGGCTGTACTCAGGATGCTTTGCGTACACTTGGCTTTTCGCATAAGCAGGTGCGCGACGTGATCCGCCTCGCTTTGGGGAATGGAAAGGCAACCAGCGAAACGCCTATTCTGCCGACTCGTCGCTGCAAAGAAATTTTACAAACGGCTGAGCGTAATGCCCTGGCCGCAGGCTCTGTCTCGATTGACGAACGCTCCATCGCCCAGGCTGTTCTCAGTGAAGGTGATGGCGTCACTCATGAACTGCTCACCAAATTGGGCATCAATCCGGCCCATCTGATCGAGCTCATTCTGGCGAGCAATGCGCGTGCCTTGCTGGAACTCGTGCCATCGGTCAGTGCCAATCCTGCTGCTTCTCCGGCAGAACTGCCCGTAGGCATCAGTCCTGAAGGGGGTGGCAAGGGCAACAACTCTGTCCTGGAACGTCTAGGCCGCGACCTGACCAAGCAGGCCAGTATGAAACAACTGACCCCCTTGATCGGGCGTGATAAAGAGATACGCCTGCTCATGCAAGCCCTCATGCTCAAAGACCGCAATAATCCCGTGTTGATCGGTGATTCTGGCGTGGGCAAGACGACGATTGTGGGGGGATTGGCCCAGCGTATCGTTGATGGCAAAGTACCTCCAGAGTTACGCGGCAAACGCCTGATCGAACTCTCGGCGAGTTCGCTGGTAGCGGGTACCAAGTATCGTGGCGAGTTTGAGGAACGTTTATTGAAGGTGCTGGAAGAAGCCGAGGGAAGTGGCAATATCATCCTCTTCATTGATGAGATGCATCTGTTGATCGGTACGGGCCGTGCCGCAGATGGCAGCATTGATGCGGCGGGTATCCTGAAGCCTGCCCTGGCCGGTGGACGTTTACGCTGTATCGGTGCCACCACCCCACAAGAGTACCGTTTAATTGAAAAAGACGCGGCCATGGAGCGTCGTTTGCGTCCGGTGATGATCGAGGAACCATCGATCGAAGAGGCCCTGACAATTCTGGAGGGGATGCGTGACCTCTATGAGCAACATCACAATGTGAGTATCACCAAAGAGGCGTTGCAAGCATCGGTGCATCTCTCGGTGCAGTACCTGCCAAACTTGCGCCTGCCTGACAAAGCCTGTAGCGTGTTGGACGAAGCCTGTTCACAAGCTCGTGTCTTCTCCATGGAGGAAAGTGTAGCAAACGATCAGGATGAAGACTTTGACGATCTAGGCGAGATGCCAGTCATTACCGCTCCGATGATTGCTGAAGTCATTTCGCATCGCACTGGTATACCTGTCAGTGCTCCCGGACGCGAGGAGCGTGATCGCCTCTTGAATCTGGAACCACGTCTCAAGGCACGTGTGATTGGTCAAGATGAAGCTATCGGGCGGGTGACGCAGGCCATTCAGGTAGCGCGTGCCGGTTTGAAACCGCGCAATCGTCCTGCTGGTGTCTTCCTCTTCTTAGGTCCCACAGGCGTAGGTAAAACCGAGTTAGCTCGTGCGCTGGCAGCGGAAGTCTTTGGTTCAGACGAACACCTGATTCGTATTGATATGTCAGAGTACATGGAGAAGCATGCCGTCTCGCGTATGGTTGGTGCGCCTCCCGGTTATATCGGTCATGATCAGGAAGGTCAGTTAACGGGCAAGTTGCGGCGGCGTCCCCATTGTGTCGTGCTGTTAGACGAGGTGGAGAAAGCCCATCCAGAAGTGTTTGACCTGTTCTTACAGGTCTTTGATGCCGGTCGCCTGACCGATGCCCAGGGACATACAGTTGATGGCCAGCACGCGATCTGGATTATGACCTCAAATGTGGGTACAGATATGTTGGGGCGGTCCATGCCCAGCGGCTTCCGCGCTGCGATGAAGGGAACAGCCGAGGAGATGCAACGCGAGCGTCTGCTGGAACGTCTACGCCAAACCTTCCGCCCAGAGTTTTTGAACCGTGTCGATGAGATTGTAATCTTCCACCCCCTGGGCCAGGAGCAGGCCCGTGCGATTACGCGCTTGCAGATGAACGAACTGGGTGTACGCCTGCGGGAACAGGGCTTAACGCTGCATGCCGACGATAGTGCTATCGATCTCCTCTGTAAAGAAGGCTTCAGTCAAACCCAGGGAGCGCGTCCCTTGCGCCGTGTCATCGAACGCCTGCTAACCGTGCCGCTCAGCCTACGTATTCTCATGGCCAATATCCCCGAACATGGTGAAGTGCATGTGAAAGCACTGGAAGGCAAACTAGCCATCGATATTCGCGAACCAGGAGCTGCCGCCGCTCAAGAGCTCGAGGCCGAAGCTAAGGTAGATGCAATGTGATATGCAAGCTGAGGTGAAACAGCCTCTTGGGCAACCTTGAGGTTGCCCAAGAGGCTGTTTCACCTCAGCTTGCACTTGTGTGCATTTCTCCTCTTGCTCAACACGTTGAAACATCACCACAAACGGTTTATACTCAATTGTATAAACCAATAAAAGCTCCGAAGGAGATATCCTATGAGTGTGGCTATCGATCATCCAACTAGCCCCAAGACGCGCTCGGCCGTCTTGGCCGTCTTCATCGCCTTCACCATTTTCTTTCTCGCCTATGTTGACCTTTACATGGTCGTTGACCAACAGGCTTTTCGGCCTATCTCTCGCGCTTTCTGGAACACCTTTAATCTGAGCTATATAGCCTTTTTCGCAGTAGTGATCGCAGTCCTACTCACAGCAGTAATGTGTACAATTGGGCTTGTGAGAAGTCAAGGAAGCGACCTATATAACAAGCGCAGTATTCCTCTAACTATGGCTATAGTAGCCGTACTCTCAGCAGGAGCATGGTGGCTCTTCTTGACAGTCCATGGCTTTGGCCTTTCCGTCCTGGCCGTCCTTTCAACTTTTGGGATTGTGCTTGTGGCGGGTGTGTCTGCTGTAAGGTGTAGGAATGTCGCCATACCGTCCCGGTATGTTGTGTTGCCTGTCGTGCTTACGCTGCTGACTATGCTGGCCGTGGTTGTGCTAGTGCTGATGAGTTATGTTACGCTGAGTGGGGTAGCCCCGAGTTTGTTTGGTGCTAATGTAGTTGAATTGGTGATTGTGCTTGGGGTGATGGGTGTTGCGATCCTGGTAGCTAGCTTCTTCGTTGCACGTGCGATGCTGATGAGTAGATAATTCTTGGATACTTTCTCAGGCTGTGTGAGACATATTCCATCTGTCAAAATCAATCAAGTTTAACTAGTAGTTGGCGTCGGACTGGCTGATACTGGTGACAACTGCACAAGAGGCAGGTTGGTAGGATTGATCATAATGATCTTGATTTGCTGGATATCGCTGGGCATGGTATCACCACTGGAGAGGTGAATAGAGACGGTGCTAGGGTCTACTCCCGGCCTCTGTTGGAGACGAGAGATGGCATCCTTCAGTTTGATGTTCTTGAGAGCATCCTGAATGGAACGAAGTTCACCAGAGGAAAAATGATACACGGCATCACCACCAGCGGCAATGCTGATCGAGACAATACCGGTGTTGCTATCGATATTGGTCACAACGGGTTGTCCAATCTGGGTTAAAGGACTGAAGAGGGCATAGTTTGCTCCCAACTTCTCTACTTCACGATTGAGCAACGATCTGGCTACGGACTGTGCATCACTTCTCAGGAAGTAAGCAAACTGTCCCTGCTCAGTCATGGTGACTGTGACCGTCTTGCTTTGCGTGCCAACCGGCGAGTCTGAGGTTGGTGATGAGGGCGTGGTGAACTCTGTAGAACCAACCTGAACGGCACCCTGCTTTTGTAACTGTTGCTGTATCTGCGAGGCGATTTGCGCATCCAGACTCGATTTTAGTTGTCCTGAAATTCGATTAACGTCATCGGTAGTAACAGTTTGTTGACAAAGGCCGAAAAAGCATACTTGACTAGTTGTGCCTGATTGTGAACTAGTTTTGCTAAGAGTCGGTGTTTTCACTGGTATGGTCGCACTATTTACATCTACGCTACTTTGCGAAACACTGCCCTTGACCAGGAATACTTTACTAATGGTGTGAACTTGAGGACTAAAATTGATGTTGGCTGAAGCGTCCGCTGCTTGTAATTCAAAGAAGATTAGGCCAGCTATGCCGAGGAGTACATAGATAATCAAGAGCATCATAATAGCGACAGATGGGGGGGCTTTATGCGAAACGTGTGGGTAGGAGTCTGATGAGATAACGAAGGCGCATTGATTATAGGTGGAGTCGGAGTTGATGATAACGGTGGTTGCATGAGTGGAGCTGTCCTAAAATTGGACACTGGAGTTTGGGCTGAGAAGGAGTTCATAAAAGCAGGTTGTGATGCCAGACCTGAGGTATCTATTACCTCAGGTTGTGGTGTATTTGGTAGCATTTGAATAGCATCATGTTGAGCTGACTCATGCCATAGTATTTTTGTCACAGCCAGCTGAGTTAGTTCCTCCAACGGAGAGGTCTTTAATGATTGGCTTGAAGATGGTGACGGTTGCTCGAGAGGTGCTTTCATCTCTGTTGATTGCAATGATTGATCGAGCGAGGTGGTTACAAGCGGAAGGGCATGAGGCTGTGATGCTATCTGACTCACTTGTTCTAAGGCAGTGGCAAAAGCTTGCACACTGGTAAATCGATCTTTTGGGTCTTTCGCAAGGGCTGTCATAACTACTTGCTCTACATTGGGCAAGATCGAGGGTACTCTCTTTTGTAAAGATGGAGGAGGCACGGCTATATGCTGAGTAGCAACTTCCCAATAAGACCCGCGAAAGGGGCATGAACCGGTGAGCCATTCGTAGACAACAATTCCCAATGCATATTGATCACTGGCTTGCTGCGCCTTACCCTGAATCTGTTCAGGTGCCATGTAAGGAATAGTGCCAGCCTCATGTTGTATGCTCATAGAATGAGTACTGTGAGCTATAATAGCGATACCAAAGTCACTCAGCAAAATATTGCCACTCCGATCCAGTAACATATTCTCTGGCTTGACGTCTCTATGAATGAGTCTTTGATCGTGAGCACATTGCAAAGCACTCGCCACTTGCTTGACATAGGACACAATGCTTGTTAGCGGTAGGATTGTTCCCTCTGGATGGCGATCACGTAATGAACCTTGCGGAGCATAACTCATCACGAGAAAGGGTGTATCATCTTCTAAATCAAAATCCAGAACTCGTACAATATGAGGATGTTCTAGTCGTGCAATTATCCGCGCCTCGTTGCGGAACTTCTCTACCTGGCCATGGTTTGCTAATGACGTGTGGAGTACTTTCACAGCGGCTTGTGTAAGAAGATGAACATGCTCACCAAGGTAGACGTCAGCGAAGCCACCTTTCCCCAATAAGTGAACTAAGCGGTAGTTGCCTAGCTGTTGTCCCACACGATTGGCCATGCTCACCCTCCATGTCAAAACAATGATGTGCTTATTATAAGTTGATGGGTAGAGTATGTCAATGTGGATCGTTACGAGGCGGAGTTTTTTGAAAGTCGATGAAAAGTGTTTCCATTGGTGTCGTAACGTTACGTTAAATATAGTCTACCCTAGACTACTTTACTTTTCCTTCCGCTTGATCCATTCGATGGTGGGAAGACTGTCAGCGTGTTCCTGAAGGAAGGGATGGAACATCCCTCTTGTCATTGCTCTCGACCTTCTTCATCCACGAGGACCCCCTTATTGAGTCGGCTGAGCAGGTCGAGCAGAAGCCTCCGTTGCTCTTGGTCAAGTGGTGCAACGAGTTCTTCCCCCAGTTCCATCTGAATGCGACGGACCTCCTCGAACTGGGTTTGCGCCCTCTCAGTGAGAGCAAGCAGGGTGGCGCGCCGATCCGTCGCGTCCGGCAAGCGGACCAACAGCCCCTCCCTTTCGAGCGCGTCAACCAGGGTGGTGACCGTGCGAGCGGTCACCCCCAGGTCCTCGGCCAGGTCTCCCATGCGCAAACGTCCCGCTTCTTCCACGGCCAGCAGCAGGCGCAGGCGTGGTCCAGAGAGGCCGATCACGCCTGGCTGACGGCTTAAGCGTGTGTTGAGGACGCGGCGGAGGCGATGGGAGGTCGCGATCAAGGTCATGACGACCTCTGATGCGGTCGGCTGCGGTGACACATCCATGATTATTGTGTATACTCATAATGATAAAGCTCACTATTGTCTTTCGGTTTATGTATATTCGTAGTAATTGTACACCTTCGGACCCGCCTTGACAAGAGGGAACGAAAAGCGTGTACAGAAAAGAAAGGAAGGCCAAAGCCATGACGTTCCGTGCTCTTCCTCTTTTAGCCCAAGGGCTGGAAAAAGACGACGGCAAGATGTGCGTCGCTACACCACCCGTCACACAACACGAACCTGGAAACCATCTCTCTCTACAAGCAGGAGGACACTATGCAAACAGAGATTACCACTCCTCTTGCGACGATGCCTGATGCCATCCCACAGGAGAGGGGTCTTCTGATCAATCGCAACTTCGCCTGGCTAGCCCGCGGGCAGGCGATCTCGAATCTGGGAGATTTTGTCTATAGTACCACGCTGTTCATCTGGGTCTTCACGCTTACGCACTCGGCGGCAGCCGTGAGCGGGGTGCTGGCAGCGCAATATCTCCCGGTTTTTCTGCTCGGACCTCTCGCGGGCGTTTTTGTAGATCGCTGGAATCGCCGCCAGACCATGCTGATCTCCGATCTCATCCGCGCTGGCGTGGCAACGCTCCCACTCATCGCACCAGCGAGCTTGCGACTCCAGGCCATTTACGCTAGCGTGTTTCTGATATCGGCGTTGGGACGCTTCTTTCTGCCCGCCGAATCAGGAGTTCTGCAGGTCATCGTCACGGAGCAACAGCAGATGCGGGCAGCCTCGATCAAACAGGCGACCTTTGCCCTCTCGATCATTGTTGGTCCTGCCCTGGCCTCGCCTCTCTACTTCGCCGTCGGACCAGTGATAGCCATTCTCCTGAATGCGGTCTCCTACCTGGTCTCCGCGTTCTGCCTGGCGCTCTTGCGTGCACCACGAGCAGCACTGCATCCCCATGCCTTTCACCACGACGAAAAGGCAGACAGCGGCATCGGCGGAATTCTCCGTGAACTCTTCGCCGGCTTGCAATTTGTCGTGGTCACGCGCACCGTGTTGATGGTGACCTTGATGGCCTTGATTGCCATGCTTGGCGCCGGTGCCCTCAATGCGTTGAATATCGTGTTTGCCAGCACAAACCTGCATATGGTGACCGCCTTTTACGGCGTACTTACAGCGGTGGGTGGCCTAGGTGGTCTCCTGGGCGTCATCGTGGCGGGGATTCTCTCCAGGTGGATCTCACCCAGGCAGCTGTTGAGTGGCTCTGCCTTGCTGATTGGGGTTGGCTTCGCTCTCTACTCCTTCCAGAACTGGTATGTGGCCGGGCTGATCATCTGCTTCCTCATGTCCCTCCCACAGGGAGGCATTCCGATCGCCTTTGGGCCACTGCTCCTGGGTGCTACTCCAAGGGAGATGATGGGGCGCGTACAATCGGTGGTGGACACCGGCATGTCAGGAGTCAGCCTCATTTCCGTCGCCCTGGCAGGGTACCTGGGGCAATTTCTCCCGGTCGGAGTGATTCTCACAGGATGTGGTATCTTGATTGCAATGGCTGGTCTGTTTGGGTGGTTTGCCATCCAGGAGAAAGCCTCGGCACAACCAGAGGCACGTCCTCAAATTCCCTAAAGGATCTCTGATCGCCTTTGATCGAGACAAACGGTGTTTTACCTTGCCCATCCCGCACCAGAGACCGGCTCCTGCATCAGAGGAGCAGGTGTCATTGACTCTCTTGCACTATGATGAGCAAATGAAGGGTGAGCGATATTTGTTGTTCTATGGGCATTTGACCGAAACGGGGAATGAATGGATATTCACTCCTTCACATGTGGTGCTTCCACAGTGGGGAAGAAGAGCGTGAGCGGGATGGAGAGCCTGTAGAACCGTGAGCAATCCTGAATGGCTGCGAATGTGGTATGATAAAGACAAAAGTACAACCTGAAGCGGACATCCAATGTCCGTATTATACATTTTATGGAGGAAATTTCGCGTTATGAAAGCAGTTAAAACTCATGTTGGGCGTTGTGATACATGTGGTGAGCCAGCTGCTTATGCACAATTGTTGCCGGGCGGGCGTACCTTCCGTTTTTGTGAGCAGCATGCACCGTTGCAGGTGAAGAAACAGGCCGAGGCCACAGCAGCCACCGAAAAAGGGAAAAAATAAAGTTTGATCCAAAATCAAGAGTTAGAATGTAGGGGGGCAAATCATTGCGCCCTCTTGCCTCCACTACTCTGCCAGGGGTAGCTGAATATAGAAAGTGGAGCCTTCGCCTGGAATACCACTGCTTTCGATCCAGATTTTGCCCTCCATCGTCTCGACGAGACGACGGGAGATATATAAGCCGAGACCGGAACCCCGTACCGAACTATTAATATCGCTCTCCAGGCGCACGAAACGTTCAAAGAGATGCGCTTGTTCGCGAGGGGGAATCCCTTTGCCCTTGTCGGCGACCTTCATAATTACCGAGCGTGCAGAGTCGAAGGTAGCGTAGGCGGAGAAGGTTATGGGGGTAGAGGGCGATGAGTATTTGAGGGCGTTGATGCTGAGATTGAGCAGCACTTGGCGTAAGCGTCCGGCATCAGCATAGACAGCAAGTTGAGAGGGAACGGCGAGACGGACTTCACGTTGCTCCTTCGTTAGATGTGGCTCAATGAGTGTAATCACACTATCGAGCATTTCTTGTACTCGTATCGCCTCGATATGGCTGGGGCGCATTCTTCCCTCAATCTCTAGTTGGCTGGCATCCATGACATTTTGCAGGAGTACTACCAATTCATTGCAGCTCCTTTGTGCTTTGAGTAGAAACTCTTTGCGTTGCTCAGGTGGCAACATGTCTTCGTACTGGACGATCAACTCAATGTAACCTTGCACCGCCGTAAGTGGAGTGCGCAATTCATGGGAAGCTGTGGCCATAAATTGATCTTTGAACTGATCCAACTCCTGGAGCCGCTGATGGGCAGAACGTAAGTGCTGGTAGAGGCGTGCATGTGCAATAATGGCCGTCACTTGTTCGGTATAGATTTTTGCCAATTGTGTATCATGTTGGCTAAAAGGCTTCTCGCTACGGCTGGCAAAACCTAAACATCCCAGTAATTGCTCTTTATACTTGAGTGGTATAGAAAAAACTGTGCGAATGCTCTGTTCCTGACGCCATGTTTCTAATGCTGGAGGCAGCTTGATGCCTGGCTCAGCCCAGTGAATGTTCATTGTCTTTTCCATAAGAGCCATACAGCAGTCAAACTGTTTGCTCGGCATGTTCCATGCTCGTATGCCTGCTGAGGTAGCTGGCTCTACCTGAATTTGCAGGTGTGCGGATGCCTGGGAAGCTGGATCATATTCGTCAAGTAGTACCAGCATAGCAGCATCAAAACCAAGATCGGAGGTGATGAGTTGCACGATGCGTTCAATTAAGTGATCAAGCTCCAGGATATTCGTCAGTTCTGTCCCCAATATGCGCAGGTGTTCGGCTTCGTAGCGAGCCTGTTCCCGTTCTTGTAGAAGATCTTCGTTTTCATGAATCGTAAGCAGATATCGCACGGCTACGAGGATACCGATAAGAGCAGTAAGGCTGACGAGAAAGAATGCTCGTTCTGTATGGAGCATGCCTTCTGTCAATTCGTTGTAGAGCGTCAGTACCAGTAAGACGGCTAGGGGAAGGTAGATCAAGGTACTTTGCAGCACAACCTGACGGTGGGATGCTTTTGTACAGCCCCGCAAGATAGCAGCTTCTGCCTGTGTAATAACTTGCGTTGGATGAACCTGCTCATTGTAGGCGCGATTGACCAACGCTTTGTACTGGTAGAG
>WNGJ01006475.1_pt1 | contig 16271 bp, 12 predicted proteins | sample 5400611 | NCBI WGS metagenome assembly WNGJ01 (sample SAMN13153375, study PRJNA577476) | soil metagenome | isolation source: 40 cm soil or saprolite under Garry oak tree replicate 1 | place: USA:California | collected 2016-06-15 | reverse complement strand
TTTCGGTCGCCGGCCTCAATCTGCTGCCGTGGACCGTGGTCGTTGCCCTGGTGGCGATCGGATCGATTTCGATGACGCTGTACGTCATGCACGCCAGGCGAACCGGATCGCCGGTGCTGGATTTTTCGATGCTGCGGCTGCCGACATTGCGCGCCGCCATCATCGGCGGCTTCCTGTTTCGCCTCGGCATCGGCGCGCTGCCGTTCCTGCTACCGCTTCTGATGCAGGTCGGGTTCGGCCTGTCGCCTTTCAGATCGGGCCTGGTGACCTTCGCATCGGCGGTCGGCGCCATGGGCATGAAGACGCTGGCCGCGCGCATCATCCGGACCTTCGGCTTCCGCAACATGATGACCATCAACGCCGTGGTCAGCTCGGTCTTCCTCGCCGCCTGCGCGCTGTTCACGGCGACGACGCCGCTGCTGCTGATCATGATCATTCTCGTGGTCGGCGGCTTCTTCCGCTCGCTGCAGTTCACCGCCGTCAACACCGTCGCCTATGCCGAGGTCGAACCGGCGCAGATGAGCCGGGCCACCACGCTGGTCAGCGTCAACCAGCAACTGGCGATTTCCGCCGGCGTCGCGGTCGGCGCGTTCTCGGTGGAATCCACCATGCTGGTGCGCCATGTCAGCGAATTGAGCGCGGCCGATTTCGCGCCGGCGTTCATCGTGGTCTCGATCATCTCGGTGGTGTCGGCCTATTTCTTCTGGCAGATGCCCGACGATGCCGGCCACGAGATCTCCGGCCGCAAGGCGATCGAGATTTCCAGCCGCAAGGGCGCCGCCAAGGCTGTGGCCAAGGCCGCCAGCGAAACCACCGAAGACGCCAGGGATCAGCGGCTGGGGTAAAGCGCAATTCTGGCGTTCGAGGTCTCGCGAGGACAGCAAGCGGTGACCCAGATCACATAACTTGATACCCGCATGAGCGATGCTGTCGCCATCATCAAATGGAGGCGACGATGCGCAAGTTTCTGCTGATTTCAGTTGTTGTTTTGTCTGCCTCGGCGGCTCATGCCGGGCTGGACGTCACTGCGGCCAATACCGATCCCAGGCCGCCGGAAGCAACCCGACAGACCCAGCCGTCGTCAGCGCGGCGTCCCGACGCCGACGTTCTCGCGGCAAAACGTCAAGCCATGATCCAGCAGAAAACGATGATGCGAAAACAGATGATGATGCGAGAAATGCAGCGTCACCCGATACGCACGCGCATCCATTTCGGAATTCTCAAGCTCAAACGAAAGCTGCGCTACGCGTTTCACTAAGGCCTCGAAGCCACGAGGTCCGTGGCGCCTGCAAAGCGCCACGGCAGCGTTGCTATTGAAGCGTATTGACCCGAAACGGACACTCATCGGCGTGCGCGACGCTTGCTGAGAAATTAGCAGAGTGATCGTTTGAAGAATGCTGTATTGCCGCTCCCATTATTTGGCGACGGCGGCTCCGCCGGACGCTTCTGGCAGCCCAGCGGGGGCGCTCATTCATCGCGAACTCGTCACGACCGGCTGCATCACATTGTTCACAACGTATTCACCAATCTGAAGCCCCATCGTGGTCCCGACGCGGGTTGAGAAGCGGTAGTGGAAGCCGGCCCAGATGCGACTATTTGCAACCTCTTCGGTAAAGGCCGTCATGTTGGTCCAATGGTGGGTTACGCCGGGTGCCGTCGCGCTGGTTATCGCGATCTCGGGGATGTCCTCGGTTCCGAGCGCCGCCTTGATGACACCCGAGATGGTGCCACTGAGGATGCAATGCGCGCACGGGTATTCCGGGTGCATCGGCGTGTTGTCGATCGGCTGCCAGGTCGCCTCACGATCAGTGGCCGGGTTGCCATCGTTATCGCCGTTTCGAATTGCCGTGATGGGCCGCCAGAAGTTGTAATGGTACTTGGCGTCGAACACAGCTATGAGCGCGTCGTTGAGCCCAACCGCGACGAGCGCCATCAACCGTGCGCTGTCGCCGACACTCATCTGTTTTGCGGTCACGAGCTGGCGTACGAACGGATGGTAGGCCGGTGGACCGACCATGAGCCAGAACCGGGCAATCTCGGTCTGCTGGGCCGTCCGCTTGGTACTGGTCTTTCCACCATAGTCTTTGAGCTCGTTGAAGTCCGTCGCCCACTCCTTGCTGTCCAGCGAAATCGGCCGCTCTGGCCGAAATTGGGATCCCTTGGCCATGGCGAACGGCTTCAGGTTTGACCACATTGAGGCCGCCGTGATCGGCGTCGGCACATAGACTCCAGGCGAGGTCCTTGGCCGGTAGTCATCGAGCGCATTGTGGCCGTCATTCGCCCGTGCCTCCAGGACCCTTGCCGCAACTGCCTCACCGAGCTTGACGCCTTCCGATTTCGCTGCGCCATCGGGAATCGACACGAGGTAGGTCGCGAGGGCTGCTTTCATTTCACTCGCTGTCTTTGGATCAATTGTCGCCAGTACCGCAGCGGCTGCCGCCGCAGCGGCGGCTTCCTTCGACGTGCTGGGGTCCGCAGGCAGCTGCACCAGATACGGTCGGTAGCGCCGCTCGATCGAATTGACCGCGTCAAACATCGCCGCGTGGACCATCCCCATCACGCGCTGAGCCATGTAGACCGCCTGTGTCACGCCGGCGGGCACGATTGGCGAAACGACAGCTACGGCTTTCTCGTCCCAATCGGTGATGACGTTGGCGCACGCCGACGCAGGGAGACCGACTGCAATCCAGGATGCGATCATGGCGGCCGGAACCGAACGGCTCATTTTGTAGGCTGTTGAAGCACGCATATTTTCCTCCATGTGGCTCTGACACGTCGGGTGCAAGCAGGGCATAGCCTGCGCGCGCTGAGGAATTTGGACGTTACGCTTAGCGTTGGGGGCATGGCGTGCATGCCCTGCCTGCACTCTCCAGCGGCTGCCTGACACGGCGCGAGTATAGAACCTGGCGCATTGAGGAGGTTGGTCTTTGCGGAGCGCTTGATGAGCGCAACTTCGCGAGCGAGGTAAGCCTATCGCGCGACGTCGGACCTTCCAGCCGCCGTCTTGGTATTATCCAGTTCGCCCAAAATTAGTTCAGCGCCGCTGGGTAGCATCAAACCGATTACCCGAACGTGAAACGTTTCACAATCCGCAAAGTAATTGTTTGGTGCGCGTAACGACGACCTCCCGGCCATGTCGGGATCTGGCACAAACCGGCGGTTAGATGGCGGGCAGAGCATGTCCGCTCTGCCCGGGTACTTCAGACATCAACTTGTTCCGCTATAGCCAGGGCGCGAATGACCCCGACGGTCGCGGCAGAGAACGCTTGCGGTCATTCGATCCGCAGATTGGCGTCGCGCACCACCTTGCCCCACTTTTCCATCTCCAGCTTGATGCGCGCGGCGAACTCGTCGGGCGTATTGGCGACCGGCTTGAACCCCAGCACTGCAAGCCGCTCCCTGACGTCGGGCCGCGCGACGCTCTTGGCGATCTCGCGAGAAAGTAGCTCAACGATCGCTTTTGGCGTCCCTGCCGGCGCAACGATACCGGTCAGTGTATCGGCATCCTGATCGTTCACACCCTGTTCGGCGAAAGTCGGGACGTCGGGTATTCCCTCCGCGCGCACCGTCGCCGCAACGCCGATCGCGCGTACTTGACCGCTCTGTATCGCCGCAAGGGAAGACGGCAACGCGGTGAAGGCGATGGGCGTGTGGCCGCCGACGGTCGACTGCACGGCCGGCGACGCGCCGGCGAAGGGAACGTGGACCAGGTCGAGCTTGTACATCAGACGAAACAGCTCGCCGCCGAGATGTGGCGTCGAACCGACGCCAGGGCCGGCATAGCTGTATTTGCCGGGATTATCCCGGATCAGCTGCACAAGCTCCGGCAGCGTCCTGGCCGAAACCGAGGGGTTGACCACCACGACGNNNACGACGTTTGGCGAAACCGCAACCAACGTCACGGCAGCGAAATCCTTGACCGGATCGTATGGCACCTTGGCGTAGAGGCTGGGGTTCACCAGGAAGCCGGTGCTGATCGCCATGATGGTGTAGCCGTCGGGAGTGACCCGCGCGACCTGACCGGCCGCGGTGTTGCCGCCTGCGCCACCGATGTTCTCGACAAAAAACTGCTGACCGAGACTCTCGGAGAGTTTTTGCGCCACGAGGCGCGCGATGACGTCGGTAGGGCCGCCGGGCGGAAACCCGACAACCACGCGCACCGGCCGGTTCGGATATCCCTGCGCCGATGATGGCGCAACACCGGTCAGCAGCAAGACGGCCGCGAGAATCCCTTGCAAAACGGGCATCATGGCGCTCTCCCTGTTGGCGCCATCATCGGCGGAGGTGCCCTCCAGAACAAGGGCAAAACGTCGTCCGTCGTGTGCTGGCCGACCTGGCGAATCCGCTTGTGCGAAGGGTTTGTGTAAGGCGACCCCATGATGCCAACCTCCGAGGAGGAGCCGCGGGAGGCGTCGAGCGGCCTCAGAGGCTATGGGGATTTGTGCGACGATTATCCGGTGCGGTCAGCTCATTACGGATTCAAGGAGCCGCCCCGAAACCCCATTGCCAGCACGTATCGCTCTGACGAATCCTTCCGGCTCGACGCCGGTTTGACGTGTTTGACGGTGGCAAAATCCTGCTTGAGCTGGGTCATCAGCGCCGCATCGGCGCCGCTTTGAAACACCTTGGCGACGAAGGTTCCGCCGGGATTGAGCACGTCGGCGGCAAACGCGGCGGCGCCCTCGACCAGACCGAGGATGCGCAGTTGGTCGGTCTTGCGATGGCCGGTGGTGTTGGCGGCCATGTCGGACAGCACCACGTCGGCGCGGCCGCCCATCATGGCAAGCAGCTTTTCCGGCGCGCCGGGCGCAAGAAAATCGAGCTGCGCGAAGCTGACGCCGGCGATCTCCGGCATCTCCAGAAGATCGATCGCAACGACCTTGCCCTTGCCTTCGGCCGCGCCAACACGCTTGGCCGCGATCTGGCTCCAGCCGCCGGGCGCGGCACCGAGATCGACCACCGTGATGCCGCGCTTGAGGAAGTGATGCTTGTCGTCGATTTCGATCAGCTTATAGGCCGCGCGCGAGCGCAACCCGTCCCGCTTGGCCTGCGCCACATAGGGATCGTTGAGCTGCCGCTCCAGCCATAGTTTTGACGACAGCTTGAGCCTGCCGCCGCTCTTGACGGTGACCCGCAACCGCCCGGTGGTATCTTTCGCCATCCTGCAGGCTCTAGCACAGTGCGCGCCGGCGCGCCTACCGGCATCCGCCGATCACGCCATCCGCGCGCATCATCTCGACCAGCATTCCCTCGCGCAGGCCGCGGTCGGCGACCCGCAGCCGCGGCAGTGGAAACGCCTGGCGGATCGCATCGAGAATGGCGCAGCCCGCCAGCACCAGGTCGGCGCGTTCGATGCTGATGCAGTTGTTGTTGGCGCGCTCCTGATAGCTCATGCCGAGCAGGCGCGAGACCGTTGCGGTGACATCCGCGTCGTCCATCCAGACCCCGTCGATCCGGCGGCGATCGTACCGCGCCAGATTGAGATGGATCCCGGCCAGCGTGGTCACCGTGCCGGAAGTGCCGAGCAGGTGCATATCGCGGAGATCGGAACCATGGTCGGCCGCGAACGGCGTGACGTGCTGCGCGACCTCCTGCACCATCGACGCATAGGATCGCGCCGTGACGTCGCGGCCGCCATAGTGCTCGGCCAGCGTGACGACGCCGAGCGGGATCGACATCCATGCCTTGATGCGGGGGGCCGAGCCCGACCGGTCCGGATCGCGCTCGATCCGGACCAGTTCGCTCGATCCGCCGCCGATATCGAACAGAATGGCACCCCGCCCCTTGGGATCGAGCAGCGGCGAGCAGCCGATCACGGCAAGCGCGGCTTCGGTTTCACGATCGATCACCTCCAGGTGGATACCGGTTTCGGCGGCAACACGATCCCGGAAGCCGTCGGCGTTCGACGCCGCGCGGCAGGCTTCGGTTGCGACCAGCCGCAGGCGTCTGGCTTTCTTGGACTGGATCTTGTCGCGGCAAATGCTCAACGCGGCGATGGCGCGCCCGATCGCGGCGTCGCTGATGGTGCCGGTCGCCGAGATGCCCTCCCCTAACCGGATGATCCGCGAAAATGAATCGACCACGCGAAACCCGTCGCCGGTCGGACAGGCGATCAGCAGCCGGCAATTATTGGTGCCCAAATCAAGCGCAGCATAGACGCTGGAACCCGGCGCAGGCCCCGCTTCCGCACCGTCTCCCGCCGCAGCCAATCCACCCGGGCTAGCGCGCAGCCCTGGGCCGTCGCGAAGCCGCGTATCATCGTTCATCAAAAATGTCTTTCCGCGGCCGCTTCGGGCCGACGAGGAATTTCCGTTCACGGAAAGTTTAGCAGCGCCGACCGGGTGTGCAACAGACTTGGACGACAACAGGCTTGGACGACAACAGACTTGGACGACAACACAACAGGCCTGGACCTCAACAGACTTGGTCATGGGACCATGCCCAATCAGGCGTTGTCGTCAGGGGGTAGGTGCGTTATCTGGGGGGAGCCCGCGAAAACGCGCAAAAGCCCGACATTTCAGGTACTTTTCAATGCAAGATCAACCATCTTCAGCTTCACTGGAAACCTCTATCGCACTGCAAAAATTCGGCGTTGGACAGCCGGTCCGCCGCAAGGAAGACGACACGCTGGTGCGCGGCAAGGGCAAATATACCGACGACTTCAATCTGCCGGGCCAGGCCTATGCCTGGATCGTGCGCTCCAGCCACGCCCATGGGATCATCCGCGGCATCGACATTGCAGCGGCCAAGGCGATGCCCGGCGTGCTCGGCGTCTGGAGCGGAACCGATCTTGCCGCCGCCGGCTATGGTCCCTTTACCTGCGGTCTGCCGCTGAAGAGCCGCGACGGCACGCCGCTGTTGCAGACCAACCGCACCGCGCTGATGACCGACAAGGTGCGCTATGTCGGCGACCCCGTGGCGTTCGTGGTTGCCGAGACCCTGGCGCAGGCGCGCGATGCCGGCGAAGCGGTGGGGCTCGATATCGATCCGCTTCCCGCCGTCACCAGCGCCGAAGAAGCCGCCAAGCCCGGCGCGCCGCAGCTCTATGATCACATCCCGAACAACGTGGCGCTGGACTATCACTATGGCGATGCCGCCAAGGTCGAGGCTGCCTTCGCCGGCGCCGCCCACGTAACAAAACTCGATATCACCAATACCCGCGTGGCGGTGGTGGCGATGGAGCCACGTGCGGCGCTGGCCTCCTACGACAAGAAAAGCGAGCGCTACACGATTCAGGTGCCGACCCAGGGTGTCGCCGGCAACCGGCAAAACCTCGCCAAGAACCTGCTGAAAGTACCGAACGAGAAGGTTCATCTGCTGACCGCCAATGTCGGCGGCTCGTTCGGCATGAAGAACATCAATTATCCCGAATATATCTGCATCCTGCATGCCGCGAAGGTGCTGGGCCGCCCGGTGAAATGGACCGACGAGCGTTCGACCAGCTTTCTCTCCGACAGCCATGGCCGCGCGCAGCAGATCCACTGCGAACTGGCGCTCGACAGCGAGGGCAAGTTCCTCGCGGTCAAAGTTTCCGGCTACGGCAATCTCGGCGCCTACATTACCGGCGTCGCGCCCAGTCCGCTCTCGTTGAACGTCGGCAAGAACCTCGCCAGCGTCTATCGCACACCGCTGATGACGGTCGACATCAAGACCGTGCTGACCAACACCACGCTGATGGGCGCCTATCGCGGCGCCGGCCGCCCTGAGGCCAACTACTTCATGGAGCGGCTGATCGACCGCGCCGCCGATGAGGTGGGCATCAATCGCCTGACGCTGCGCAAGCGTAATTTCATCAAGCCGGCGCAGATGCCATTCGCGGCGTCTTCCGGCGTCACCTATGACAGCGGCGATTTCCTGGGTGTGTTCAACAAGGCGCTCGAGATCTCCGACCACGATGGTTATGCCAAACGCAAGAAGGAGAGCCGCAAGCGCGGCAAGCTCCGCGGCATCGCCATCGGTTCGTATCTCGAGGTCACCGCCCCTCCCGGCGTCGAGCTCGGCAAGATCGTGTTCGAGGACGACGGCTCGGTGAGACTGATCACCGGCACGCTCGACTACGGCCAGGGCCACGCGACGCCCTTTGCGCAGGTGCTGTGCGCGCAGCTCGGCGTGCCCTTTGAAAGCGTCAAGCTCGAACAGGGCGACAGCGACATCGTGCACACCGGCAACGGCACCGGCGGCTCGCGCTCCATCACCGCCAGCGGCATGGCGATCGTCGAAGCCTCGAAGCTCGTGATCGAAAAGGGCACGCGCGCGGCCGCGCATCTGATGGAGGCCGCCGAAGGCGACATTGAATTCGGCAATGGCCGCTTCACCATCGCCGGCACCGATCGCTCCATCGATATCATCGAGCTGGCGCGCCGCCTGCGCGAAGGCAAGATGCCGGAAGGCGTGCCGTCGTCGCTCGACGTCGACCACACTACCGAAGCCGTGCCATCGACCTTTCCCAATGGCTGCCATGTCGCGGAAGTCGAGATCGATCCGGAAACCGGCATCGTGCAGATCGTGCGCTACACCGGCGTCAATGATTTCGGCACCATCGTCAACCCGATGCTGGTCGCCGGCCAACTTCATGGCGGCGTCGCGCAAGGCATCGGTCAGGCGCTGATGGAATGCGTCAGCTATGATTCAAGCGGCCAGCCCATCACCGGCTCGTTCATGGACTACGCGATGCCGCGTGCCGAAGACATTCCCATGATGGCGGTCGGCGATCATCCGGTGCCCGCCAAATCCAATCCGCTGGGCACCAAGGGCTGCGGCGAAGCCGGCTGCGCGGGCAGCCTCTCCACCATCGTCAACGCGGTGCTCGACGCGCTGTCCGAATACGGCATCGCGCATATCGACATGCCGCTGACACCGGAACGGGTCTGGCGCGCGATAAGGGACGCCAAGGCGAAGGCGGCGTGAGGCAGAACTGTCGTTAGCGGTGCCGCTCGTCTCGCGCACAGCGGTCGTCGGCTAACATGCAGCCGTCATCGCCCGCCGAAGGCGGGCGATCCAGTATTCCGAGGAGTTGGCGTTAGCACCGTGAGGCCGCGGCGTACTGGATTCGCTTTCGCGGGTATGACGGGCCTGAAACGATTGACGCACTGCCCTCCTACGCATCTGCTTCTCACATCAGTCCTTCTCGACCGCGCCGCCGCTGTCGGCCCAGCCCTTGAAGCCGCCGAGGTTGCGGACGTCCTTGTAGCCCATGTCCTGCAGGGTCTTGCCCGCCAGCGCGGATCGACCGCCGGAGGCACAATACACGATCACGGTTTTGTCGCGGTCGAACGCCTTGTCGTAGTATGGACTTTCCGGATCGGCACGGAACTCAAGCATGCCGCGCGCGACGTGCTTGGCGCCTTGAACCTTGCCGGTGCTTTGGATCTCAAGACCATCGCGCACATCGACCACCAGGGCCTGGCCGCGCTCGATCAGCGCCTTCGCATCCTGCGGGCTGATGGTTGGAACCGAACCGTTCGCCGCCGCCAACATTTCTTTCACGGAACTCGACATGGAAATCTCCTGTATGCTGGTTATGGTCAGGTAAGGATAATGCTGCGCGAAGCCAGCACGGTAGCGCGATGACCAGTTGTCCGACCTCAGGGGAACCCTACGCCGCCGCCTGCTCGCGCGGCTGATATATCGCGATATGCTGGCAATGCGCCAGTGGCGTGCGGCCGTTGGCGACCACCAGCGCGTCGAGCTCGACGAAGCGGTGGCCTTTCTTTTCATAATTGCCGGTCACCTTGGCGCGCGCCGTCAGTTCGTCGCCGCGCTTGGCCGCGGCCAGAAGCTGCATCCGACTGCCGACATGAATCCATGGGCCGAGGATGGCGTTATCGACCAGCACCTTGTTCATGACCCGCTGCAGCAGGCCAGGATGGCCAAGCCCTTCGGTGGCGTAGATCGGATCAAGCTCGCGCACATCGGTGAGATATTGCTGTGCCGCTTCGCCAGCCCATGTGCGAGGAATTGTGCCCAGCCATTTGCCGACCTGATATGACGCCGTATCCACCGGCCTGCGCTCGGCCACTGCAGCCGTTTCGCTGAAATCAGCGACCGAAACCACGGGCGCGGATGCGGGCAGTGATGCGGTGCCGGTCGCGCAAAGCTGCCCCCGGCTCTTGACCTCGATCGACAGCCCGCCATGGCTCTCCTCAGCCGTCACGTCGGCGATCTCGCCATCATAGACCGGCTTGACGAAGCGCGCCTCGATCAACCCGCGCTCAAGGAACGCCCGGCCCCATTTTGCAACGGGCAAGTGCAGCATATAGGCCATCACATCGACACCGGGGACGAGGCCGCCCGAGAAGCCAAAACGGCGCGCCACGGCATCGTCATGGATCTTGTTTTCGGATTGCTTTGAGGTGTTGTAGGCCGAGACGCGGTACGGCTCGATTGTCATCCCTTGGTTTCCCCTGATTTAGCTGCTTTTCTGGCCATAATGGTACGCCAAGCAAACGCCGTGGCAAGCGTGTTCCAGCCCTGCGTTTTGCTCGCAATTGTCCCCGCGATGGAGTACCACGCGCCTCTTGACCGCGCCCGCCACGTTCCCTGGTCTACTCGCCAACCGATGAAGCCGAATTTGAATACCACCCGTATCTATGTCGACGCCGACGCCTGCCCGGTCAAAGACGAAATCTACCGTGTCGCCAGCAGGCATGGACTGCCCGTCAGCGTGGTCGCCGGCCAATTCATCCGGGTGCCGCAGGATCCACTGATCGAACGCATTGCGGCCGGTTCCGGGATGGACGCCGCCGACGACTGGATTGCGGAACGCGCGGCAAAAGGCGATATCGTCATTACCTCCGATATCCCGCTGGCGAGCCGTTGCGTCAAAGCGGGGGCCGAGGTGATCGCGCCGAACGGCAAGGCGTTTACCGAACAATCGATCGGGATGACGCTGGCGGTTCGCAACCTGATGACCGATCTGCGTTCATCGGGCGAAGTGACCGGCGGACCACGGTCGTTCGCGCCGCGCGACCGATCCACGTTCCTCTCAGCGCTCGACCAGACCATCCGCCGCATCCAGCGCCAGCGGGCAAACCAGGGCGAACTAAAGCAAAGTTGAATTGAGAAGATATGGCGCCTCCCCTGATCCAGTTGAAAGACATCAAGCTGACCTTCGGCGGCACGCCGCTGTTGTCGGGCGTCGAATTGTCGGTATCTTCAGGCGAGCGCGTGTGTCTGATCGGCCGCAACGGCTCGGGCAAATCGACGCTGTTGAAGATCGCGGCCGGCCTCGTCGAACCCGACAGCGGCAGCCGCTTCGTGCAGCCCGGCGCGACTATCCGCTACCTGCCGCAGGAGCCGGATTTTGCCGGTTTCGCAACGACGCTGGCCTATGTCGAAGCAGGCCTTGGCCCCGGCGACGACCATTATCAGGCCCGCTACATCCTGGAGCAGCTCGGGCTTCATGGCGACGAAGACCCCGCGAATGTCTCCGGCGGCGAAGCCCGCCGCGCGGCGCTGGCGCGGGTGCTGGCGCCCTCGCCCGATATCCTGCTGCTGGACGAGCCGACCAACCATCTCGACCTCACGACCATCGAATGGCTGGAAGGCGAGCTCGGCGGCCGCCGCAGCGCGCTGGTCATGATCAGCCATGATCGGCGCTTCCTTTCGAATCTCTCGCGCTCCACCGCGTGGCTCGATCGCGGCCAGATCCGGCAAATCGACCGCGGCTTTAGCGCCTTCGAGGCCTGGCGCGACGAGGTGCTGGCGGAGGAAGAGCGGGACCAGCACAAGCTCGACCGCAAAATCGTCAACGAGGAGCACTGGCTGCGCTATGGCGTCTCCGGCCGTCGCAAACGCAACGTCAAGCGGCTCGGCAATCTCTACACACTCCGCGAGCAACGGCGCGACTATCGCGGCGCCGCCGGCAATGCCAACCTCGCCGCATCGGAAGCAGACAAATCCGGCAAGCTGGTCATCGAAGCCAAGAACATCGGGCGGACCTACGGCGACCGCAGAATCGTCGACGGCTTCTCGATCCGGGTGCAGCGCGGCGACCGCATCGGCATCGTCGGGCCGAACGGCGTCGGCAAGACCACGCTGATCGACATGCTGACCGGGGCCAATCCGCCGGATAGCGGCACCATCCGGTTCGGCGCCAACATCGAAATGGCGACACTCGACCAGCATCGCGAAAGCCTCGATCCGAAGGTGACGCTGGCCGACGCGTTGACTGGCGGCGGCAGCGACAATGTGATGGTCGGCGGCAAACCCAAGCACGTGGTCAGCTACATGAAGGATTTTCTGTTCGCGCAGGAGCAGATGCGCACGCCGCTGGAAGTGCTCTCGGGCGGCGAACGCGGCCGGCTGATGCTGGCGCGCGCGCTGGCAAAGCCCTCCAACCTCCTGGTGCTGGACGAGCCGACCAACGACCTCGATCTCGAGACCCTCGACGTGCTGGAGGAAATGCTCGGCGATTACGAGGGCACGGTGATCCTGATCAGCCATGACCGCGATTTTCTCGACCGCGTCGTGACCTCGGTGATCGCGCCGGAAGGCGATGGCCGCTGGATCGAATATGCCGGCGGCTATACCGACATGCTGGCCCAACGTGGCGCCGATCTGAAGCGCGAGGCGGCGAAGGTTGCCGCCGAAGATAAACGAGAATCGAGGGCCGGCGGGCCCTCGACCGCGCCGAGGCGGCGGCTCAATTTCAACGAAAAACATGCGCTGGAAACGCTGCCGAAGACCATCGCCAAGCTGCAGGCCGAAATCGCCAAGCAGCAGCGGCATCTTGACGAACCCAATCTCTACAAGAAAGATCGCAAGAAGTTCGACCAAGCCTCTGATGCGCTTACAAAAGCGCAAAAGGAATTGCAGGAGGCCGAAGACAAATGGCTGGAGCTTGAAGTGCTGCGCGAAGAGATCGAACAGGCGTAGGCCGTAGGATATTTTCTACCGTCATTGCGAGGAGCGAAGCGACGAAGCAATCCATTCTTTCTTTATGCCGCAAGATGGATTGCTTCGCTTCGCTCGCAATGACGGCCCTGCACGCATTCGCGCGACTCGTTAGCTCGCAATGACGAGGACGCATAACTGGAGTAGCCTCAATGACCACGCCGCTTGCCGCCAAGATCGCCCGCGAATACGGTACGCCCGTCGCCGTCATCGACATGGACCGGGTCGAGCGCAACATCGCGCGTATTCAGGCGGCCTGCGACGCGGCCGGCATTGCCAATCGCCCGCACATCAAGACCCACAAGAGCCCGATGCTGGCGGCGATGCAAATCAAAGCCGGCGCGAAAGGAATCACCTGCCAAAAACTCGGCGAAGCCGAGGTGATGGCGGAGGCCGGGATCGACGATATCCTGATCAGCTACAATTTGCTCGGCGACGAAAAAATGGCGCGGCTCGGCGCACTGCAGGCCAAGGCCAACATGACCGTCGCCGCCGACAATTCGGTCGTGATCGCGGGCCTGCCGCAGGCGGCAGCGGCTTCCGGCCGGCCGCTTTCGGTGGTGGTCGAGTGCGACACCGGCCGCAAGCGCGCCGGGGTGGAGACGCCAGCGGAAGCCATCGCACTCGCGCGCGAGATCGCGGCGTCAAAGGGATTGGTGTTCGCGGGTTTCATGCTGTATCCAACCGAGACCGGCTGGGGCGACGCACAAAAGTTTTTCGACGAAGCGCTGGCCGGCGTGCGCGCGCACGGGCTCGATGCGGCGATGGTCTCGACCGGCGGCTCGCCGAACCTGAAGAACGTCGGAAAACTCAAGGGCGCCACCGAGCATCGGCCCGGCACCTATATCTACAACGACCGCATGCAGGTCGCGGCCGGCGTCGCCAGCTGGGACGATTGCGCATTAAACATCTATTCGACGGTGGTGAGCCGCGCCGGCCCGGACCGCGGCATTTTGGACGCCGGCTCGAAAACATTGACTTCCGATACCGGCGGCGGACTCGACGGCCACGGCCTGATCCTCGAGCATCCCGAGGCCCGGATCGCGCGTTTTGCCGAGGAGCATGGCTTTCTCGATCTCATCAGAAGCAACACCCGCCCCAATGTCGGCGACGTCGTGCGCATCGTCCCCAACCATGTTTGCGTGGTCGTCAACATGATGGACGAGGTGGTGATGGTACGCGGCGACGAGATCATCGGCACGCTACAGGTGGCGGCAAGAGGGAAGCTGCGGTAGCGCCGTTAGCGCCGTCATTGCGAGGAGCGCAGCGACGAAGCAATCCACGCTTCGCCTTGGGTATGGATTGCTTCGCTTCGCTCGCAATGACGACCTTAAATAACGCGTTTGTAGGATGGGTTGAACGAAGTGAAACCCATCACCTTCCCAGCGGCGCCATGATGGGTTTCGCGACGCTCAACCCATCCTACGGTTAAGCCACTTCAGCGCCCCACGCCCGGCCGCCGTACCCGTCGCGAACGAGGCCTGCAGCAGATAGCCGCCGGTTGGCGCTTCCCAGTCGAGCATTTCGCCAGCGGCGAATATTCCGGGCAAGCGACGGATCATGTAGTCGGCGTCGACCTCCTCGAACGAGATCCCGCCGGCGGTCGAAATCGCTCGCGCGATCGGGACGACGCCGGTGAGTCTGATCGGCACGGCATTGATCAGTCCGGCGAGACTTGACGATGACAGAGAGGATAACGACACACCAGACGCAATCGCGGCTTCCTGCAACAGGCCGATCGCAACTGGCGAGAGGTGCGCCGCTTTACGCAGCCAGTTCGAGAACGATTGTTTACCCTTCGGCGCCGACAGCCGCACGACCAGCTCGTTGATCTCGGCATCCGGGCGCAAGGCGACGGTCAGTGTCGCCTGCCCTGCATCAGTGATGGCATCCCGCAAGGCGGACGACAGCGCATAGATCGCGCCGCCCTCGATGCCGGTGCGGGTGATGACGGCTTCTCCGCGCACGATGTGCGAGCCAAACGACAGCGCAACGCCCTTGAGCGGCTGGCCCTCAAAACGATCGCGAAAAATCTCGGACCAGGCGACTGTAAACCCGCAATTGGCCGGCTGGAGCGGCGATATCATCACGTCCTTGGCCGTGAGCGTCTCCGCCCATCCGCCGTCGGAGCCGAGCCGCGGCCAGCTGGCACCGCCGAGCGCGAGCACCGTGGCGCTGGCATCGACGGCCTGTTGCCCGTCAGGCGTTTGAAGCAACAGGCGGCCCTTCTCGTCCCAACCGGTCCAGCGATGCCGCATCGCAAATCGCACGCCGGTCGAGTCCAGCCGCCGCAGCCACGCGCGCAGCAGCGGCGAGGCCTTGAACGCTTTGGGAAAGATCCGGCCGCTGGAGCCGACGAAAGTCGGCTGCCCCAGCGCGTCGCTCCATTCGCGCAACGCGTCCGGCGGGAATGCGGCGATCGCGGCTGCGAGCTGCGACGGCGCGACGCCATATCGTTTCATAAATTCGGGCAGCGGCTCGCTATGTGTCAGGTTGAGCCCGCCCCGTCCCGCCATCAGTAGCTTGCGGCCCGCCGACGGCATCGCGTCATAGACGGTGACGCCGGCGCCGCCTTGCGCCAGCACCTCGGCCGCCATCAGGCCGGCCGGACCGGCGCCGATGATGGCGACGTTATGCTTTGAGGCAGGAGACATGGCGCGAGTGTAGGCCGGATTCGCCCATCGCGAGAAAGAACGTCATTCCGGGATGGTGCGCAAGCACCAGACCTCAGACGTGCAATTGCACATCGGGGAATCCTTGGATTCCGGGTTCGATGCTTCGCATCGCCGGGAATGACGGCTTCTACAGCTTGATCCCTGCCCTCGCCGCGGCCTGGCCGACATATTTCTGGGTCTGCTGGAACGCGCCTTCCAACGCCTTCGCCTTTGACATGTCGCTGATCTCGGCAAAATGCGCCGCGACCGCGTCGGGGGTCCAGTCGGATGGGGCCAAGTTGATCCCCTCGGTTTCCAGGATCCTGATGACGGCGAAGGAGCCTGCGCCGGCGCCCATGATGGTGCGGGTCGGCGCGTCCTCAGCCAGCAGATACAACACCGCGGGCGTGATCGCTTCCGGCTTCATCAGCGCCAGCGCCTGCGGCGGCAGCAGCTCCTCGGTCATGCGCGTCGCCGCGGTCGGCGAAATCGTGTTGACGCGGATGTTGTTCTTGCGGCCTTCCTCGGCCAGCACGTTCATCAGCCCGACCATGCCGGTTTTCGCCGCACCGTAATTGGCCTGGCCGAAATTGCCGAACAGGCCGGAAGACGACGTGGTGAGAACGATGCGGCCATAGTTGCGCTCGCGCATACCGTCCCACACCGCCTTGCAGCAATAAAAGGTGCCGGTGAGATGGACGTCCAGCACCTTGGCAAAATCGG
>WNGJ01003665.1_pt1 | contig 16271 bp, 10 predicted proteins | sample 5400611 | NCBI WGS metagenome assembly WNGJ01 (sample SAMN13153375, study PRJNA577476) | soil metagenome | isolation source: 40 cm soil or saprolite under Garry oak tree replicate 1 | place: USA:California | collected 2016-06-15 | reverse complement strand
GTGAGGGGCTGGCCGATCTGCGGCTCGCCCTGCAGCTCCCGACCCGACATGTCGAACGGCCCGAGCACGAGCTTGCCGGGGTTGCCGTTGGGACGGCGGAAGCGCATCCACCACGCCTTGCGCCCGCTGGTCTCGACCACGAAGAACAGCGAGCGTGCACCCAGGTCGGGGATGAAACGACGCTGGGAGGCGGGCGCAAACTTGCGGCAGGCCGCATCCGTGAGTACCCGAGCAGCGACTTTGGTGGCGCTCATGAGCGTAGCCTGTTGGTCTGAGCCGCCCGTTGGGTACACAGCGGGTACACAGAGGAGGGCGTTATGGCTCGTTATGCCTCGTTCCTAACATAGGAGCACGAGGCAGAGAATTCCAGTGGTTTTTCAGGGGGATGTGGCCGCGCTTGGCGGTAATTTCGTAGGTCTTCTAAGCTGTTGGTCGCAGGTTCGATTCCTGCCGGGGTCGCCAAAATGTCCGCGTTTGTGGCGGCGAGGAATGCTTTCCCGTCTTCTGCTTGCTAATCACTTCCAAGCAGCAGGGGCAGCTAATCACTCCCAAACAGCACCGGCAGCCGCCGCGGCCCGCGCACCGTGCCTTGCGACCAGGTCACGGGCGCCTGCGGATCGAGACGGAATTCCGGGATTCGCTTGAGCCACTCCTCGAGCGCCGCCCTGATTTCCATGCGCGCGAGATTCGAGCCGACGCAGCGGTGGATGCCGAGGCCGAAGGCGGCGTGGCGATTTTCCTTGCGGTCGAGGACCACCCGGTCGGCCTCGGGAAATTCCACCGGATCGCGGTTGGCGGCAGGAAACGACAACAGCACCATATGTCCGGGCGTGAAGGTGCAGCCGCCGATCTGCGTCTCCTTGACCACCTCGCGCGCCATGGTGACGGGCGCATAGGCGCGCAGGAACTCTTCCACCGCCGACGCCATCAGCGCGGGCTCCGCCGCCAAGCGGCGCCGGTCCGCGGGATGCCCGGCGAGGTGCCACAGGCACGAGCCGATCGCGCTCCAGGTCGTGTCGATGCCGGCGATCAGCAGGAGTCGCAGCGTGCCGTTGATATGCTCGTCGGAGAGCGGGCGGCCCTCAATGCGCACATTGATCAGATAATCGATCAAATCGTCGCGCGGCCGCGCGCGGCGCTCGGCGATGTGCCCGGCGAAATAAGCGATCATCTCGTCGCTCGCCCGCAGCGCGACCTGGATGTCGGTGATGCCGACCTCGAGGATCTCGTGAATCCATTTGCGGTAGAGGTCCCCTTCTTGCTCGGGCACGCCCAGCATGTGCGCGATCACCCGCACCGGGATTTCTTGCGCGTAGTCGACGGCGGCGTCGCACCCGCCCTTATCGGCGAAGCGGGCGATCAACGCGCGGCAGATGTCGCGCGTGCGCGACTCGTGCCGGGTGATCGCTTCGGGCGTGAACGCGGGCAGGAGCACCTGTTTGGCAGGGCGGTGCGCCGGCGGATCGGACGTTATGGGCGGCGCCGGGATCAGCGGCGGGCGCGTCTCGCGCACGATGATGCGGCGCGAGGAGAAGTGCTCGGTGTCGTAGGCGATCGCCTTTACGTCGACGTAGCGGCTCGGGAAATAGGCGCCGGCGAACCGCTCGGTTCGCGCGATCGGGCAGGTGCGGCGTAGGTCGTCCCAGATCGGGTAGGGGTTCTCGATCCAGCGCGGATCGCGATGATCGAAGTCGGTTGCCCAGTCGCGCACCGGGACCGGGCCGCTCATCGGCGCTTCTCCTCGATGACCTCGACGGCGAGTTCGGGGCAGTTGGCCTGGGCCAGGTGGGCCTTGGCCTCGAGTCCGGGCGCCACCGTCCCGTCGCCACGTTCCCGGCCATTGCCCATTTCGTCGAGTTCGAACAGCTCGGGCGCAAGCGCAAAACAGCGGGCATGCCCCTGGCACTTCTCGCGATCGACCCGAACCTTGAGCCTGGTTTCCTCGACCATGGCGGCACCTCCCGGTCGCTGCGCACTCGGACGGTCGATTGGCACTGTGCCCCACGGCAGGCATGAACGCCAATAACCGGTTCGCGTGCACTGCAGCAGGGAGCCTCGGCGGCAGCCCGACACCGCTGACCGGTCGAAGGATAGGGTGCCGGACGGTACGCAGGGACCGTGCAAAAAAAATCTTTGTTCCGGCCGGAACTCGGCGACGGTCTGCCGCGTTTGGCCGTCCAGCATGGGTGTACCGTTTTGGCAGCCCGTGACCGAGGGGGAAGTGGGAAATGGGGCGCAATCGCCCATCTTCATACCTGTCGTTCGGGAATCGTGCTGTAACCGCCGCAACGCCGCCCCGCAGCGGCGCCGGCGGCGGACGTAATTTTGCGGCAAAGCCAGCCCACAGCCTGAAGCGATAATCGGAGCAGCGATCATGCGCGCAAGCCGTGCGACCAGCAAAGAACTCAGGAAGAACGGCGCACCTGTCCCGCCCCCGTCCGAAGCGTTTGCCGACAAGCCCGAGAACGGCGCCTCCGCCGAACTGCACGAACTGCTCAGCGCGCTTCAGGCCATGCGGGTCGGCGACTTCTCCGTGCGCATGCCCGGCGATCACGTCGGCCTGATGGGAAAGATCGCCGACACTTTCAACGAAATCGTCGCCGCCAACGAGCGCATGGCCAAGCAGCTCGACCGGGTCGGCCAGGTGGTTGGGCGCGACGGCAAGACGCGCCAGCGGGTCAAACTGAGCCTGTCGAGCGGCGCCTGGGGCGAGATGGAAACCTCGATCAACACGCTGATCGACGACCTGCTGTGGCCGACCACCGAAGTCACCCGCGCCATCGCGGCGGTCGCCCAGGGCGACTTGTTGCAGACCATGCGGCTCGACGTGGACGGGCGGCCGCTCAAGGGCGAGTTCCTGCAATCGGCGACCATCGTCAATACGATGATCAAGCAGCTCAGCGTATTCACCTCCGAGGTGACGCGCGTGGCCCGCGAGGTCGGCACCGAAGGCAAGCTGGGCGGCCAGGCGCAGGTGCGCGAGGTCACCGGCGTGTGGAAGGACCTCACGGAAAGCGTGAACCTGATGGCGTCGAACCTGACCGCCCAGGTGCGCAACATCGCCGACGTGACGATAGCGGTCGCCAACGGCGACTTGTCGAAGAAGATCACCGTCGACGTGCGCGGCGAAATCCTCCAGCTCAAGGAAGCCATCAACACGATGGTCGATCAGCTGCGCTCGTTCGCCTCGGAAGTGACGCGCGTCGCGCGCGAGGTCGGCACCGACGGCAAGCTGGGCGGCCAGGCGATCGTGCCCGGCGTCGCCGGCACCTGGAAGGACCTGACCGACTCGGTCAACGCCATGTGCGGCAACCTCACCGCGCAGGTGCGCAACATCGCGCAGGTGACGACGGCGGTCGCGCGCGGCGACCTCTCGCGCAAGATCACGGTCGACGTGCGCGGCGAAATCCTCGAGCTCAAAGACACCATCAACACCATGGTGGACCAGCTCAACGCCTTCGCGTCGGAGGTGACGCGCGTCGCGCGCGAGGTGGGCACCGAAGGCAAGCTCGGCGGCCAAGCCTACGTGTCGGGCGTCGCGGGCACCTGGAAGGACCTGACCGACAACGTGAACCTGATGGGCTCGAATCTGACGGCCCAGGTGCGCAACATCGCCGAAGTGGCGACCGCGATTGCCGGCGGCGACCTGTCGAAGAAGATCACCGTCAACGTCAGCGGCGAAATCCTGCAGCTCAAAGAGACCATCAACACGATGGTCGATCAGCTCAACGCCTTCGCCGGCGAGGTGACGCGCGTCGCGCGCGAGGTCGGCACGGAAGGACGGCTTGGCGGCCAAGCCAACGTGCTCGGCGTCGCCGGCACCTGGAAGGACCTGACCGACAGCGTCAACTCGATGGCCTCGAATCTGACCGCGCAGGTGCGCAACATCGCCGAGGTGTCGACTGCCATCGCCAACGGCGACCTGTCGAAGAAGATCACCGTCGACGTGCGCGGCGAAATCCTCCAGCTCAAGGAAACCATCAACACCACGGTCGACCAGCTCAACGCCTTCGCGTCGGAAGTGACCCGCGTTGCGCGCGAGGTCGGCACCGAAGGGAAGCTCGGCGGTCAGGCGGTGGTGCGCGGCGTCGCCGGTACCTGGAAGGACCTCACCGACAGCGTCAACTCGATGGCCTCGAACCTCACGGGCCAGGTGCGCAACATCGCCGAGGTGGCGACCGCGGTGGCCCAGGGCGACCTGTCGAAGAAGATCACCGTCAACGTCAGCGGCGAAATCCTGCAGCTCAAGGAGACCATCAACACGATGGTCGACCAGCTCAACGCGTTCGCGGCCGAGGTGACGCGCGTGGCGCGCGAGGTCGGCACCGACGGCAAGCTCGGCGGCCAGGCGCAGGTGCCGGGCGTCGCCGGCACGTGGAAGGACCTCACCGACTCGGTCAACTCGATGGCCGGCAATCTCACCGCCCAGGTGCGCAACATCTCCGAGGTCGCGACCGCCATCGCCGGCGGCGACCTCTCGCGCAAGATCACGGTCGACGTGCGCGGCGAAATCCTTCAGCTCAAGGAAACGCTCAACACGATGGTCGACCAGCTCAACCGCTTCGCCGGCGAGGTGACGCGCGTGGCGCGCGAGGTCGGCACGGAAGGGCGGCTCGGCGGCCAGGCCAACGTGCCCGGGGTCGCCGGCACGTGGAAGGACTTGACCGACAGCGTCAACTCGATGGCCGGCAACCTGACGGCTCAGGTGCGCAACATCGCCGAGGTGACGACCGCCGTCGCGCGCGGCGACCTTTCGCGCAAGATCACCGTCGACGTGAAGGGCGAAATTCTCGAGCTCAAGAACACCATCAACACCATGGTGGACCAGCTCAACGCCTTCGCCTCGGAGGTGACGCGCGTCGCGCGCGAGGTCGGCACCGAGGGCAAGCTCGGCGGCCAGGCGCAGGTGCCCGGCGTCGCCGGCACCTGGAAGGACCTCACCGACAACGTCAACTTCATGGCGTCGAACCTCACCGCCCAGGTGCGCAACATCGCCGAGGTGGCGACCGCGATCGCGAGCGGCGACCTGTCGAAGAAGATCACGGTCGACGTGCGCGGCGAAATCCTGCTGCTCAAGGAAACGCTCAACACCATGGTCGAGCAGCTGCGCTCGTTCGCCGCCGAGGTGACGCGCGTGGCGCGCGAGGTCGGAACCGACGGACGGCTGGGCGGCCAGGCGGTGGTGCCCGGCGTCGCCGGCACCTGGAAGGACCTGACCGACAACGTCAACCTGCTCGCCGCCAATCTGACGACGCAGGTGCGCAACATCGCCGAGGTGACGACCGCGGTCGCGCGCGGCGACCTCTCGCGCAAGATCACGGTCGACGTGAAGGGCGAGATCCTCGAGCTGAAGAACACCATCAACACCATGGTGGACCAGCTCAACGCGTTCGCCTCGGAGGTGACGCGCGTCGCCCGCGAAGTTGGCACCGAGGGCAAGCTGGGCGGCCAGGCGCAAGTCTCCGGCGTCGCCGGCACCTGGAAGGACCTCACCGACACGGTCAACGTGATGGCCGCGAACCTCACCGAGCAGGTGCGCGGCATCGTCAAGGTCGTGACCGCCGTCGCCAACGGCGACCTCAAGCAGAACCTCACGGTGAAGTCGAAGGGCGAAGTCGCCGCGCTCGCCGAAACCATCAACAACATGACCGATACGCTCGCGACCTTCGCCGATCAGGTGACGACGGTCGCGCGCGAGGTGGGCGTCGAAGGCCGCCTCGGCGGCCAGGCCAACGTGCCGGGCGCCGCCGGCACCTGGAAGGACCTGACCGGCAACGTGAACCTCTTGGCCGCCAACTTGACGACGCAGGTGCGCGCGATCGCCGAAGTGGCGACCGCGGTGACCAAGGGCGACCTGACCCGGTCGATTCAGGTCGAGGCGCGCGGCGAGGTCGCCGAGCTGAAAGACAACATCAACACGATGATCGACAACCTGCGGCTCACCACCGACCGCAACACCGAACAGGACTGGCTCAAGACCAACCTCGCGCGCTTCACCAACATGCTCCAGGGCCAGCGCGACCTTACCGCCGTGGGCCGGCTGCTGCTGAGCGAATTGACTCCGCTGGTCAACGCGCAGATCGGCGTCATCTATCAGTCCGAAAGCGAGCAGGCGTCGGACCTCAAGCTGTTGTCCGCCTATGCCGACGACGGCGCCTCTTCCCATCCGCAGGCTGTGCGCGTCGGCGAAGGTCTGATCGGCCAGTGCGCGGCGGAAAAGCGCCGCATGCTGATATCCGAATTGCCGTCGAACGTGGTTCCGATCGGCTCGGCCTCGTTCAAGGTGCCGCCGCGCAACGTTATCGTGCTACCGGTGCTGTTCGAAAGCCAGGTAAAGGCGGTGATCGAGCTGGGATCGATCAGCGTGTTTACCGCCCTGCAAATCGCCTTCCTTGAGCAGCTCACCGCCTCGATCGGCATCGTGCTCAACAGTATCGAGGCGACGATGCAGACCGAGGGCCTGCTCAAGCAGTCGCAGCAGCTCGCCGGCGAATTGCAGGCGCAGCAGCGCGAGCTGCAGCAGACCAACGAGCAGCTCGAGCAGAAGGCCGAGCAGCTCGCCGAACGCAACGTCGAGGTGGAACGCAAGAACCAGGAAATCGAGCAGGCCCGCCGCGCTCTGGAAGAGAAGGCGACCGAGCTTTCGCTCACCTCGAAGTACAAGTCGGAATTCCTCGCCAACATGTCGCACGAGCTGCGCACGCCGCTCAACAGCATCCTGATTCTCGGCCAGCAGCTCACCGACAATCCCGAGGGCAACCTCACGCCCAAGCAGGTGGAATTCGCCCGTACCATCCACGGCGCCGGCACCGACCTGTTGAACCTGATCAGCGACATTCTCGACCTGTCGAAGATCGAGTCGGGCACCGTCACGGTCGACGCGGAGGAGGTGCTGTTCTCCAACCTCCTCGACATGGTCGGGCGGCCGTTCCGCCACCAGGCCGACAATCGCCAGCTTTCGTTCGACGTACAGATCGATCCGCATCTCGGGCGCAGCTTGGTGACCGATCCGAAGCGCCTGCAGCAGGTGCTCAACAACCTGCTCTCGAATGCCTTCAAGTTCACCGAGCATGGCGGCGTACGGCTCAACGTGTCCGCCGCGGTAAGCGGTTGGACGCCGGGTCATCCGCTGCTCAGCCAAGCACCCGCGGTGATTTCGTTCGAAGTTTCCGACACCGGCATCGGCATCCCGCTCGACAAGCAGAAGATCATCTTCGAGGCGTTCCAACAGGCCGATGCCAGCACCAGCCGCAAATACGGCGGCACCGGCCTCGGCCTCGCCATCAGCCGCGAGCTGTCGAACCTGCTGGGTGGCGAAATCCACCTGCGCAGTTCGCCGGGCTCGGGCAGCACGTTTACGCTCTATCTGCCGATCAAATACATCGGGCCGACGATCGCGGTTCGCGTCGCGCCGAGCGCAACGTCCACGACCGTGCCGGCGATCGGCTTCCATGCGGCCGCGCTTGCCGAGCGGCCGGTCGAAGCGATCCCGGACGATCGCCTCGAAATCGAGCCGGGCGACAACACCTTGCTGATCGTCGAAGACGATCCGCACTACGCCCGGGTCATGGTGGATCTTGCGCGCGACAAGGGCTTCAAGGTGCTCGTCGCCATGCGTGGCGCCGACGCGCTCGAGCTGGCGCGGCAATATCAGCCGACCGCGGTTTCGCTCGACGTGTTCCTGCCCGACATGCTGGGTTGGACGGTGCTCAGCCAGCTCAAGCAGAACCCGGCGACGCGCCACATCCCGGTCCAGATCATCACGCTCGACGAGGACCGGCGGCACGGCCTTGCGCGCGGCGCCTTCTCCTTCGTCACCAAGCCGACGACCCACGAAGGGCTCAAGGAGGCCCTGGCGCGCATCAAGGAATACGCCAAGCCGCGCCGCAAGCGCCTGCTGGTTGTCGAGGACAATCCGGCCGAGCAAATGGGCATCACCGAACTGCTCGGCTACGACGACATCGAGATCGTCACGGTCGGCACGGGCGCGGAGGCGCTCGCGGTGCTGCGCCAGCAGCCGTGCGATTGCGTGGTGCTCGACCTGCGGCTGCCCGACATGTCGGGCTTCGACGTGCTGCAGCAGATCGGCGCCGATCCGGTGCTCGCCGACGTTCCGGTCGTCGTGTTCACCGGGCGCGAGTTGTCGGCGGAGGAGGACGCGCAGCTGCACACGATCGCGCGCAGCGTGGTCGTCAAAGGCGTCGAGTCGCCCGAGCGGCTGCTCGACGAGACGGCCCTGTTCCTGCATCGCGTGGTGACCGAGCTGCCGCCGGAGAAGCAGCGCATGCTCGAGCGGCTCAACAGCTCGGACGAGGATCTGATCGGCCGCTCGGTGCTCCTGGTCGACGACGATGCCCGCAACGTGTTCGCCCTCTCGAGCGTGCTCGAGCGGCGCGGCATGCGGGTGCTGGCCGCGACCACCGGCAGCGAGGCGATCGAGCTGATCGAATCGACACCCGACATCGCCATCGTGCTGATGGACATCATGATGCCGGAGATGGACGGCTATCGCACCATGGAGGTGATCCGCTCGAAACCCGGCACGCGGCGGCTGCCGATCGTCGCGCTCACCGCCAAGGCGATGAAGGGCGACCGCGAGAAGTGCCTCGCGGCCGGAGCTTCCGATTATCTGGCCAAGCCCGTGAACACCGAGCAGCTGCTCTCGGCGTTGCGCATGTGGCTGCATCGGTAGAAACGGGCCATGGCGGACGACAAGATCAACATTCTGCTGGTCGACGACCAGCCGGCGAAACTGCTGAGCTACGAGGTCATCCTGCGCGACCTCGGAGAAAACCTGATCAAGGCGACGTCGGCGCGCGAGGCGCTCGAGGTGCTGCTCAAGCGCGACATCGCAGTCGTCCTCATCGACGTGTGCATGCCGGAGCTGGACGGGTTCCAGCTCGCGGCCATGATCCGCGAGCACCCACGGTTCCGCCAGACCGCGATCATCTTCATTTCCGCCATCCACCTCTCGGACGTCGACCGTCTGCGCGGCTACGAGATGGGCGCGGTCGACTACGTGCCCGTGCCGGTGATCCCCGAGGTCCTGCGCGCCAAGGTGCGGGTGTTCGCGGAGCTCTATCGCAAGAACCGCCAACTCGAGCAGCTCAACCGCGAGCTGGAAGAGCGCGTGGCGGAGCGTACCGCGGCGCTGCAGGCGTCCACTGCACGGCTGCTCGACAGCGAGCGGCTGCGCAGCTTTGCGCTCGCCGCCGGCCGCATGGGGTCATGGGAGTGGGACGCCGCCAGCGGGGAATCGACCTGGGACGAAGGCCAGTGCCGCATCTTCGGCGTCGATCCGAAGAGTTTCGCCGTTCGGCTCGACGCGATCCGGCCGCTCATTCATCCGGAGGATTGGCTTCCGCTGATCCGCGGGTGGAAGAATCTGCTCCGGGATGCGCAGACCTTTCAGACCGAGTTCCGCGTCCTGCGCCCGGGCGGCGACATGCGCTGGTGCGTCGGCTCGGCCGCCGCCAATACCGGCCCGGACGGCCGCATCACGCGCGTGAGCGGCGTCATCATCGACATTACCGACCGCAAGGAGGCGGAGGAACGCCAGTCGCTGCTGGCGCGCGAAGTCGACCACCGGGCGCGCAACGCGCTTGCCGTTGTGCAGGCAATCATCCGTCTCACCCGCGCGAAAACCGTCGACGGCTATGTCGAGGCGGTCGAGGGGCGTATCCGTGCCCTCTCGCGCGCGCACATGCTGTTGTCCCACGCACGCTGGCAGGGCGCCGACCTCGGCAGGCTCGTCGACGAGGAACTGGGGCCCTATCGCACCGGCGAAACGGGGCGGATCACCGTCACGGGTCCCGACCTCGTGCTTCATCCCGCGACCGCCCAGACGCTGGCGCTCGCGCTGCACGAGCTGGCCACCAACGCGGCCAAGCACGGCGCGCTCTCGTCGAACGCGGGTCGCGTCCAGTTCGCCTGGGAACTCAAGGCGGGCAGCCTGATGCTCAATTGGAGCGAGACCGGCGGCCCGGCAGTAAAGGCGCCGGCGGCCCAGGGCTACGGGACGCGGGTTATCAGCGCCAGCATCGAGCGCCAGCTCGGCGGGCGCGCTTTGTTCGATTGGCGCGCAGAGGGCCTGCGTTGCGTCATGTCGATCCCGCGCAGCGACAAGGTAGAAGAGGCGAAGTTTGCGGGGCAAATCCAACGCGAGAAAGAGCACGCCGCTCCGCCGCCGAAGCTCGTCAACGGCAACCGCATCCTCCTGGTCGAAGACGAAGCCCTGGTCGCCATGATGATGCGCGACTCCTTGGTTGAGTTGGGGTTCCATGTGATCGGACCGTTCGATCGGGCGGACGAGGCGCTCGCCTGCGCGTCCGACGAACCGCTTGATGCCGCCATTCTCTACGTCAATCTCGGCGGCGATCTCGTGTATCCGGTGGCGGAGCGGTTAGCGCGCCGGGACGTGCCATTCGTGTTCGTGACGGGTTACGATGCGGAAAATATCGACACGCGCTACGCCCACGTGCCGGTGCTGCAGAAGCCGATCGAGCGCGAGGTGCTGCAGGGTTTGTTTGTCTCGAGCGTCAACGACGCGGGCAAACCCGCCTGGCACGTTTCCGCCGGCGGCCTGGCGGCGCAGAGCTTGGCGGTCGCGAGCGCCCCCGATCGCTGAGCGGCGTGGCGGTAACGGATTCCGCGCGCCCGCAAGATAAGCTTATGCCGACTCTCCGACTCAGTTAGCCTGATTGGCACCTCGTCGCTTGCGATGTGCTCCGCGCCATGCGGGGCGCCGCGACGGGGCTTGTCGTCATGGGCTCGCCGGCATGCTGCCAAATTTGCGGTTCATCGCAGCCTCGGTGGTCGCCTCCCTTGCCATAATGACCTTCGGCTTCGGCCTGTTTGCCGCCTTCCGCATTGCCAACCAATCGTCGGTCGTGCTCGCGCGCCCGAACGATTTGCCGGCCCCGCGGGTGTTTGCGCAAAGTCCCGAGGAGTCGCCGGCGCCCGCCGTCGCAACTCCAATGGCGGAGGCCCGCTCGCCGGCCGCCGACGCTGCGCCTGCGGCCGCGCCCGATGTTCCCGCGGCGCCCGAAATCACCGCGCGCGCCGCGCCGGAGACCGCCCCACCTGTGGCAGAGGCCAAATCCGTCGTCCCGGACCCTCCGCCGCCTCCCACGCCAGCTCTGCCCACGGCCCCACCGGAAGCCTCGTCGGCAAAGCCGGATGTAGTGGCCCCCGTGGCAGAAACAGCGCCTGTGGCAGAAGCGCCCCCCGAGACGCCGCCTCCGCCATCGCCTGCCGTCTCGCCGACAGCCGCGGCGAAGCCGGCGGACGAGCCGGGGAGAACCGCACTTCCGGCCGTAAGCGCGACCACGCCCGAGGCATTGCCTCCGGCGGCGTCGACCGCCGCCGCAATACCTGAGCCGCCCACGACCGGCCCCGTTGCCACCACAACGCCGGTCCCGGTCGCGGCGCCGGCCGCCGCTCGTTCCGCTGCGGCGCCAACTCCGGCACGGCCGGAAAGCACTGCTTCAATCAAACCCCGCGGCGGAGCGAAAAAAACCGCCCGCCCGCGCCACGCGGCGCCGGCGCCACAACCCAAACACAAGACAAAAGTCGCCAAGCCGGCGCCCAAGCCCAAGCCTCCGGTGCGCCGCGTCGTGCCTCGCGCGGTGCCTCAGCAGGCCGCGCAGCCCGGTTACTCCTACTCGAACTGGTCCACCATGAACGCCCAATGGAGCGGGCAACCGGCGTGGCAAACTCCGGCGCGGCCGAGAGTTCGCTGAGCTAGTGTCCCGATTCCGAAGTTCGCCCGACTTTGCGGCTCGCTCTGGAGTGAACTTCGGAATCGAAGGACACTAGCAAATCTATGATTCTAGTGCCGCTTTGAACCCGAAGTTCGCAAACGCACCCAGCCGCATCGTCGTGCGAACTTCGGGTTCGCGGCACTAGCCTGCGCCATGACGGATGGGCAACGCATGCGGCCATCGCGCAACCTGTTCTTTGAGGACTTTGCCGTCGGTCAGCGTTTCGAGACCGAGAGCATCGCCGTCACCGAGGCGGAGATCGTCGCCTTCGCACGCCAGTTCGATCCGCAATATTTCCATCTCGATCCGGCGGCGGCGGCAAAATCCGCGTTCGGCGGGCTCGTGGCCTCGGGGCTGCACACGCTCTCGCTCACCATGCGGCTGTTCTTCGAACTCAATCTGTGGGAACGCGCGATCATCGGATCGCCCGGCCTCGAGCACGTGCGCTGGCTCATGCCGCTGCGGCCGGGCGACACCATCCACTCGGCGGTCGAAATCAGCGCGGTGAAGCGATCGCGCTCGAAGCCGGACCGCGGCGTTATCTCGACGGCCCACCGCACCATCAATCAGCACGACCAAGTGATCTTCACCATGACCTGTCTCCACCTGGTGCTGGCGCGCGCCGCCGGTTGACGAGGGTCGGCGCACCGCGCGACCCTCCGGCATGGGCGACGCCAATACCCCGCCTGCCGCGAGCGCCAAGGGCATCGTCAAGCATTTCGGCGCGACGGCGGCGCTTGCCGGTGTCGACTTCGACGTGATGCCGGGCGAAATCCACGCGCTCGTCGGCGAGAACGGCGCCGGTAAATCCACCCTGATCCGCATCCTCGCCGGCGTGCATCGGCCGGATGGCGGCGTCATCGAGGTTGACGGCCGGACGTGCCAGCTCGCCGGACCGCAGGCGGCGATCGCCGCGGGCATCGTGACGATTCCGCAGGAATTGCGACTGGTGCCGGCACTGGACGTCGCAGAAAACATCGCGCTCGGCGACCCGCCGGTGCGCCGCCTGCTGGGCCTCATTCCGTGCGTCGATCGCGCGCGCATGCGCGAAGAGGCGCGCCGGGTCCTCGCGCAACTCGATTTCGCGCCCGACCTCGACGCGCCGGCCGGCAGCCTGAGCTTCGCCGAACGCCAGCTGGTGATGATCGCCAAGGCGCTGCGCGCGTCGTCGCGGTCGCGCAGCGCGGCGGCTTCGATGCCGATCGTCTCGCGCGTGCCATGACCGGCGATCTCGAGCAGCGCGCCCTGTCCGACGCCGCAGCCGCGCCGGGCGCAACGGTGCTGGAAGAGCCGGCAAGCAGATCGGATGCCATCCGACTGCGCGCCGGCGAGACGCTCGGGCTTGCCGGCCTGCTCGGCAGCGGCACCGAGCGGAGGCTTGCGCGATTATTTGGCATCGAACCTCAGCGTGAGCCCGTGGCGGTCAACGGCGTGCCTCGGCGCCTCGCCAGTCCGGCGGCGGCGATTGCCGCCGGGATCGGCATGGTGCCGGCCGAGCGGGCGCTCGGCCTGATCATGAATGCCTCCGTGCGCGACAACATCCTGCTGCCGAGCCTCGACCGTTTCATGGGCTGGGGGCGGTTCGACACTGCGGCGGCGGACCGTGTCGTCGGCGAATTGATGGACCTGCTCGACATCCGGCCGCGCCGGCCGGCCGCGCAGGTGTCCGCGCTTTCCGGCGGCAATCAGCAAAAGGTCGTGCTGGCGAAGTGGCTCGCGCGCGGCGTCGCCATCCTGCTGCTCGATGAGCCGACCCAAGGCATCGACGTCGCCGCCAAGGCGCAGATTCACGCATTGCTGCGCGATTTTACCCGCCGCGGCAGCGTGCTCATGAACTCCAGCGACCTCGCCGAATTGGCGCTCATGTGCGACGCCGTGCTCGCGTTCCACCACGGACGCATCGCGGTACGCATCGAGCGCAACGAACTCAGCGAGCCGCGCCTGCACGCGGCGATCGGCGGGTGAAGATGCGCCGTCCCGTGCGCTTCAGCCTCGCCGGGCAAATGCCGCTGCTCACGTTGATCGTACTATGCGCCGTCACGGCGCTGATGACCGACCGATTCCTCTCGCCGTTCAACCTCACCAACATTCTGGTGCAGTCGTCGATCATGGCGGTCATCGCCATGGGCATGACGTTCGTGATCGTCGGCGGCGGCTTCGACCTCTCGGTCGGCTCGACCGCAGCGCTCTCAGGATGCATCGCGGCGATGCTGATGCCGGGCGGCGGAGTGGCGCTGGGCGTTCTCGGCGGGGTTGCCGCGGGTGCCACGGTCGGCCTCGCCAACGGCTTCGTGATCGCGATGCTCGGGGTCAATCCGTTCATCACTACGCTCGGGACCATGGTGCTGGTGCGGGGCGTCGTCTTCATCGTCACCGGCGGCGCGCCAATCGGCGACGAAGGCCTGCCGCCGGCGTTCATCGCCTTCGGCTCGCAGCGCCTGTTCGGCGTGCATTATCTCGTGTGGGTACCGGTCGTGCTGCTCGCGGTGCTCACGTTCATCATGCGTTCGACGCCGTACGGACGGCGGGTCTACGCGACCGGCGGCGGCCGCGAAGCCGCGTATTTGTCGGGCGTGCCGGTGCGCCGGGTGATCGCCTCCACGTATATTTGGTGCGGCGCGCTCGCCGGTCTCGCCGGCGTCATGCTGGCGGCGCGCCTGCAATCGGGCCAGCCGACCGCCGGCGAGTTTTACGAGCTGACCGCGATTGCCGCGGTCGTGCTCGGCGGCGCCTCGCTGCACGGCGGGGAGGGCACCCCGGCCAAGAGCGTCATTGGCGTCTTCATCATGGTGGTGCTCGGCAACGCGCTCAATCTGCTCAATGTGGATTCCTATTGGCAGCGCGTCGCCGTCGGCGCGGTGATCATTGCCGCGGCGGCGGCCGACCGGCTACGATCGCGCAGCTAAGGGGAGACCCCATGGCCTGTTCACGCCGTGCCGCTGCTGCCGCCCTTGCTGTTCTTGCCGCGGCCGCCTTTTCGCCCGCGCCCGCGCCCGGCCAGGGAAAGGTGACTATCGGCGTGGCGCTCGCCCAGGACGACAACCCGCTCTACATCCTGATGCTGCGCGGCATTCGCGCCCGCGCCAAGGAACTCGGCTGGGATGTCGTCGCGGTCTCCTCCAACGAGGACAAGCTCAAACAAATCAACGGCGTTCAGGATTTGATCGCGCGCGGGGTCAAAGGCGTGCTGATCTCGCCGATCGACGCGGTCGGCGTGAACGCCGCCTACGACGCGGCCGCCCAGGCGAAAATCCCGATCATCTCGCTCGCGCGAGGCTCCTCTTCGCCCAATCAAACGCTCCACGTCGCGATCAACGAAAAGCGGATCGGCGCCGAGATCGCCGAGTGGACCGCCAAGCACATCGGCGGCGAAGGTAAGGTCGCGATGATCCTCGGCCCGAGCGGCGCGCCGGCGTTCCGCAACCTCGCCGAGGGCTATAGCGAGGTGATGGCGAAGCACCCCGGCGTCAAGATCGTGTTCCGCACCGAAGGCGCGCTCACGCGCGAGCGGGGCGTCAAACATGCCGAGGATGCGCTCGCCGCCAATCCCGACCTCAAGGCGATCTACAATTCCAACGACGACGTGGCGCTCGGCGCGATGCAGGCGGTGCTCGCCGCGAACCGCAAAGGCGAGACGCTCGTCACCGGCATGAACGGTGTGCCGCCGGCCCTGCGCGCGGTCAAGGAAGGCAATCTGGCGCTCACCGTCGAACTCAATGCCTTCGAGTGGGGACGGCTCGGCGTCGACATGCTCGACCGAATCCTCAAAGGTGAAACGGTCGGCAAGCAGGTGTTCATCACGCACCGCATGGTCGACGCGACGAACGTCGATGAGGTGCTGGCACGCACGAGCAAGAACTGACTTAATTTTTGGAGCGTGATCTTTTCCGAAAACCGGTACCGACTTTTCGGGATCATGCTCCAGGGAGGCGAGCCATGGCCATTATCGCGGAACAACGGGCGGACGCCTCGTTCGTCGCGGCGTTGGAAGCGGCGAACCTGCATCCCCTGTGGGACCGCTATCAGCGCATCACGCCGATCAGGCCGCAGCCGCAGGACGCACCCTTCATCTGGCGCTGGCGCGACGTCGAACCCTTCCTGCACCGGTCGGTCGGGGAAGTCGCGATCAGCGACGTCGAGCGCCGCGCGCTCATCCTGGCGAATCCGGCGTTCGGCAACGACACCACGACCACCAGCACCATGCTGGCGGCCTTCACCGTGCTCGAGCCGGGCGATCGTGCCCGGCCCCATCGCCACACCGGCGCTGCGATCCGCTTCGCTACCAACGCGGACGGCGCCGCAACGATCGTCAACGGCCGGCGTTGCGACATGCGCCAAGGCGACCTCATCCTCACGCCGCCCATGTGCTGGCACGGCCACATCAACGAGAGCGGCCGCCGCATTATCTGGTTCGACGCGGCCAACATGCCGCTGATCCGCGGGCTCGACGCCCATTTCTTCGAGCCGGGCAATCCGGGCGCCAACGACTTTTGGCAGGTCGACGAAGGC
>WNGJ01004665.1_pt1 | contig 16276 bp, 17 predicted proteins | sample 5400611 | NCBI WGS metagenome assembly WNGJ01 (sample SAMN13153375, study PRJNA577476) | soil metagenome | isolation source: 40 cm soil or saprolite under Garry oak tree replicate 1 | place: USA:California | collected 2016-06-15 | reverse complement strand
TTCTTCGCGGCGCTATTGACGAGTACGGATGCCAAAACCCTTCCCGTCATGGTGGCCAGCCAAACCGGCTCGCAAGGCATCAACTGGTGGTCAATGGCGGCGCTATCGACAGCGGCGATAGCTCCGCTCGTGATTGTCGGAATTTTCCTTGAGCGTTACATCGTCAGTGGTTTGACCGCGGGCGCCGGCAAGTAGGCAATCGGGCACCGAAGGACGAATTCCTAATCTGTTTCTGCCAGTTAGTTGCTATTTCGATTTACCCTGAACACGGCGCGTCAGCGCCGCGATGAGCGCGGTGAGGCCGAACTCCCAAGCCTCGCAAGCCCCGCTCGGGCGCATGCGATTTGTCAACCGGCCAAGCTTGGACGTGGCGACAGTCACCAAGTCGCCTTCCACGTGAGTGAACCCCTGCCCCTTTGCCGCACGGTCCTGGATCGGAGCGAACATCGTGCCGAGGAACAACACAAAGCCATCCGGATATTGATGGTTCTCGTTAATCGTTTGCGCCACGATGTCGACGGGGTCGCGGCTGATCTGGGTCAGCGAGGATGCGCCGTGCAGCACAAAGCCTTCCGGCCCCTTCACCTCCAGCGAGATCTCCATCGTTCGCACATCATCAAGCGTGAAACCAGCGTCGAAGAAGCGCATGAACGGTCCGATGGCACAGGATGCGTTGTTGTCCTTGGCCTTGGACAGCAATAGCGCCGAGCGTCCCTCGAAGTCGCGCAGGTTGACATCGTTGCCGAGGCTGGCGCCGACGATGCGACCATCGCTTGCCACCGCAAGGACCACCTCTGGCTCCGGATTGTTCCAAACCGATTTCGGGTGCAGACCAGCATCCATACATGTGCCCACCGCAGACAGCACTGGAGCCTTGGTGAACACCTCGGCGTCCGGCCCGATGCCCACTTCAAGATATTGGCTCCACGCGTTCTGAGCGACGAGCACGTCCTTCACATGCTGCGCCTCGGCCGAGCCCGGCTTCAATTGGGACAGGTCGGTGCCGACCACCCGTGTCACCTCGGCCCGGATTGCCGCCGCCGAATCCGGGTTGCCGCGCGCGCGCTCCTCGATCACCCGCTCCAGCATCGACACTGCGAACGTGACTCCAGCAGCCTTGATGACCTGTAGATCAATTGGCGCGAGCAGCCATGGTTTGGCTGGATCGCGGTTGTCTGGCGGCGTGTTGGTCAGCAGGTCCTGCAGCACGCCCACCCGCTCGCCAGGCGCGGCGCGCAGGGCGGCGGCGGGATCGGCGACCTCGGCAAGCTGGCTTGCGGTGAGGAAATTCTCGGTGATGTCGAACACGCCGTCCTGGCGGATCGCCACTACAGAGGGGCTGCCGAGATCGGGGCGCCAGATCCGCCCCATCAGGGCGGCGTCTGCGAAATCGTCCGGCAGAATGAATGCGGCGTCTGTCATGATTGGCATCGCGGTGATCCTCATGGAGTAGCATCTGTGCGATCAGGGCACCGTGCGTAGAAGCGACCTGCTCGATGACAGCAACGCCGCACGCCAATCGTCATCAACATATCCGTCGTCCTCGGCTTGAGAGATAGATGCGCGCCGCGTTGCCACCGAAGATATCTGTTCGTTCGTCCGGTGACAGATCAGCCAGCAAGGTTTCGGCGGCAGCTAACCATTTTGCATAACCGCCCGCCAGATTGACAACCGGCCAGTCGCTCCCCCACAACATGCGTTGTGGCCCGAAGCACGCACGGACATGATCCACCGCTTGGCGGAGATCCGCGATCTGCCAGTTCGGCGCGGCCTCTGTCACGAGGCCCGACAGTTTGCAGACGATGTTGGGGTGTTCAGCCAGCAAAGCGACATCGCGTTGCCAAATCGCAATCTCGCCGGTTGCGAGCCGCGGCTTGCCGCAATGGTCCAGCACGAATTCCAGATCGGGATGGCTATCGATCACTCGCAGGAGTCTCGGTAAATGGCGCGGCAGCACCAGCGCGTCGAACACCAAACCGTTTACCAGAAGTTTTCGCGCTGCCAGTGCATCGATGCGCGCGGCGCCGTCCGCTGCGTCGAAATCCGTCCAGCCGACCACGCCGCGCACCAGCTCAGCGGTCTCTGCGATATCCAAAAGATACAGCGTCTCCGCCTCGGTCGGCGCGGCCTGCACCAGGATCGTTCCCTCGATCCCGGCCGCGGCGAGATGCGGCGCCAAGTCGGGCAGCCCGAAATCGCGATAGATCGGCGCCAGCTCCGACGTCAGCCAGCCATAGTCGCCCCGCGCAAGGCTCCACAGATGATGATGCGCGTCGATCCGCATCAGCCAGCCACCGCCGGTACCGGCGCGTCCGGATCCAGAAGGCGCTCGGCCTTCAAATCGCTCCAAAGGGCCGCCGGCACCGCAGAGGACAATCCGGCCACGTTGCGCTCGACCTCCTGCGGCGTTTCCGCCCCCAGCACCACGCTGGCGACAGCCGGATGGCCCAAGGCGAAATGCAGCGCGGCCGTGGGCAACGCGACGCCATGGGCAGTACAGACACGTTCGATCCGTGCCACCTTGGCCAGAATCTCCGGCGGCGCGTCCTGATAATTGTATTTGGCGCCCTTCACCGCCCCGGTCGCCAAAATACCGGAATTGAATACGCCACCGAGCATCACACCAATGCCCCGTTGTTGAGCGAGCGGCAGGAAATGCTCGAGCGCGGGCTGCTCGAGCAGTGAATAGCGGCCGGCCAGCAGCATCGTATCGAACGATCCCGCCTGCGCGAAACGCACGCACATCTCGGCCTCGTTTACGCCGATCCCGATGCCTGCGACCACGCCCTCGCTGCGAAGCCGATCGAGCGCCACATAGGCGCCGGCCATCGCTTCGGCAAACCGTTGCTCAATTGCATCGGCCCCGTGGGTCCAGATATCGACGTCATGGATCAGCAGCAGGTCCAGCCGATCGGTGCCAAGGCGTAACATCGACTGCTCCACCGAACGCATGGTGCCGTCATAGGAATAGTCGACCACTGCCCGGTGTGGCTGACCACCGGAAAAGCCAGAGCCATTGCCTCGCCCGTGAAACGGATCCATCCAGCGGCCGACCTTGGTGCAGACCACAATCTGGTCGCGAGGCAGCCGCCGGATCGCTGTGCCACAGCGATGCTCGGACAGGCCATGTCCATAAAGCGGAGAGGTGTCGATCAGATTGACGCCAAGGACGAACGCGCGCTCCACCGCGGCGATGGCCCTGCCGTCATCCAGATGCCGATAGAGATCACCGAGCGGCGCGGTTCCGAAGCCGAGCGCCGAAACCTGAATCGCGGTCCGCCCCAGCAGACGTCGCGGTAGTGCCGACTGCGAAACCATGGTGGACGTTTTCCCCGTCGTGCTCCAGTCGCGCTGGGCCGTCATTGAGATTTGCGCGCAGCGTATTTCTTTAAAGCTACCTGTCAACGCCCGTTAGCGAGCGTCATGTGAGGTTCGATCCCTTAAGGAGAGCCGGATGCCTAGCGCGTGAAGGCATGCAGAAAGCCCTTTGAACCGCCATAGGGGGCGGCGGTCGGTTCGCCGACGTCGCCGGCCTCCGACCCGGTGGAGATCACCAGGCCGCGCGAGCGCTGCAGCAATGCAAACTTGGTCATCAGGAAGGCAAAACGGATGTTGTTGCGAATGATATAATCGAAGTTCTCGATCGAGTGGTCCTGGCATTCGGCGATTTCAAAAACACGCCGGCATTGTTGATCAGGATGTGTCCACCGCCAGCACGACGCAGCATGATGAATACTCTCTCGCCGTGTTCTGCGAGGATCGAACTGCATGGTAGAGACGATGTTCCGATTTAAGATTTTGCTTCGCAGCAACACACTGCCGGCGACGCCAATGTCGCTTGATCAGGCTGCGGCCGCTTCACGTCAATCGGCGGTGAGCGATGGATCTTCTGCCGGATACGGCCGCGCTTCCTCGTGCCCGCAAGAGAGGCATTTGTAATCAATTGAGCTAAATTCAGTGCTGAGATCGACGTAGTTGACACGCTGGATGGCCATCGCCCTGGAGCATCGCGCGCAGGGCACGTCAACGGATGCTACGTGTTTGAAGTGGTCCGCCGGTTCCATTCTCCGCCCATTCTTCTTTCCAGCAGATATCCTAGCTTGGCTGAATGACCTTACACTCACGACTCATGGAAGTGTAGCGTTCGTACTTTCCTCCGCTATAGCGATATCAGCTCAACCAGAGGTTTGAGCCGGCTCTCTTCAAAAGGACGTGAAGTTAGCAGTGTCCGCCGGACAGAGAAAATGGAACCCGGAAGCCTTCGCTGGTTCGGCAGCAGCACGCGTCTGAATTTGATGCGCGCGCATCAACGGGAATCAGAGGTGCTCGCGTTGATGGTGAGCTAACCGGAGATTACGCGGTTGACGCCATCCTGCACTACGGTTTCTTCGCAAATGGACAGCAACAGGACCGAAAGCAGAGCCTTCAATGATCTTTGCATGATGGACACCTCTTTGCGGAACGCTGGGTTGGACGCCACTCAGCCCGTCATCGGATGATCTCGATTGCGACCGCATCGTCGATTGCACCTTCAGGATGGCCCGCGTTCGTGCGCCGCTCGCCGGAATCGCCGAGCCTTCTGGTGCGCGTCAAAGCCCTCACGGATTCCATCCGCCGCTGCCGTACGGGCGGGTGATGAGTTCAAGGAGGTGACCGTTCGGATCCTCGAAATAGACACCGCGCCCACCGTCGTGGTGATTGATCTCACCTGGCTGCCTCCGCCCGGGATCGGCCCAGTAGGTCAGATTTCGATCCCGAATCCGACCAAGAATCTCATCGAATTCGGCTTCGCTGATCAGGAAAGCATAATGCTGGGGCGCGATTTCGCCGTCGGTGTCCATGTAATCGAGATTGGCGCCGTTCTCGGTGACGACCATCTGAAATGGCCCCCAATGCCGCGGGGCTGGAAGGTTCAACATCTCGGCGAGGAACATCGCCGAGGCCTTGCTGTCGTGAGCCGATAGGATCGTGTGGTTGAAATGGATGGCCATGTCGCTCCTCCCAAAGGCAGTTCCCGCTCGGTCGCTTTTATGAATACTTTTGTCTCCGGTCGATCCTGCAGGGGATTGCACGGACCGGGGGATTTAGACGGTGGACGCCATATCTGTCAGGATCTCTGTCAGTAATCTCGGCGCGTGACGTAAGGAGGCAGCAGAGCGGCTGCCTCATTTTTGGTTTTTGGCCGCCCCAATGGCACCCACTCGTGCGCATGCCCCAGAACTCAACTGATGGTTTGAGGGTGGCGTTTGTCTTGCCATATTTCGCTGGTTGGTCTTCGCGCTTCCGGCTCGGCACGAGGCGGAACGATCACGCTTGTTGAGCTTTGAATCTCGGACAAGCTGCATGGTGGGAGAAAGTTCCAGCGCAACCTGCAGCGCGATCGAAGTAACCGCTTACAGCGAGAATGTAACCGCAGTCGATCCGGCGTCGAGGAGGAAGAGCTGCAGGTATCCAACAAACTGCAAAGGGACATGCAGATGGCAGAGCGACCAAATCAGACCCTTGGCCAGGAGCGGAAAACCAGTCGGCAAATCTATGACGAAAGCATAAAAATTCGCCGGCAAGTTGATGATGGCCAGCCCAGACAGTCCGAGGACGAGATGCAGCGAGAGCAGTTCGGGCCGCGGGGAGTACCGGGAAAGCCAGATCCTGCAAAAATGGTCCCACAACGCAAGAAGAAGACGCCCCCAAATTTCGATCCCGGCCATACGGCTTGAGTTCACGAAGAGGAGCGCCTGAGCGTCAAAGCAAGGGCGTTCAATGCCGATTGTTGAAGGAGGAGTTATCATGCCAGAGCGACGAACGGTGGCGAAAGCCCGCAAGGATAAGCGCGCAGGCAAAACGCCCAGCACTCAGGCCGGGGAATTCGTGCATGAGGAGATCCGCAAGGTTCGCCGCGGCGAACATGGAGTGAGATCACCGAAGCAGGCGATCGCCATTGGCCTGTCCAAGGCCAGACGTGCAGGCGTGGCTCTCCGCCCGCCGGGAAAAAGCAAAGCCAAGGCGAGAACTCGCAAGAGCGCGGAATATGCCTATGAGGCCGGCCAAGGCAAGCGTAAGCCCCGACGACGACCGCGCGTCTCCCGCGCTGTCTCGCAGGCGCTCAAGCGCGAACCGCGGAGTACGGCCTCGCGCGCGGCTCTCTCAAAGCAAACGCGACGCGCCGCCTCGCGCCGGAGCGCTTCTGCTCGGTCCGCCGCGGCCCGGAAAGCGGTAAAGACAAAGGGATCCGCGGCCCGCTCCACGGCGGCCAAGAAAGCCGCGCGGACCAGAGCGCGCCGCAAACGACAAGACTAGGGCTAGGCGCCGCTATCGATGGTTGCGGCTACGCCGGCTTGTAAGCGGTAGCAGCACCCCGCGCTTGACAACAAACCGAGGGAGTGCCGCGGCGATGAAGGATAACGGACCCGACGAACGGCTTCGGCCGATTTATGCATTCCTCAAGGGTTTGACCGAAGACGACGTCGATCAAATGCCGTTCGCGCCCGATATCGTTTTGGCAAGTCCCCTTGATCCCGACCACCCCTTGATCGGAAGAGACGCCGCCATTCAATTTCTCAAGACCCGCGTTTTTCCGAGTATCCCGGTCCGCAAAGCAGACGTTGAGCGTCACATCGTGGACGGCGAGTACATCGGCACGCTCTGGAAGGCAACCTTTGCGCCGCCCGGCGGCAGCGAGGTAGTCGTTCCGATTTTCGATTTCTTCAGGATCGTGAATGGAGAGATCAGGGAACTCCGTCCCTGTTTTGATCCCAAGCCTCTGAGAACCGCAGCTCACCCCGCGCGCTCCGGCTGATCAACCTCAGCTGATCACGAAGCTCTATCGGAGACCTTCCCGTTCGGGCCTGAGCGATGAGCGGGGCGGCGACGTCAGGTCATGCTGCCGGGCAGGAAGCAGCGAATGGAAGTCCCGAAGAAGCCTTTGATCGGCCAAACCATCGTTCGACCGGCGCGGTTTGGCTCGGTTATGACAGCCTCATCGGGAACGATGATCCATTCACCATCGAGGCGAACACGATAATGTCCTTCCCTGGATTCCCAATCGGGGTCTGCGATAGCGATTCCATCGGCGTCCGAGCAACAGGGCCCCTTCCCGCTCTTGAGGCTGTCGAACCACGGCTTTAAGGCAGATCCGGAATACCGGCCGTCATCGCGCGCTGTTGCGCTTCCGAACAGAAGCACGGCCAAGATCACCGCCAGCAGCGACGTCTTTAACGAAACAAGCCGGCTCATGGTTGGCACCGACGATGTGGCCGAGTTTTATCCGCAAATTACAAACCGCTGCTCCGACTGAAGTTCCAACGCCGGCCCACATCTGCGATTAATATCTGCGATTAATATATATTAGTCTTTGATCGCCGACCGACCTCACTGAGGTGCGCTGTGGCATGACTGGCGCTAGCCACCCAGCACGTTTCCCCATCCATCGAACACGAATTCGTTCCACACGACGGTCCCGTCCGCCTGCTCAACGCAAGAGCGCCGGAACGCGCCTGCCTCTTCACCGCTCCACGTAACGATGGTGTCCGATAGCCAGTCATGCAAAATTGCCGGCTCCGAGGGATCGAAGTCCTTCATGGGATGGAGCGTGGGCGGCGGATTGCGGGTCGGCATAGAGCGATAACCCGCAGCCGGAAGATCAGTTGCAGTCCTCGTGAGCCGATAAAGTCGCAGGCTAAGGGCCGCTCCAACGGCACATACGCTTGAAACGCAAAAGCTGGCGTTCGACTGCGGCCGCGGGGCGTCCGCAATCGTCGGGTGAAGGTTTTCGTCTTCGAACGACGGTGTCGGCGGACCATATGCCGCAACGGACGATTGTCATCGCCCATCGTTTCAGGCGAGCTTTGGATAGGACGCCTTTTCGAAGAAACTCTTGCCGGCCACATAACTACGACCGGGCGACACGTCCGGCTTCTCTTCGCCTTCGATGCCGGATTCGAACGTCAACTCAAGCTGAACGCCGCTCGGATCGTAAACGAACAGCTGCCAGAGCGAGGTGCCGGGGACGATGAACTCGCGCCAGTCGAGCCCGGCGGCCCGGAAACGCGAAACATAGGAGCGGTAGCCCGAGCAGGACAGCGAAATGTGATCGATGGCCGCGGTGCCCGCCGGAGCCTTGCCTTCCGGACCAAGCGCCGGTCCGCCGGCATAGACATGAACGATAGCGATCCCGCCCGGTTGCGGGCAGCCAAGCCATGCGCCCGGATATCCAAAATCCGGCCGCGGGAATTCACGCAATCCGATAATGTCGCCCCAGAACCTTCGGGTCGCCGCGAGATTCTCGGTCTTGATCGCGATGTGATAAAGCCCGTGAACCGTTGCAAGCGGCATCTTGTTGTCGATGGTTGTTGTCATGGCGTCCGTCTCCTCATTGCGTGTTCCCATCCAACGGTAATCCGACGTCCCGATAAAGACTCTTCAATCGGCTCTGGAACGGTTCTTCATTCTTGTGCTTTGTTCCTTTGATCGGATCGGCTCCATCCAGCATCGTATCCGTTGCGTCGAGCGAAAATTCCATGACGAAACGCATGCGGGGGGCTCTCAACGCTTCGAACGCCGAGAGCCAGCCTTCGACATTAGCGTCGCCACGGGAATAGCGTTGCGTAATCAGTTCTGCCGCATTCGAGCTGTCTTCGACTGCCTGTGTTGCGCCCTGGCCCAGGGTCGGCACCATGCCGTGGGCGGCATCGCCCAGATAAAGAATGTTGCAGCCCGCGGCGCGATAAAGCATTTCGTGTTCTTGCATCCGGGCCCAGTGCGTGTCGCCCGCATTTTCGCAGATAACGTCAATCATCCAGCGCGCCTGCGCGCTTGGTGGCGCGGTTTTCGGCGTATACGCCGCACGCAAAGCGTCCGGTTCCTTTAAGTTATCTGCTATGGCCGACTGGGGTGAGATTGGAAAAGTGCCGGCAATATAAATATGGTCCGGCGGCACACGAAAGGACAGCAGACGGTTCGGCCCGTTGAACCACTGCTCATAATCGTCGATCAGTCCGTTCGAAGTATCCGGAACCAGCAACCGAAAGATCGACACACCGACGTGCCGTATCAGCGGTTCGCCGGACATGGTTCGCCGTACCTTCGAGTAGCGGCCATCGGCCGCGATCAGCAGATCGATTCCATCCAGCCGATAATCTTCCCCGTTTTGCATCCACTCGATCGATGTCTTGGAAGCGTCGGCAGGGTCGCGGCCGATCTGGGTGATTTCGCAGCCGTAGGAAATGCTCGAGCCGGCGGCCTCGCGCAGCACCCGGTACAGTTCGGACCAGCGGATTCGCCAACCAGGGCCTTCCGCCACCCTCGCCAGCGGAAGGTCGAAGAGAACCGCGCCGTCGGTGAGTGAAATACGCCAGTTGCGCCAGGGATAGCTCGCTCGCGTGATGCTTTCGGCAAGTTCAGGATCAATCGCCGTGAGCGCCTTGACGGCGTTGGGACCAATATTGAGACCTGTGCCGGCTTCAGAGTGGTCATCACGCACGACGCGCTCGAGGCAAATCACCTCGACGCCATCTAACAGCGCGAGCCTGCGTGCCATCACGCATCCCGCAACGCCGGCCCCGACAATGGCGATGCGCATCAGCTGCGGCCTTGTTCTTGCGACGCAATGACAGCAATGAGGCCGCCACCGTCCGGGCCCTGGTGTTCCGCGCCACCCGACACGAAAATCCGCCCATCGCCGATCACGCCCGCGATGAGGCCTGCAACCGCTCCGCGAACGTGGCGCTGGGCGTTAATGTCGGTGTCATCAAGCATGGTGTGGCGGTTGCCACGAATTCGTCCGCGCCGGTCGGGCTCGCATTTCACCAACACGGCCGCTATGCGCGCGGCATCGTGCACCGCGGCTTGCGGAGCCGCCGCAATGCCGAGATCGGAAAGTACGTCGACAACTGCCCCGATGTCCAACGCGTCTATCATCGGGCGATGGGCGATGCGCAGCCGGCCCAACCAATGCCGGCTGTTGCCGAGTACGACGACCTCGTTGCTCTCAACCTCGACCCCGGAAGAAATGCTGGCGCGCGGCGATTGAATGGAAAAATCAGAGAGCAATGACGTATCGCTGAAGCTGTCCGGCTTGATCTCACCGAGGCCGAGCGCGACACCGAACGCGCCGGCCGCGCGGGCATAGGCCATTGATTTGTTGGGATCGCTCGTTAGCGGCGTCTTTCCGGCGGCGGCCGCCGCCTCGGCACGCGCCACCGTCACGCACGGACATTTAACCTGAACGAAATGCACGTCGTCCGGCCGTTCGATCCTGGCAGCCTCTACGGCCTTGCGTACGGCGTTCGCCACGCTGTCGATATGCGCGCGACGGCCGACGTTTTCAGCCGGCACCGGCTCGCTAAAGGCGGTTCCGATCGCCAGCGCAGCGCCCTGACCTGGCATGGCCTCATGCTCGCCGACGCAGAACACGATGTAGTGAGGGCTCATGACGCCTTCGGTGCCGCCCGAAAGCACACAAGGAATTTCACGGATCAGTTGCTCCGTCGGCCGTCTCAGATGCCTCGACAGCAACCCGATGAAAGTCTGGGTGAAATAGCCGCGGGTAAAATCGTTGACACCGCCATTGCCCTCGGTCTTGCCAATGACAGCCACAACATCTGTCGCCCGAACCGTTCCGCTCGCGATCAGCCTTTCCAGCTCGGACAAATCGCCGGGATGCGCCATCGACAGTCTGAAGACAGCGGCTTTCTTCATGCGCCTGGTATCTTCCGGGTGAGTTCGAACAGCCGGTTTGGGCTCAGCGGGATCTCCAGCAATTCGACATGCTTTGCCTTGAGCTGCAGCGCATCTTCGATGGCTTGTGCGAACAACGGACCAGCCGGAATTGCGCCGGCCTCCCCTGCCCCCTTGATTCCCAGCGGATTGAGTGGCGAGGCCGTCGTGGTATGCGCAAGCTCCATGCGCGGGACCTCCAGCGCTGTTGGAAGCAGATAATCCGCCAGTGACGCATTGAGGAGCTGACCCTGATCGTCGAACGACAGCTTCTCATAGAAGGCGTTGCCGATTCCCTGCGCAACCCCTCCATGGATCTGGCCAGCGAGGATCATCGGGTTGATCACCGTTCCGCAGTCGTGAACCACGACATATTTGAGGATCTTCAAGTCGAAGGTCTCTGGATCGAGCTCGACAATCATGGCGTGGACGCCGTTGGCGGTCGCGCCGATCGGTGGTCCGAAGTATTGGGTGGACTCCAGGCCGGGCTCGGTGCCGGGCTTGACCGCCCCGCGCATGGGATTGGCGCGTTCGGCAAGCTCTCCAAGTCCAATGAACTTCTCCGGAATTCCGATGATCGAGACCCGGCCGTTTTCGATGATCAAATCATCTTCAGAGCATTCGAAGCCATCGCTTGCGAGCTTCAAAGTCTTCTGTCGTACGACACGAGAGGCTTCGTTGATCGCATTGCCGGCAACGACGGCGCCCCTGCTGGCAAACGTTCCGGCGCCCCAATAGAACTGATCCGTGTCGCCTGTGACGACATCGACGTCGGTGACGTCAACGCCAAGCTGGTCGGCGGCGATTTGCGCAAAGCTGGTGAAATGCCCCTGCCCCTGCGTGCCGATCCCGGTTGCGACGCTGACCTTGCCGTTCGCCTGCACCTGGACCTTCGCGCCTTCGTAAGGCCCGATGCCGGTGCCCTCGACATAGCACGCGACGCCAATACCGACGTGCCGGCCTTGCGCGCGCAATTTCGGTTGCTCGTGCTCGATGAACTCTGCATAGCCGATGGCATCAAGAGCCATATCGAGAACCGGCTCGTAGTTGCCGCTATCGTATTCGAGCGGTTCGAAATCCTGGTAGATGATTTCGTTCTTGTAGGGGAAGGCACCCGCTGGAATCAGGTTGCGCCGCCTGATCTCGGCGGGATCGATATTCAGCTCATGCGCGGCCAGATCGAGTAGCCGCTCCATCACGAACACGCCGTGCTGACGCCCCGCACCCCGATAGGGCGTAACGATCGGCAGGTTGGTAAATACCGCCGTGAAGGTACTGTCATAGGCCGGCACCACATACGGACCGAGTAGCGTACATTGGCTGTTGATCGGAACGGTCAGCCCGTATGGATCGTATGCGCCGGTGTCGTGCAGAAAAATGTCCTTGATGCCGAGGATGCGGCCGTCACTCGCAACTGCCATCTCCGCATCGTGGATCTGACCGCGCTCATGCGTGGTCGCAAAGAAATGCTCGAGCCGGTCCTCGATCCATTTCACCGGCCGGTTCAGCCGCATCGAAATCCACGGCAACGCGACTTCTTCCGGGTAGAACATCATGATCTTCGGACCGAAACCGCCGCCGACGAAGGGCGCGATGACGCGGACCTGCCGCTCTCCAAGCCCGAGCATCGAGGCAAGGCCATTGCGAACGAACACCGGCGCCTGGGTGGTGTCCCAAATTGTCATCTGATTGGCGCGGCCATCCCAATGCGCCACGACACCGCGGGTCTCGATCGGCGACGATATGCCGTGCTCGTAATGAAAACGGCGCTTGAGAATCTTGTGAGCCTGCGCTACCGCGACGCGATAATCACCCTTGGTCTGGCGAACATGCGCGGAAACATTGGAATCGAGATCGTCATGAACGCGGGGCGACGACGCGGTCAGGGCGTTCTCCATGTCGACGACCGCCGGAAGCGTTTCAAGTTCCACGATAATATCGTCGAGCGCGTCCTCCGCGAGGTAACGGCTCTCTGCGACGATAATCGCGATGGGCTCGCCGACGTGACGGACCTTGTCTTTCGCAAGCGGCACCTGCGTCCGCTGGTTGAAAACAATTCCGTCGATCGGCGGCGGCGGAACGAGCAGAGGACCGGGCTGCCAGTAGGCGCCGAGATCATCGGCGGTATAGGCCGCAACGACGCCGCGACGTTCCAGCGCCCTTGATACGTCGATACTCCTTATGCGCGCATGCGCCACCTGGCTGCGAAGAAACGCAACATGCAGCATACCAGGCAGCTCGACATCGTCGATGAAAAGCGCTTGCCCGGTGAGGAGCCTGTGATCCTCATTGCGTCTGACCGGCGCGCCGAAATAGCGGGTCGTCATGGCATGGAGGCCCGCATCGTCTCGGCCGCCGCCAGCATCGCGTCTACGATGTTTTGATAGCCGGTGCAGCGGCACAGATTTCCGGATAAGGCCTCGCGCACCTGATGCTCGGACGGTGCGGTGTTTTCACTCAAAAAGGCTGTCATCGTCATCAGGATACCCGGCGTGCAATAGCCGCATTGCAAGCCGTGATGATCGCGCATCGCCTCCTGAATAGGGTGCAATTTGCCCGCGGTCGCAGAGAGACCTTCGACGGTCGAAAGCTCATGCGCATTCACCTGAACCGCCAGCATAAGGCACGAGCGGACTGGAGCGCCGTCCAGTAGAACGGTGCATGCGCCGCAAACGCCGTGCTCGCAGCCGACGTGAGTTCCAGCCAAACGCAGTTCATGGCGCAAGAAGTCACTCAGCAGCATGCGGGACTCCACGCTGCGGCAGTAGGTCGTGCCGTTGACGGAAAACTCTATGTCGTGAAGGTCAGGCTCCATAGCCAACCCGTGTGTGAGCCGTGCTTACGGCGCGTTTCGTCAAGACAACAGCGATATGGCGTTGATAATCCGGGCTTGCGTGGACATTGCCGGAGGGCGCAATGGCATTGCCGACCTCCAAGGCGACCGCGTCGATCGTTTCGCTGGTGCAGCGACGCCCAATGAGAAGCGACGCGACATGGCTGACATCCACCGGCGTCTCGCCGACGCCACATAACGCCAGCCTGACCTCAGTGCAGCGCTGTTCTTCGTCAAGCGTCATGGCAGCGGCGACACCTGCCAGGGCAAAATCGCCGCGCCGGCGCGCAATTTCCATGAAGCAAGTCCCGCTACGCGGCTTCGGTGACGGAAATACGATATCCACCAGCATCTCGTTAGTCTCAAGATCGGTGGTAAGCTGACCAACAAAGAACTCCGCTGCGGCAACTTCCCGCTCACCCGTCGAGGACCTCAATCGCATTCGCGCTTGCATCGCGACGGTGATCGCCGGGAGTTCGGAAGCCGGGTCCGCATGCGCAAGGTTGCCGCCGATCGTACCGCGGTTACGGATCTGCGGATGGGCAATATGCGGGAGGGCATCGGCGAATAAGGGGCAAAGCCGCAGAAAATCACCGGCTCGCTCCAGTTCACGGTAGCGTGTCAGCGCGCCGACATGGATTTCGCCACCCTCAGACCGGGTGATCCCAGCACATTCATCGAGCGGGTTGACGTCGATCAGTACGGACGGTTGCGATAACCTGAAATTCATCGCCGGCATCAGGCTTTGACCCCCTGCGAGAAACCTGGCGTCGTCACCATATTCGGCCTTCAGCGAAAGCGCTTGGCCGAGAGACGAAGCTGCAATGTATTTGAATGGAGCAGGCTTCATGATGCTCGTTCAGAAACTGCATGCGCAACCGCTTCGCGAACGCAACGCCAGAAGTATCAGTCGTACTACGATATGAGTCAAAAGTTGTTTGCTAACACGGAGTTGGAACTGCATCGAAATCAAGCGGAAGCCTGCTTATTATTCTGCCGGCCTGCGCAAACATTGGGCGCGCCACCGATTGCCACTTTTGCCACTATCTCATAATGGCGTCGTCTGAGCCGAGCACATTAGTTTTGAAAGAACCTGAAGCGCAGCGTCGCCCGGGCGATAACGAAGCTATCACCAGCCTGGTCAATTCGGTGGCAGACACCCCTTCACCGGACACGACAGCATCCGCGCGACCCTCTTCAAAGCGTCTCGTCGTCGATGCGCAGAACATTTCGCTCGCGTTCGAAACGACGGACGGAAGGGTGGATGCGCTGTCCAACGTCAGCCTCCAGATCGTCGAGGGGGAGTTCGTCTCCTTTATCGGGCCGTCGGGGTGCGGCAAGACCACGATGCTGCGCGTGATCGCCGACCTTCAGCAACCATCTGCCGGTACTCTCCTCGTCAATGGGATGAGCGCGGAAAACGCGCGGCTGGCGCGGAGTTATGGCTATGTCTTTCAGGCTCCGGCGCTCTTTCCCTGGCGCACGATCGAAAACAATCTGAAGTTGCCGCTGGAGATCATGGGGTTTTCGGAAATTGATCAGCAGCAGCGGGTGCAACGTTATCTGTCCCTCGTCAACTTGACCGGATTCGAGCGGAAGTTTCCGTGGCAACTTTCGGGAGGTATGCAGCAACGAGTCTCGATCGCCCGCGCGCTCTCGTTTGATCCGGCACTTCTGCTCATGGATGAACCCTTCGGGGCGCTCGACGAAATTGTGCGCGATCACCTTAATGAGCAGTTGCTGCAACTGTGGAAATCAACCGAAAAAACCGTCCTTTTCGTGACGCATTCAATTCCGGAAGCGGTTTTCCTCTCGACGAAGATCGTCGTGATGTCGCCGCGCCCCGGTCGCATCATCGATATCATCGATTGCGATTTTCCTCGCGACCGTTCGCTGGAGATCCGCGAGACGCCCGAGTTCCTCAAGGTCGCGCAACGCGTCCGTGTCGGTTTGCGCGCGGGGCACTCCTATGACGAGTAGCTCCGTCGCGGTGCCTTCGGGGTCCCTCATCCGCCACCCATGGGTCGACCGATACGCACCGCTTGCGACAACGGTGCTGGTGCTGATCGCGATCTGGTATGTCGCGGCAATCGCCATGAACCTTTCGCTGGTTCGCGACGCCTTTGAGCGGGAAGAGACAGCCTTTACGCTGACCGACCTGATATGCGGAACACTCGGCGCCGAACGTCCGCTGCTGCCCGCGCCGCACCAGGTGGCCGCCGCCTTTTACGATTCCGTTTTCGGATATTCGCCACTCGCCCCGCGCAGTCTGGTCTACCATTCGTTGGTAACGCTGACGGCGACACTGCTCGGTTTCGTGCTCGGCGCGTTGCTCGGAATCGTGCTGGCCTTGATGATCGTCCACAGCCGTGTGCTGGAGCGAAGCCTGATGCCCTGGATCATCTGTTCGCAGATGGTACCGATACTGGCGCTTGCGCCAATCTTTATTGTGGTGCTGGGAGCCCTCGGTCTGCACGGATTATTGCCGAAATCGATCATCTCGGCGTATCTCTGCTTTTTTCCGATCGCGATCGGAATGGTGAAAGGGTTCACGTCGCCCGACCCGCTGCAAATCGAACTGATGCGGACGTGGTCGGCGACGTCGCGTCAGATGCTATGGAAATTGCGCTGGCCTTCCGCGGTGCCCTACCTGTTCGCGAGCCTTAAGGTGGCGATCACGATCTCGCTGATCGGCGCGATTGTCGCCGAATTGCCGACCGGCGCGGAAGC
>WNGJ01004043.1_pt1 | contig 16278 bp, 15 predicted proteins | sample 5400611 | NCBI WGS metagenome assembly WNGJ01 (sample SAMN13153375, study PRJNA577476) | soil metagenome | isolation source: 40 cm soil or saprolite under Garry oak tree replicate 1 | place: USA:California | collected 2016-06-15 | reverse complement strand
ATTTTGAAGAAAATAATTCATGACTTGTATGAAAGCTTTCTCTTTCTCGTTTGCATCAATCGATGGCATATTGGTGCGAGAAAGAAAGAAATAGGTTCGCTCGAATAACTCCCGGAGCTTCGACTCAGTTAGGATAGCAAATTGACCATCAATAACAATTCGATGGATCATCTCTATTGTCTGATGTACTAGGTGACCAAAGAAGGTATTCGCTGCACGGGATGGTATGAACTTATACTCGCGGAAAAACTGATATTGGCGAGGGCAAGTCTCATATATTTGAATATGACCAGTGTAACTGTAGCGACGCTTTGCGATAGCCCAGCTCTTAGTTGGAAAGCCTTTTATGTTTAACAGAATGCTATAAGTGGAGGAACATTGTGGCAAATCTTGCCAGATTGAAGTAAAGAGAGAATTAGGCTTTTTATGTTGATTCGTAGTCAACACAAGTAAATTCATCGCACGAGAAAAGGCAACATAGTAAAGGCGCATGAAATCGAAGCTTGGGATGAGATGCTCTGGTTCAAATTGTTTTCGGTGGTAAAAGCGCTGTAATCTTCTATCAACTTCATCAGAATCAGATGGTTGCCTATCTAGATTTCCTACTACTACGACAGGAAACTCCAATCCCTTAGCCTGATGAATAGTCAGAACTTGCACATATCCCTCGGGAAATGGCTGCTCAGGATTCTCATATTGATTAACACCATCATCATAAAGATGGCCTAAAAAACTATTAAAGAGATGGGATCTGAGTTGTTCAAGATTATTGTTGTCAATATGGTTGTAGCGATAATAATTTTGAAAGGTATTCAAGAGTTGAGAAAAGATGACTAAGTTGCGTATCTTATTTTCATCTTTGACAAAGGTAGCAAAGGGCTCGGTAGCAAGAAGGCGATAGAAATAGTCCGCAAGTCGCTTATCAAGCTTTTGATCCTCCTCGAGATGTATAATTTCTGCCTCAAGCTCATGCAGAGTCACATCTAGCGATTTAATTAACTGGCACCAATTGGCAAGTCTAGTGACACATTCGTTTAAATATGCTGACATAGGTTCGTACTCAATAAAATTACTTCGTCCTTGGTTGTGATAGCCAAAGATCCGAGTAAAGCAACCCACGATCAGGCATACCTCATCTTGTATGAAATATGTCCCTGCCCGTGGACAAAAGACAGAAATGCCTTTCCTCTCTAGAGCTTGCACATATACATCGCTCTTATATATCTTTACGCTATACAAAAGCAAAGCAACCTGGTTATAGTCAGTAATAATTCCCCGCTCTTTGAGAAAGGTTACGAATTCTGCAAACAGTTCTGCCTCTTCATAAACATCTTTACTTGAAATTGAAAGTGTTGCGGGATACTCTGGATATGTCTTGTCCGGAATGTGCTGAATAGTTTTATCAGAGCGGAATGTACGTCCAGCATGGTTCCAATTAATCGATAATATCCATCGATTGTAAATATCAATAATTTTAGGATGTGATCGATAGTTCATTGTCAGGTATATTCGTTTACACTCAGGGAAGTGATCACGAAATTCGCGGATATTTTGAACGGTTGCGCCACGAAACCTATAGAGAGACTGGTCCTCATCACCAACGACGCATATATTTCTCGTCGCAGAGGCTAGCTTGATGAGGATTTGTTCTTGGATATAGTTTGTATCCTGGTATTCATCAACAAGAACATAACGAATTCCTTTAGTGATATATTGAGAGATACTCGGGTTTCTTAAGAGGCCATAGACAATTTTTTGTAAGTGAGCGAAATCAACGTGATTGTGTACAATAAGCATCTTTTGATAAGCGTGATAGGTATTTGCAATACAGACTAAGAAACGATCTCTACTAGAAATTAGCGAGTTTATGTCGATGAGCTCCTCTGTTATCTTGTCAAAGAAACTTTGCAGCTTTTTCGCCGTTTTCCAGCGTGTTGTTCCCCATCGATTCATGAAGAATGTTGGGTCAGGTTTACAAATCTCATCCATCCATTCAAAGATAAGTAATCGTTGAGGGAGTTCATCTAAAGTCTCATAATTGTTCCCAAGCATCTCAACACGATGCAAATGTTCTATTATCAACCGGTTACAGATACTGTGGATCGTACCGATTCGCATTTGCGAAATATCTCTTTTATAGTTTACTTTCTTGGCTAAATCAAAAATGCGATCTTGCATCTCATAAGCAGCTTTTTCAGTGTACGTACAAAGTATAATTTCTGCTGGTTTAGCTCTATCAAGAAGCAACAAGTTCATAGCAAGGAGTGTTAGACTGCGAGTCTTACCAGAACCCGGCCCAGCAATAACCAAAAGTGGACCGCTATCATGAGCTACAATTGAACTTTGATTCTCGTTCAATTCTAAGTACTCGTCTAAATTTTCTAATTCCGGAGCAATATCCATTACGCCGCCTCCACAACATACTAGGATTTATATGCTGAAACTCATACACGTTTTTTATCACTGTTTCAAAAGCATCGATAGATGGAATTAGAAAATTATAAATTATAGACTTCTATAAATTCAAGTAATTTTGGTTAAGATTTATTAACAATTCAGTTAAATTTTCTTAACCACTAATCACAAATCTATGAATGAATTGTGAATTTTCCCATCACAATGCTCTTGCTGCTAAAGCATAAGAAGTAAATCTCCAAATTGTTGACGCATTCTTATCATTTCACACGTCACCAATTTGGAAGGGCTTATGTATGCTAAAAAGGGTGAACACAAGGAAGGCAATCAGTCTTTTCCCTTGTGTTCAAACATGTATGCTATAATAGAAACTGGATTTGGAACTTACGTTCAATTCCTCACCCTTATGGGTCATAATATTTCATGTTGCACAAAGTTATGTTAAGATGTATCGAACTGGAAATTCGACTAGGTTTCCTGAGATAAGGATTCTACGAAAAATCGGAGGTTAAGTGGAAACTCCACCAGGGGGGCGACGCAAGCGTACCCACTCTTCTCCATACCTCTCCCGCCCATACGCAAGCAGGGATACTAGCCCTCGATTGTTGTTAGGACGTAAGGAGGCAGGGCAGGCAGGCAAGCTTCAAAGACTTTTCGACAAATATAGAATCCTTCTCCTGATAGCAATCACCATACTCTCGTTACTCATCATTGGCCTGGTACACGTCAATGCCCCTCAGAGTCCAACCCTTGTATTCATGGACATGGGCCCAATGCAATCCCAGCAAAATTCTGCTCCTGATCCCCCACGCCTCATGCGTGGAAAAGTTGCCTCGCTAGGTTGGATTGTTGGACGCGACTGCCAGCGTGGTATGCAAGCGTACCTGCGAACAGCCGGCACCAATCCCGATGCCGCCCTGGTCGGCACTGGCTGGGTTGATCCCACAAATGGCCACCTGATCAACGGAGAGAGTAACAACTGCGTGCCGGGCAGCCTGAGCATGGACAATGTTGTGCAACTCGTACATAGCAAGGGTGGCATGGCGTATCTGACCGTCACTATGGAGACCGATGGCTCATCAGGGTCGTGGACCTCGCAACAGCAATCAGACTACATTGCCAGGGCTACGACAGATCAGAGCTTTATTGACCCTATTGTGAGCGAGGTTAAACGCCTCAACTACGACGGGGTTATTATGGATATGGAAGCTGGCGATGCTAACTATCCTTCCATCCAACAACTCTTCACTACATTTAACCAGCATGTATGGTCTGCACTGAAGCCATTGCATAAATTGTATGGCATTGCACTCATCCATAAGCTGAGCGACCATGACGAATATTATAATCTCAATGGCTTCGAGAACTGGTCGATGCTTGCTCATGCCGCCGATTTTATCGTCATCATGGCGGTCGATCAGTCTTACTTCTCACCTGGGCCAACTGTCAGTATCCCCTGGCTCCAACAACTCCTGGCATATGCTTTGAAAACGATGCCCCAAATGCTGCCACACGTTATCTGGGAGTTACCGCTGTATGGTGCTACCTGGCGTATGGAGGGAGGGAAATGGGTCTTTGATACCGGCGTTAATTACGCGGATGGACAGGCGCTCATTTCACAAATACCCTCGTCACAAATTGATGCCGGAGTAAGCAATCTGAATGATCCCACCTGCGCTCACCTTATCTATACAGATTCCTCTGGAGTAAAACATTCGCTCTGGTTTCATACAGCCAAAAACCTCTACTACGTCATCTCGAACTTTGAGAAAATCCTAAAGCAGGTGTCGCAATTTGGGAATAGCCATCTACAGATCGCCGTCTGGTATCGCGCAACCTGGGAACCAGGCGACGTATGGCCTTTAGTTGATAATATTCTGCCAAACAATTGAGGAGAGAATACGGACAGGAAATGAACCCACCAAAGTACTGAACAAAGGGGCTTGAGATACAAATAAAGTTCTAGTTCGTTGCAATGTACGCAAGCTATTTTTATCTAAATCATTTAATCGGGGAAGGAATTCACTTATGAAATGGTATCCTTATGGGCATGATTTTGGCAATGCTCAGATCGGGGGGGTCACAGTCCTTAGTGATGGGAAAAGTTGCTCTTGCAGCATTCCTACTGCGTTTGCCAAGGCTGACATCAGCGCTATGCGCAATCTCGGTGTCAAGGTGGATCACTCCAATACGCATATCATCCAGTTTCATGGAGAAGATATGGCTTATGCCGTTGGTGAGCTGGCCTTACAGCAGGCGGCTGATGTATACCATGGTCGTGGCGATATTCAACGTTATGCGAGCAAACACAGTCTGCGTGGTCTGCTGACAGTGGCTGCATCATTGATCCCTGATGCTGAATTTGGACTCTATGTTGTCACAGGACTGCCTGCTGAAACCTATATCAAAAACATAGCTCTGCGCAACAACATCAAAGCGGCATTGGACGGAACACACGTCTTTACAATGGATAATGGAAAAACTTTCCGACATGTTACAGTCGAAGTCACAACAGTGGTGATGGAAGGAGCGGGAGCGCTCATCGTCTACGGTGATAAATCAGTGAGCAAGACGACAGAAAGTGCTGTGATTGACATTGGAGGTCGAACGACAGGTCTGTACGTGGCTCGTGGCCAGGTCCCCGTCACCGACTACTGTAAAGGCAAGCCGTTAGGGGTGGAGTCGGCCACACAAATGTTCATGGATACCTTTGAGAGCAAGTATGATCGCTCGCTTTCTTTGCTCGAGGCCCGTGAAATCATGTACGCCTACGCCTCACATGGCCGCCTCAGCTATCCTGATATTGCTGTGTACGGGAAACCGGTCAGCACGCACGAATTAGAGCGGTTGGTAACGGAAGCTGTGACACAGGTGGGGAGTGAACTTGTCTCATTCATCGCTTCTGCTTGGCGACAGAGTGATCGCGATGCTGTGGCGGCGAGCTTCAAACCGGTTCTACACATTGGTGGCGGCGTCTATTATTTCCACAACCTTTTGAAGCAGCGCATCCCTCATCTCTCCCGTCCAGACGATCCCATCCATGCCAATGCACTGGGCTATTGTAGTCTGGCTGGTCGTCTTCTTATTCAGAAAGTTCAGGCGAATGGCACCAAAGTCAAAGTATAGCTATAGAGAGAAGGACGTATGTCACAAGATTTAGAGAAGTACCTGAATTTTAACGTTGGTTTGCTTAAGAACTCTTTTGCACTGGATGCACTCTGGCAAGACGCATTGAAGTACCATATGATTGATCAACCAGGCAAGTTAATTGCCTTTCGTCTGACGGAGTATTACGAGATGATGGCCCGGGGAATCTTACCTCCAGGCGCAAGTGCGTCGATTGCTGCAACTCCCACAGTAACCAGCAATGGAGGTGGTAGAGGGGGGTTCGCAGCAAGCTTTACAGGAATCAATGATGCAAGTCCTATGACTGATCAAGTGGGTGATTATCAGCCAGATGACGAGAGCATTGTTGCTGCTTCACCTGATCTGGAACAGAATGCAGACGAAGCTGCCGAATATTGGGCTCGCCTGTAAGTCGGAGCGCATACGTATCTATCTCCTCCAGGAAAGTTGGAATCGCCGATGGAGAAGCGAGCCAGCAGCCAGACCTCGGGACCGGGAAGCCGGTCCCGGCCTTCCACGATCCGAGTTCTCGCCCAGTGATACTCACGCAATCCTTTTTTCTCCTCAGCTCACCCTCATTGAGAAAGATGAGCTTATCTTACTTCATCCGTGTTTTGTTGGCAACTGCGGTTGTAGTATCAGGCAGATTCATTCCCTCGCATCCACTTGACCATCTAAGGTACTATTCAAGATAATATAGGACATATAGCAATTGGTGGTTACTGCACGTGTTAAGTTATATACTGTGTAAGGTGTGCTAAGGATAATCGTACAGTAACGTACTACAAAGTATTTTCGTCAAGAAAGGAACACATTATGCAACTTGGAATAGTAGGACTGGGCCGCATGGGCGCATTCATGTCGCAGCGGCTGATACGGGGAGGGCATACGATCGTCGGCTACGTCCGTCACGCGGACAGAATTCAGGAACTTCTGAACGAAGGATCGATTACACAGGGAGCCTCATCGCTGGAAGACCTCGTAAGTAAGCTCTCCACACCTCGCGCTATCTGGCTGATGGTGCCTGCTGCCTCGGTGGATGCGACGTTGGAAACCATCGTCCCACATCTCGCCCCCGGTGACATCGTCATTGACGGTGGCAATTCTTACTACCACGATGATCTTCGACGTGCAGCTGAACTTAAACCAAAAGGTATTCACTATGTTGACGTTGGCACGAGTGGAGGCGTCTGGGGACTCGAGCGTGGCTATTGTCTGATGATTGGCGGTGAAGAGGACGTTGTCCAACACCTCGACCCGATCTTCTCTGCTCTGGCTCCTGGCGTTCATGCAGCACCACGTACACCTGGACGGGAGAAGATGGGGGGAACTGCCGAGCAAGGCTACCTCCGCTGTGGACCCAACGGCGCTGGTCACTTCGTCAAGATGGTCCACAATGGTATTGAGTACGGCATCATGGCCGCCTACGCCGAGGGCCTGAATATCCTCCACCATGCAAACGTTGGGGAGCATCAACAAGAGATCGATGCCGAGACCTCACCGCTGCGCAATCCGGAGTACTACCACTATGATCTCAACTTACCCGACGTGGCAGAGCTTTGGCGCCGAGGCAGTGTGATCGGCTCTTGGCTCCTGGATCTAACCGCTGACGCGCTCCTCAAGAGTCCTGACCTAGCCAATTTCGAGGGCCGCGTGTCAGATTCGGGAGAAGGGCGCTGGACCATCGCTGCAGCCATCGACGAGTCCGTTCCAGTCCCCGTACTCAGCTCGGCGCTCTTTGAACGATTCAGTTCGCGTGGGGAGGCTGATTTCGCCGATAGGTTGATGTCCGCTATGCGCTTCGAGTTCGGTGGTCACCTGGAAAAAGCTGAATAAACGGGAGGAAACGCCTCATGGCAGACATAACTATCCATTCGGACGCACTCGTTTTCTTCGGCGTCACCGGTGACCTGGCCTATAAGCAGATCTTTCCGGCCTTACAATCGATGATCAAACATGGTCATCTCAACATACCAGTCATTGGAGTCGCAGGCAGACCATGGAGCATCGAGCAACTGCGAGCCCATGTCCACGACAGCCTCGAACAGTACGGTTTTGAGGACTCTACTACGTTCGAAAAATTGAGCTCGCTGCTCCAGTATGTCTCCGGTGATTATACTGACGAGGCAACGTATACCACCTTGCGCAACGCGCTCGGCGAAGCCAGGCACCCGCTTTACTACCTGGCGATTCCACCAAGCATGTTTGGTCCCGTCGTCGAAGGCTTGGGAAAATCAGGTTGCGCTAAGGGCGCTCGCGTAGTTATTGAGAAGCCTTTCGGTCGCGACCTGGCTTCAGCCCAGATCCTGAATCAGATCCTGCACTCGGTCTTTCCCGAGCCGTCCATCTTCCGCATCGACCACTACCTCGGCAAAGAACCCGTCCAGAACGTGCTGTACTTCCGCTTCGCCAACTCCTTTCTCGAACCCATCTGGAACCGTGCCCACGTCGAGAGTGTGCAGATCACCATGGCCGAGAGCTTCGGGGTAGCCGGTCGCGGAAAATTCTATGAAGAGGCAGGGGCCATCCGCGATGTGGTGCAGAACCACATGCTCCAATTAGTCGCGCTGCTTGCGATGGAACCGCCTGCCAGTAATTACCGCGAGGCAGTCCGCGATGAGAAGGCCAGAATATTCAAGGCCATGCGGCCGCTTGATCCCTCAAATGTCGTGCTGGGGCAATATATCGGCTACCTCCAGGAAAACGGCGTAGCTCCCAGGTCGCAGGTCGAGACCTTCGCTGCGCTCAAACTCTCTCTCGACACCTGGCGGTGGGCAGACGTGCCTTTCTACATCAGGACGGGCAAATGCCTGCCCGAAACAACTACCGAGATCCTGGTGGAATTCAAGACGCCCCCGCTGGCCGTGTTTGGGGAGGTTGAGCCACCCCAGTCCAACTACTACCGCTTCCGCCTTAGTCCTGACGTGTTAATCTCGCTGGGCGCCAGAACCAAGGTTCCAGGAGAGGCCATGTGGGGCGAAGGAGTGGAACTCATCGTACATAGCCACCATACCGACGGGATGCCGCCTTATGAGCGACTCCTTGGGGATGCTATGCGGGGTGATCCCATGCTCTTCGTACGCGAGGATGCTGTCGAAGCAGCCTGGGAAGTTGTAGACCCGATCCTTGGAAACAGATCTCCCGTCTATGAGTACGCCCCGAATACCTGGGGTCCGCCTGAGGCCGACCGGATCATGGAACGCGAAGGTGGTTGGCACAACCCTGTACTCACGGAACCTGTGAGTGCTTTCAGGTCACATACACATGGTTAGAAAGAAGCTGGAGGAGATGTGAAACATGTCAATATATCCTACGCCTTTGACACAGCGTCCTACCTGGAGGGCACTTGAGGAACATTACCAGAAGATTCAGAATCTTCATCTGCGAACGCTCTTCGCCCAGGATTCTCAGCGAGGTGAGCGTTTCGCACTCGAAGCTGTTGGCATCTACCTGGACTACTCGAAGAACCGCATGACCGAAGAGACAATCCAACTGCTCCTGGAACTGGCAGTGTCTTCGGGTCTGCGTGAGCGCATCGATGCCATGTTCAAGGGGGAAAAGATCAATGTCACCGAGAAGCGCGCTGTGCTCCATGTCGCGTTACGCGCTCCACGAGACCAGGCAATCATCGTTGATGGAGAGAACGTGGTTTCCCAGGTTCACGCAGTATTGGACCAGATGGCAGACTTCTCTAACCGGGTGCGCAGCGGCGCGTGGACGGGATATACTGGGAAACGCATACGCACTATCATCAATATTGGCATTGGCGGCTCCGACCTCGGTCCAGCCATGGCTTACGATGCGTTGCAATACTACAGTGATCGCAACCTGACCATGCGCTTCGTCTCCAACATCGACGGGAATGAGTTCGTGGAAGCCACACGCGACCTTGACCCGGCTGAGACCCTCTTTATTGTCTGCTCCAAGACCTTCACGACGCTAGAAACTCTGACCAATGCACATGCTGCCCGCGCATGGTGCGTCAAAGCTCTGGGTAGCGAGCAGGCAGTGGCTAAACATTTCGTCGCGGTCTCCACAAATGCTGGAGAGGTAGAGAAGTTTGGGATCGACACTGCCAATATGTTCGCGTTCTGGGACTGGGTGGGAGGTCGCTACTCCTACGACTCGGCAATTGGTCTCTCGTTGATGATCGCTATTGGCCCGGAGCGCTTCCGCGAAATGCTGGCTAGTTTCCACGCGATGGATGAGCACTTCCGCACAGCTCCCTTTGAGCGCAACCTGCCGGTGCTGCTGGGGCTGATCGGCATCTGGTACAACAACTTCTTTGGCGCCCAGACGGTGGCCATCTTGCCCTATGATCAGTATCTTGGGCGGCTGAGCGCCTACTTCCAGCAGCTGGACATGGAGAGCAACGGCAAGCATGTCGATCTCCAGGGCAGGCCGGTCGACTACCAGACCGGACCGATCATCTGGGGGCAGCCTGGCACCAACGGCCAGCACGCGTTCTATCAGCTCATCCACCAGGGAACCAAACTGATCCTATGCGACTTCATCGGATTCTACCAGGCGCTCAATCCGCTGGGCCGGCACCATGATCTCTTGATGGCCAACTTCTTTGCTCAGACCGAGGCGCTTGCGTTTGGCAAAACGGCCGAGGAAGTGGCAGCGGACGGAGTTCCGACCTATCAGGTGCCGCACCGCACCTTCGAGGGCAATCGCCCAACGAACAGCATCCTTGCTGAGCGACTGACACCGGAGACGTTGGGTAAGCTGATCGCGCTCTACGAACACAAAGTCTTTGTGCAGGGCACCATCTGGAATATCAACTCGTTCGACCAGTGGGGTGTCGAACTCGGTAAAGTGCTGGCTAACCGCATCATTCCTGAACTCGAGAGTACCAATGAGCCTGAACTAGCGCATGATAGCTCGACTGACACGCTCATCCGGCGCTACAGGAGGTTGAAGGGATCTTGAATTTGTCATCCTGAATGAAGCGAAGGGTCTTTACTCGCAGCGAAATTATCATCCTTCGCTTCGCTCAGGATCTCAAGTACTGCCTACCATAAACGATTGAGCCAAGCCCTTGCTCCCCTCTCCCTTGAGCAACTTGCGCTCCGCACCGCGCCCAGCCTGCGTTCAATCGATGAACTGGCCCGCCATGTCATCGCTGTGCGCGCAGACTGGTTCCACGATGTCTTGGACGAGAGCGGTGATGACTTCGGCGCCATGGCCGAGTGGGATTCGCCTGATAGCCCACCACGCCCGTCGAATGAACTGGTGAGCGGATTGGCGGCGACCTGGCAGGTCATGCAAGAGGCACTGGCATGCTACACTTCCGCTGACCTGCAGGAGACCATCCAGAATGAGCTGCGTGGCCGGACCTACACCTTCACTCTCGGGTGGGTCGTCTGGCACGTGATCGAACACGATCTCCACCATGGAGGCGAGATCGCCTACTCACTGGGCATGCATGGCCTTAAGGCCCCGGACATCTAGCTCTCTCCCTGACACATTATCGGGAGTGCAGTAGGCTAACGCCTTCGCAGGGGTGTGGGAACACCCCACACATTTCTTTTGCCACCACTCAACGAGAGCGATAAGGGTAACAATGAGAGTACTACGTGTTTCCTGTTTCGCGATGGTAGGCTGTATCTCTATGACTACCATGCTGGACTCCTTGGTGCGACGATAGTAGAGAAAGAGGCAGAACAAGGTGATCAAGGTTGCAGTATCCAGTAACTGCATGTTGTGTACAACCGTTTCCAAAATGGAAACAGTTGGGAATTTTTGTTACTAGAGGTTAGCTAGATATTTCTCGAAAGGAAGTGATTTTTGGCTGAAGATAAGAATAATAGTGATCTTTCGATATTTGAACAAAAGCAGATACGGCGCATATGGCATAAAGGTGAGTGGTACTGGAGCATTGTAGATGTGATTGCTATCCTTAGTGATTCTCCGCAGCCCCGCGTGTACTGGGCCCGCGTCAAAGAACGAATTAAAACAGAAGGATTTAATGAGGCATTAGCCAAGATCGAGCAACTCAAGTTGAAATCACCTGATGGCAGATTTCGCCTGACCGACACAGCTAATAGAGAGACTCTGCTCCGCATCATGCAATCAATTCCCTCGCCACGCGCTGAACCATTCCGCCTGTGGCTTGCCCGTGTAGGTGAGGAGCGATTCGAGGAGATCGAGCATCCTGAAGCCGCCATTGAGCGGGTGAGAGCCACTTACCGGGCAAAGGGGTATGACGAGGCCTGGATTGATGCCCGCATTAAGAATGATCTCATTCGTAACGAACTTACCGATGAGTGGAAGGATCGCGGCGCAAAAGAGGGCGTGGAGGTTTGCAGTCCTGACCAACGAACTCAGTAAAGGGACTTTCGGAATGACGGTCTCTGTTTACAAAGACTACAAGTTACTACCAACCAGGACCAATTTGCGCGACCATATGACCCCAATCGAACTTGCACTCACCTCATTAAGTGAAGCCACTGCAATCACGTTCCATCGCGAGCGAGATAGCCAGGGCTTCCCAGAACTGAAACGAGATACAACCGATGCCGGTAAGGCAACAGGCGAGGCTCGTAAAGCCCTGGAGAAAAATATGGGCAGGTCCGTCGTCAGTAAGGAAAATTACCTGAATACCAAGAGGGTAAAAGACAAGGACAAGCAAGAGGAGCAGCCACCACTCCTGGAGGAGTAGGGGAGATATAAACAGAGCCGCTTGGATCACGCATCAATGTTGTAAACTACTCTATAGTTAAGTACACAACAGTAGCAGGATTACTTTTATAAGGAGAGAGCGCGATGGATAGCCTGGAAGATACGATTGCCGTTCGTGCTGGAGAAAACTTTGATCTCGAAAAGGTCGAGCATTACTTGCGCGGCCACATCGAGGATATAGGGGAAGGTACCTTGCAGGTGCGCCAGTTTCCCTCTGGCGCCTCCAACTTGACCTACTTACTCCAGATCGGCAATTGGGAAGGAGTACTACGCCGCCCACCATTCGGGCCAGTACCCCCAAAAGCGCATGACATGAAACGAGAATGCAGCCTCTTACAGAAAATCAACCCGGTCTTTCCACTTGCGCCAAAGCCCTACATCTTCTGCGATGACCCCGAAATCATAGGAGCGCCTTTTTACGTGATGGAACGCCGCAAAGGGTTCGTTATTGATACCTCTTTCCCACCAGGCGTAACGCCAACACCTGGTCTCTGCCAGCAGATCTCCCACACTGTGATCGACACGCTGGTACAAATCCATGCCATCGACTGGCAGGCAGCCGGACTTGATACACTCGGTCATCCTCCGGGTTTCCTCGAACGCCAGGTGAAAGGCTGGATTGAACGCTACCATCGCGCCCAAACAGATGACATTCCTCAGGTGGAATCTCTCACCAACTGGTTCATGTCGCACATCCCGCAGAGCCAGGCGCCTGCGTTGATCCACAACGATTTTAAGTTGAACAATATGATGCTTGATGCGAACGATCTCACTCGCCCTGTGGCCGTCTTTGATTGGGAGATGGCAACCATCGGTGACCCCCTCTTCGATCTTGCCATTTCCTTAAGCTACTGGGCAACCGCCGGTGATCCTGAAGAACTGAAAACCATACTCCCAACAGTAACCTGGCTACCCGGGTTTGTGACCAGAGAGACCTTCATGGAAATCTATGCGCAAAAGAGTTCCCGCGACCTCTCCTCCATGGACTTTTACATGATCTTCGCCTATTTCAAACTGGCAGTCATCATTCAGCAGATCTATGTCCGCTGGAAACGTGGGCAAACCCAGGATGAGCGTTTCGGCGCTTTCGGCAACCGTGTTCAAATACTGATTACGTATGCTGCGCAGTTAGCCGGGGTGTAGGATATATGAAGCTAATGGACTCCGGGCCTACGCTGCAAACCACCGGTCGATTTGCTCGCGTGAGTCGAAGTATCCGGTCGGGAACTGGGCCGGTTCTTCTGGCGCAGGCTCGGTTTTCGGTGCCGTTCCCATTGGCAGCAGAAACGCGAATTTCTTCACACCAGCCCGGTTGTAGCGGGGAATAATGTGCTCATCTCTCCACGGCCCCGTGTGTGCGCCTGGGTGATGCTTAAACGCTAGCGTATCGATGACGATGAACTGAACGTGGTGCTGCTCCGCAGAAACGGCAAAGCGCTCCAGCCATCCCATGTAGTCATCGTCGGTCATGGCCTCGGTCTCCGCGAACCAGCGCAGCTCGAGAATTTTCTTTGCATCATCGTATAACATGGCGCCAAATCTGTCTTGAAAAAGCTGTGTCTGCATGTCTCATATCTCCTGTCTTCTGCTCAACATAATGGTCTCCTGTCACGCGATGTATGATACGCGCCTACGTACAACTTGGCAAGTAGGGACAAAAATGATACTATGGACACACAGGTATCATGCAATACCACGTTTGCCCTGGCACCCAAAGGAGAAATGAGTTGAGCACAGCAAACCAGGCTACACCAGCGCTTAAGCGATTTGATTGTCCCGTCGATGGGTTTCAGCAAATCATGAGTGGAAAATATAAATTACGAATCATCTGGGATCTTCAAAATGGAGCTCGCCGCTATGGAGAGATAAAGAAAGGCCTGTTACGCGGCGCCAGCGGCTCCCAGGAAATTGCGCCCCGCGTGCTCAGTCGCGAACTGAAGGCTCTGGCCGCCCTTGGTCTCATCGAACGTACCGAATACCAGGTCGTTCCTCCAAAAGTGGAGTACACCCTGACTCCTGTTGGCCACAGCATGCTGCCCATCATTGAGCAGATGTCTGAGTGGGGCACGCAGTACCTGCTTCGTGACGATGTTCTTCAGACGAATGACACATAAAGCCTTTTCTACGGAAAAGAGGTTGAACCTTTCATGCAAATCCACGAAAGCGATGTTATTGAATCTCCAGAGCAAGCTCCGAAACGTGGGCATCTTTTGGAAGTTCTTAGCATCTTCACCCGCCTGGGTTTGACCTCTTTTGGTGGGCCTGTCGCTCATCTTGGCTACTTTCGCGAAGAGATCGTGGTCCGCCGCAAATGGGTCGATGAACGCACGTATGGTGACCTGGTTGGACTGTGCCAATTTCTACCCGGGCCTGCTAGCAGCCAGGTAGGCATCTCGCTGGGCATTATGCGCGCCGGTCTGCCGGGAGGGCTGATGGCATGGCTGGGTTTTACATTGCCGTCGGCCGTCCTGCTCACGCTCTTTGCCTATTGGACAAGCGTGTTGCACACAGTCATTGCTTCAGGTATTCTGCATGGTCTGATGGTGGTGGCAGTCGCGGTTGTAGCGCAGGCCGTGTGGGGCATGGCAAAAACGCACTGCCCTGATCGATCACGCGCTACTATCGCAATACTGGCTACCATAGCGACGCTGCTGTTGCGTACACTGATTCCACGCGCGTTAGCGATCATTAGCCTGGCGCTCTTTACACTGTTGCTTGTGCTGTTTCTCCTGCCCAACCTGTTTTACCAGATACATGCACTGGCCCTATTTGGCAGTTTCTATCGCAGCGGCGCACTGGTATTCGGCGGCGGACACGTAGTCTTGCCACTACTCCAGGCAGCAGTAGTCTTGCCTGGATGGGTGACGGAGGCACAGTTTCTCACAGGTTACAGCGCAGCTCAAGCCGTCCCAGGTCCCTTGTTTACCTTTTCCGCTTACCTGGGAGCTATCGAGGGGCCATATCCCAATGGGTGGGTCGGGGCAGTCATAGCACTGCTGGGAATCTATCTCCCCTCTTTCCTACTACTCCTAGGTGTATTGCCGTTCTGGAACTCACTTCGCAACCAGTCTGCATTCCAGTCTGCGTTACGTGGCATCAACGCTGCCGTGGTAGGTTTGTTGCTGGCTGCTCTCTACCAACCTGTATGGACCAGCACTATCAAGAACGCCTATGACTTTCTGTTCGCTCTGGCAGCCTTTGGTTTGCTCGTCATCTGGAAACTGCCGCCCTGGCTAGTTGTATTGCTGGCCGCGCTTGTGGGCGGGCTTTTGAGCCTGCTGTAAATTACAAGTTTTAAGTCAATCATCAATTGATGGGTAGAGCCGTTTGAGTTTGATACAAGCAGCGGCAGTGGTGAGTCGAGGAGCATTGAACCGCAAACGTGGAAGAGGGAGCGTCTTGAACGTGTTAAGATAGGCTTTCTCGCCGTCAGACCTTGACAGAATACGCATATAGATGTAAAATGCATATAGATGCTTATTCACGATACACAGCATGCAAAGGCGCAGTGACATGAGTGGCTCCGGTGCCAAAGGGGAGCATGCGAAGCCAGTTCCTCTTTTGAAGAGTATCCATGACAAGATCAGAGTGAGCGAGTGAGCGGCTGTAGCAATCAAACCGGCGCACTCAGGTCTCAGAGGGAGGGTGGGAGAGGAATCTCTCCTCACCGTTTCAATGGAGCATAGTATGGATCACCAAGAAACCTATGACATCTTATACCAGGCTGGGTTCACTGCGTCAGAAATTGAGCGTTTAGAGAAACTCCGGCGAGCATATGCTGAAAACAAGCCGAACCACATGTCTGAAACCTATCGTCGCCTTGAGTTTGTTCGTTGGCTTGTCACAACCGGGAAGCTGACCGAGCAGATAGCGTAACCAATTCACATTCCATGCCTGTGAAGCAGGTTCTATCCAAACCATGATACTCGAGGCCTTTGCAGAGCACCCAACCGTTTGAAGGTGAGATGATGCCAACACGTATCCTTCTTGTAGATAACGATGCTAAAGAGCGCATCGATGTCAAAGAACGTCTGACCAAACAGGGATATC
>WNGJ01003449.1_pt1 | contig 16279 bp, 14 predicted proteins | sample 5400611 | NCBI WGS metagenome assembly WNGJ01 (sample SAMN13153375, study PRJNA577476) | soil metagenome | isolation source: 40 cm soil or saprolite under Garry oak tree replicate 1 | place: USA:California | collected 2016-06-15 | reverse complement strand
GCACGATCTCCTCCGAGATCATCTGGAGATAGTCGATGCGAGCCTGCGGCTCACGCGGCAGGCTGTAGATGGTAAAACCGACGCGGTCCAGTCCTGTTGCTTCACGAGCATTGAGGAGCGTCTCCACACAGTCCTTTGGAGAACCAACCACGGACCAGTCGTCGAGGCTGCGGTCGAATCCGAGTTGGAGTGGAACCATGTCCTTCTCCTGCATTTCCCATGATCGATACATGTTGAACGTCTTCTCAAGATATTGTTGCGCGGTCCGCGCCGCGTCCTCTTTGCTTTTGCCCACCATGAGGCTACGCGAGGCGCCCAGCCCTCTTGTCGGCGGCTGACCCATCTCCCGCCGCGCCTCGCGGTATACCTCGGCCAGCTTCTTCATATCCGCCCATGCGACCTGCGGCCCAAAGAAGACGCTATCGGCAAGACGGGCCGCCCGCCTTGTCGCCCCCTCGCTCTGAGCGCCCATCTCGATGGGTGGGTGCGGCTTCTGATACGTCGTAAAACCCATCCGGCTCTTGGTGAGTTTCGTGTACGTGCCTGAGAACGTGACCTCCTCGCCGGCCCAGAGCCGTTTCATGAGTAAGAGGGATTCTTCCAGCTTTGCGGTACGGTCCTTTCGAGTGAGGCCAACAGCCTCGAGTTCCCGCTCACGATAACCAATGGCGATGCCCAACACCAGACGGCCATGAGTGATGTGATCCAGTGTCGCCACGTTCTCCGCCACATCCACGGGGTTCAGCAAAGGAAGCAAGAGCATCGAGCTCTTGATCGGCATGGTCCCCGTCTCGGGAGCCAGCCGGGCTATGATGGGATATGGCTGGGGCCAGACAGTAGGGTAGGACATCCAATGGTGTCCCACGGAAACCCACGCGTACCCCATGGTGGATGCCGCCCGGACCACTTCGATCGCTTCGTCGATGATCTGATTCGCAGGACGATCCGCGGGACTCCAAAATGGCGTCAAGTGAAAACCGATTTGCATTGATAGCTCGGAATATATATTAGAGCGGCCGAGACAATCTCTCTTTTCTGCCGAGGAAACGATAGACGACCCAAGTGCCGATGAGATCGCCAATACAGTTAAGCGTTACCATTGGCATTTCCGTAATGCGCCAAATTCCCGCAAACAATGCTGCGAACCCAACGGGCAAACCGAATGCGGGCAGTAGTATGGTGAGTTGAACGACGCCGCTCATGGGGATGCCTTCTCCACCCAGAGAGACGAGAGTCGCCATGAGGATCATCGTGAACATCGTTACGCTTGTCAGGGGTAGACCCAGAGCGTTCAAAGCGAAGGTCAAGACGGCAGTAAAAACAAGCGTCGTGCCGTCCTTATTAAAAGCCGCGCCAAGAGGCAACGTAACCCCGTACACTTGCTCGGGGATTTTCATTTCTTCGGCGACTCGCATGCACACCGGCAGAGTCGCAAGGCTGCTACAAGTGCCCGCCGCAGTGGCAATAACAGGAACGGACTGCACTAGCAAGCGCCACGGGCTTCCTCGAAGGATGATGGCAACGAAAAGCAGGTAAACCAGGCCAAATTGGAGTAGGTCCGCAAGGTAAACGCCGGCGACATACTTGCCCACGGGTCCAAAAAAAGATGACTTGTATTGACCCACGCTGGACGCCATCAGGAACATCACGCCGATTGGGCCATACCTCATTACTAAGATGATCATCCGGCGAAAAAGCTTGTTAAAGCTTTCAAAAAATTCCGTCAGCTTTGCCTTGTCTTCGGGCTCGAGGAAAAGGATCGTGATACCAATGAACAACGCGAATATGACCACCTGCAATAGCTTGCCGTTAGCAAAGGCGGCCACGGCGTTCCGCGGAAACATATCGAGAACGACTTGGCTCCACCCCGGCATGGCGGTCGCTTGCGGTGCGTTGACGCCCTCGAGCCGGAAACCGGCGCCGACTTTGAACAGCGACATTACGGCCATTCCAATGGCCGCCGCGCAGACCATAGTCATAATGTAGTAGGCCATGATCATCGCGCCGATGCGCCGCATGGTGATGAAATCGGGAAGCTTGGCAATGGCGGTGATCACGTTGAAAAAAATCAGAGGAATCGCGGCCATCTGCAAGAGGGTTATAAAAAGGTCGCCAGCTGGACTGAATGCCGCCATCTCGCCGCCAAAGATCAAACCTAAGACCGTGCCTAAGAGCAGTCCTGCGAGCATCTGATTCGTTGTTCTGGCCCACCAAGGCATGGACATGGACGTTCTGTTGGTTTTATCGGAAGCTTGTTGGGTTGGAGACAACGGGTTCGGCGGAAACAGAAGGTGACGGGTTTTTCTTCGATGTTTGGATTGCCCAATAAACCCGCTCGGGACTTAACGGCAGTTCGTAGATCCTCGTTCCCAGGGCATTGGCCACAGCATTCCCGATGGCGGCTGGTGTGGGAGCTAAGCCAGGTTCGCCCAGTCCCTTCGCGCCATACGGACCGTTCGGATCGGGACACTCGACGATAATAGTCTCCATCTTCGGAAGGTCCAGCGACGTTACCAAATGATAGTCGAGGAAAGATGGGTTCTTCACTCGGCCGTGATCATCGATGACTAGTTCTTCGTGCAAAGCTGCACCGATACCCATAGCGAGTCCGCCTTCAATCTGAGCGACGCAGTTCAACGGATTTATCGCCTTTCCAACGTCGTGGGCCGCAACCATCCGGATGAGCCGTACACGGCCTGTTTCTTCGTCCACTGCAACTTCGGCTGCTTGTGTTGCATACATGTAAAATGCAGATGCGTGCTCGCTATGTCCGGTTTGAGGATCAACGTCTTTGCCCATTTCGAATGTGTAAGCGCCATCGCCAGCGACGACTCCATCTGAGCCCAACTTTTGGCAAATCACCTCGCCGAAGGACAGAGCCGGCTCCCTTCGATCCTTCACACGGACTTTCCCGTTGGACAGCTCGAGATTCTCCTTTGACGTATCGAATAATGAAGCTGCCATCTCGGTAATTTGATCCCGCGCCTTAACGGCGGCGCGCTTCACGGCATTTCCCATGTGATAGGTACTTCGGCTGGACGTGGTTGACGCGTCGAATGGAATCAGGTCCGTATCCAGCGAATGCATCCTCACTTTGTCGATAGGAACCTGCAGTTCCTCAGCAGCGATTTGCGAAAGAATCGTCGTGCAACCCTGCCCAATCTCTACAGTTCCTGCCAGAATCATGACGTCGCCGCGGCTGTCGATCTTGACTGCCGCAGTCGATGTCGTCGGCGTGCGAGTCGGTTTGGCAATGCATGCGAAACCTTTGCCGATCCGAATTCCCTCAGGTGGATTGGACTGGCCGGTTTTTTTACCCCAGCCAATAGCCTCTGTCGCCTTGAGAAGAGTTTCTTTCAATCCCACACTCTGCAGGCGTTCACCCCAGTAAGAAAGATCTCCGTCTACAAAAACATTCTTCAAACGGAAGTCCAGCGCATCCATTCCAAGACGCTGCGCCAATTCGTCCATGTGCTGTTCGCACGCCCATGCGGTTTGAGGTACACCATACCCGCGGAACGCACCGGCCAGTGGCTTATTGGTGTAAACGGCGTAGCCGTCTACTTGGACATGCGGAATGCGATACGGTCCAGGAGATGGATGGCTTCCTTTGATGCAAACTGTGGGACTCTTCTCTGCGTAAGCTCCGGCTCCCCAATAAATCCGGACTTGACGTGCGACGAGCGTCCCGTCTCGCTTTACTCCGCTCTTGATGTAAACGATAGCTTCATGACGCGTGATGGTCGAAACAAATGTTTCCGATCGATTGAACTTGACCCGGACTGGTCGTCCATTCGTTTGATATGCCAAGGCGATAGCGATGGTCTCCACTTTCATGGCGCCCTTCGAACCGAACCCGCCTCCCTGATAAGGATTAATGAAACGAATCTTCTCCTTAGGTAAACCCAGCGCCTCAGCGGTCTCATGGAGAACGCGAAACGGGGCATCATTGGCAACCCAGACCGTCACCTTCCCACTCTCGGGATCCACTTGCGCATGCGCCGAGTGTGGTTCCATTGCGGCGTGGCCGATCGCCGGTACAACGTAACGCTGCTCCAAGACCAGATCGGACTCTCGGAAACCGGCTTCGACATTACCTGTCCGGAGCTTGAAGTGCTCCAGGATATTGGGAAGAGGCCCCGGCACGATGATGTCCGATTTCCGGTAGCTATCGTAATCCTCATGAATAAGGACGGCCCCTGGGTTACAAGCCTCCTCCGGGGAAAAATACGCGGGACAGTCCTCATATTCGACCTCGATCAGCGCGACTGCAGCCTGAGCCGTATCTTCGTCTACGGCCGCGACGGCCGCGACGGGCTCGCCAACAAAACGGACTTTCCCTTGCGCCAAAAAAGGCATGTCCTTGATTGTTTCACCGTGTGTCCATGGAGCATCCTTTCCGGTAACGACGGCGTGAACCCCGGGCAATCGCCGAGCTTTTTCAGTATCGATGCGTTTTATGATCGCGTGAGGTCTGCTGCTGAACAAAACCTTGCCGTAAAGCATATCCGGAAGGACGAGATCGTAGCCGTAGATCGCGCTGCCGGTTACTTTTTCCTCGGCATCGACGCGGGTGATGGATTTTCCAACGAAGCTCAGTTTTTCCATGCCATCCTTGAACTCTTAGCCTTTTGCCTCAGTGATCTTTTTCTCGCGCATCATTTCAGCCGCCCTTTGAACCGCCTGAATGATCTTCGCGTAACCGGTGCAGCGGCAAAGATTGCCAGACAGCGCAAACCGGATTTCCTCCTCGGTGGGTTGTTCGTTTTCTCTTAAGAGAGCTGTCGTCATCATCAGCATTCCCGGCGTGCAATAGCCGCACTGTGCGCCACCATCTTGTCTGAAAGCATCCTGAACCGGATGAAGCTCTGGCCCAATCTTCAAACCCTCGATGGTCACAATGTCCGCACCGTCGAGTTCGCCAGAGAAAACCAAACACGAATTCACCGGCTTGCCATGCAATAGAACTGTGCATGCGCCGCAATCACCGGTGCCGCATCCCTCCTTTGTACCGGTCATGCCCATTTCATCTCGAAGCAGATCCAGGAGAAGGCGATAGGGAACTACCTCGAGAATTCTTTCCTGTCCGTTCAGTGTGATGCGGATCTTTTTATTAATATCTCCTCTCTCTCCTGGCCACCCAGGGAAGATTGCCGGGACGGCCACACACTGCATTTAAAATCGCTCGCTTTGTATTCACGCGAACCATGTGTCTTCGATATGCCGCGGACGCGCGAACGTCGCTGATCGGCGTACATTCGCTGGCTGCGGCCTCTCCGGCACGTTCTGCGCTCTCTTCATTGATAACGCGGTTCACGAGGACGGCTTCGGCTTTGCGCGCCCGCATCGGAACCGGTGAAACCGCACCTAATGCAATCCGCACTTCGCGACATGCGTTTTCGTTTCCATCCGTGACCAGGGCGACAGCGACGCCCACGTAAGCCAGATCCATCATCTCGCGCGGGGAAAACTTGATGTACTCTCCGCGAAGATTTGCAGAAGCCGGAGGAATAAGGATTTCCGTCAGTATGTCACCTCTTTCCATGACGGTTTTGCCGGGGCCTAAGAAAAAGGATTCCAGTGGAACCTGTTTCTCGCCGTCCTGGGTGGATATCGTGACCTGAGCTTGAAGGACAAGCAAAGCGGGAACCACGTCCGCGGACGGTGTCGCATTCGCTATGTTTCCCCCAATTGTGGCGCGATTACGGATCTGAATCGAACCGACCTCGCCCGCGCTCTGAGACAAAAAAGGAAACCGTCTGGAAATCACTCGCGAAATCTCCACCTCTCTCATCGTTGCGAGAGCCCCGAGCACCAAAGAACCATCTGCATTTTCACGAATGCCGCTAAGCGACCCGATTCTTTTCAGGTCGACGACGTATCGTGGAACCAATCCCTTACCTTTGCTTGCAATTGCGAGGTCTGTCCCCCCCGCCAGGAAATACCCGCCAGGACCATGATTGATGTGGAGTTCGCGTGCTTCCTGTATCGATGCCGGCTGAAAGATCTCAAATGGTTCTGGTCGCTTCATAAGTTACTTGGACACCGCACTATAACTGAGTTTTGAGTTCGGAAGATGAAATTGGGCGTAGCATCCGGCCGATTGGCTTGCCAATCGGTTCGCCGTCGCGCATCTGAACATGACCACGAACAATCGTGCAGACAGGGAGCCCTTTGACTTTCCAGCCGTGCCAGGGCGTGGGTTTGTTTTTACTGTGCAGTTTGTTTGCGTCGATCACGGCCTCTTTGTCCATGTCAACGATGGTAAGGTCACCGTCGGAACCAAGACGAATGGCCCCTTTCCTCGGATAAAGCTGCCAGACTTTGGCGGGGTTTTCGCTCGCCACTTTGACGTACTGATTCAAAGTCATACGGCCCTTGTTGACCTCGGTCAGCATTAGTGGAACGCCTGTCTCAACGCCCGCGAATCCAGAGACACAATCCCAAATCGCCGGCTTTAGCAGTTTACCCGTCATATCGGTTCCCTTCTCCTCGAGCGTATGCGGTGAATGATCTGTTGCAATCATGTCGACATACCCATGGAGTAACCCGTCCCATAGGGCCTCCGCGTGGTCCCTGGTGCGTACCGGCGGATTCATCTTCAAGAGAGGTCCAACCTCGGCCATGTCTTTGGACTCGCGGAGCAAGTAATGAGGTCCGGTTTCTGCTGTAACTCTCAAACCTCGCGCCTTTGCTTCCTTTACGAGGTGGACTGCCTGTTTGGAACTCATGTGCAACACGTGCAATTTCGTCCCGAAGTGCTCCGCAAAGAAAATGGCGTGCGCGACAGATTCGGCTTCGCACATGTCCGGCCTTGAGGCCTCCCAATAAATCGGAGCGTTCTTCCCCTCCGATTTCAGCTTGTTTGTCCAGTAGTTCATGATCTGGCGATTCTCGGCATGGATCCCCAGGGGAAGTTGTGACTGAGCAATGTTGGCGAAAGCCTCTTGACACATTCCGTCGTCAGGAAAAGGAAGGTTGCCGATAGTTTCGCCAAAAAAGATCTTGTAACCAATCGCGCCCGCCTCCGCCATTGGAAAAATTTCGGACGTATTGGTCTGAACCACGACAGCCAGCACTCCGAAATCAACGAGCGATTTGTCTTCGGCCAGACGCTGCTTTACACGGACCTGCTCGGCGTCTGCTGTCGGAGGAACAACATTCGGCATATCGATGACGGTTGTAATACCTCCGCATACCGCGGCCATGGATCCCGTTCCAAAGTCTTCTTTATAGGTCAGGCCGGGCTCTCTGAAGTGAACGTGTCCATCGATGAGACCCGGAAGGATGTGCCGGCCTTTGGCGTCGATGACCTCTTTTCCGCCGGGCAGCGAATCATCCGTTCCGATGGAGACAAACTTTTCGTCCGCAATCGCAATCCCGCCCTTGAAAGTTTCCTGCGATGTCACCACCCAACCGTTTTTCACAACAAGATCTGCTGTCATGATCCTCCGGAAAAGCCATGTCACTTACTAGATGATTCGACGTTATCTCACCTGAACACCTCCTTTTTCAATCAGTACGTGTCAAACATGCGCTGGGTCGGCCGCACAGGCATCTGAGCCGGTTCGCTTATTCCCTATGCGTTAATCAGCTCATAAAACCGAAGAAGCGTCATCGACGCCGGTCCTCCACAATGCGTCCGTCGCGAAGGGCGACGGTCCGTGAGCATCGTTCCGCCACTTCTAGATCGTGGGTCACAATCAGAACCGTTGAGCCGAGACGATCGTGAAGATCCTCAATCAGCTTGAGGATTTCCCCGCCCGTCCGCGTGTCGAGATTCCCCGTGGGCTCGTCCGCCAGCAGAATCGGCGGAAAGACGGAAAGCGCTCGCGCAATGGCCACGCGCTGTCGCTCGCCTCCGGATAGCTCATCGGGCAGATGCTCCGTCCGATGGCTGAGTTGCACGAGATCCAAAAGTTCCTTCGCACGCTCCTCGATCTTCTTGCGGGGCCATTTGCGCAGATGCAGCGGGAGAGCGACGTTTTCCAGACAATTCAAGGTTGGCAGCAGGTTGAAAAACTGGAAGACGAAGCCGATCTTGTCGCGCCGGACACGCGTGAGATCGTCGTCCGAAAGTTCGCGAAGATTCTGGCCTTCGATTCGAATCTCGCCGGCTGTGGGCCGGTCGAGGCCTCCGATCAGGTTCAAGAGCGTCGACTTTCCCGAACCGGAAGGTCCGACAATAGAGACAACCTGGCCAACCTCGATATCAAGACTCACGTCTTCCAAGGCAACCGCTTTCCGTTTCCCATCGAACACCTTAGAGACATGCATGAGCGAAATCATCAAACAGCGATGATACCAAACTTGCGAAGGCCCTATTCCCAGGGCAGAAAGCAATGGATGGAACCGCCCAGGTAAGGTCTGGGTCGCGCCCGATCCAGGCATGCGCGCCTGGCAACCGAACGGCTCTGGCCATGAGCCGCTACAGTTTTCGTCCCGTCCCGCCTTCTTTCTGACTTAAAATCCAGTGCTTATGTTAGCGAACAGGACTCGTGCCGCCACTCATTTGTTCCTGGTCCTTCTGGTGACGGCAGCCGGGCTTCAAGCGCAGGGCAGAATCACAACGCCGAAGCAGCAGTTTGGCTTCAACATCGGCGACGACTACGTTCTGGTCAACTATACGCAATACGTCGATTACCTGAAGAAGCTCGACCACGAATCCGATCGAATAAACGTCGAGGAGATTGGCAAATCTTCCGAAGGCCGGCCGATCTACCTGGCGATCATCACTTCGCCGGAGAACCATAAGAAGCTGGCTCGATATAAGGAAATCTCTCAGCGCCTTTCCCATGCCGAAGGCGTAACGGACGATCAAGCCCGCGCTCTCGCCGCTGAAGGTAAAGCCGTGGTCTGGATCGATGGTGGAATCCATGCGACGGAAGTTCTGGGGGCGCAACAGCTCATCGAGAGCATCTATCAACTCGTGAGCCGCACGGATCCTGAAACCACCCGACTTCTGAATGACGTTATCATACTCCACTGCCTCGTGAATCCCGACGGCATGGAGCTCGTCTCCAACTGGTACATGCGCGAACGCGAGCCGGAAAGGCGTTCGACCGATGGGATTCCAAAGCTCTACAACAAATACGCGGGCCACGACGACAACCGGGACTTTTACATGACGGCGTTGCCAGAAACCGAAGCGATCAACAGGGTCCTTTTCCGGGAATGGTTCCCGCAGATCGTCTACAACCACCACCAGACGGGTCCGGCCGGCGCCGTGATGTTTGCGCCGCCATTCCGCGATCCGTTCAATTTCTTCTTCGACCCGCTTGTCATGACGTTGCTGGATGAAGTGGGCGCGGCCATGCACAGCCGTTTCGCAGCGGAAGGCAAGCCCGGCGTGACATCGCGTACGGGCGCAAACTATTCCACTTGGTGGAACGGCGGTCTTCGCACGAGTCCATACTTCCACAACCAGATCGGGCTGCTGACGGAAACGATCGGCAATCCGACACCCATCAACATCCCGTTTGTACCGGAAAAGTCGCTTCCGAAAAACGATCTGCCTTTTCCGATCAGTCCCCAGGGGAAGTGGCATTTCCGTCAATCGATCGACTACTCGATCACAGCAAACCGCGCCGTGGTGGATTACGCATCGCGAAACAAGGATCGGCTGCTTTTCAGCATTTACCGCATGGGTATGAATTCGATCGAGCGTGGAAGCCGCGACACGTGGACGAACACGCCGCGCCGCATCGAAAACGTGCAAATGCAAGTTGTGAAGGATCGCGCGGTCACCGGCAGGGGCGGAACCGTTCCACTGAAATACTACGAGGCGCTGCGCGATCCGGCGCTCCGCGATCCCCGGGGCTACATCATTCCAGCCGATCAACCGGATTTCCTGACAGCCACGAAGTTCGTCAATGCCCTAATCAAGAACGGCATCACGATTCACCGCGCAACCACGCCGTTCTCTGTCAGCGGAAAAAGCTACCCCGCCGGCTCCTACGCTGTAAAAACCGCGCAGGCGTTCCGCCCACATGTTCTGGACATGTTTGAACCGCAGGATCACCCGGATGATTTCGAATACCCGGGCGCACCTCCCACACCGCCTTATGACAGCGCCGGCTGGACGCTCGCGTATCAAATGGGCGTGAAATTTGATCGTATTCTCGAGGCCTTTAACGGTCCATTCGAGAAACTCGCTGCCGAAGTGAAGTCTCCAGCCGGAACGATCACGCAGGTTCCGGCGCCGGCCGGCTACCTTCTTAGTCATGCCGTCAATGATTCATTCATCGCGGTCAATCGTCTATTAAAAAGCAACGAAGAAGTCTATTGGGTAAAGACCGCTTTTAGGGCCAACGGAAAGACCTATCCTGCCGGTACCCACTTCATTTCCGCCAAACCTGGCACTCTGGCGAAACTCCAGAAAATGACTCAGGAGATCGGTCTCACGTTTGAGGCAACGGGTACGAAACCTGCCGGAGAAGCACTAAAGCTGGGGCCCGTCCGCATCGGACTTTGGGACCGGGCGGGCGGCTCTGTTCCTTCGGGATGGACGCGGCTTGTGCTCGAAAATTTCGAATTCCCGTTCAACGTCGTTTATCAAACTACCTTCGACTCCGTAGATCTCGCCGAAAAGTTCGACGTATTGATCTTTGTCGACGACGGTGCACCGAACGCCGTTGCACAATTAAAAAAGTTTCTTCAGGACGGCGGGACCATTCTCGCGATCGGCGGATCCACCACTCTGGCTTACAGCCTCGATTTGCCTGTCATCGATGCTCTGGCTGAGATACAGCCTGATGGGCGCGCCCTCAAGCTGCCCCGGACCCAGTTCTACGTGCCCGGATCTTTGTTGCAAGCGAAGGTCGACAACACCAACCCGCTCGCGTTCGGGATGCCTGACCGTGCGGACTTCTTCTTTGACAACAGTCCAGCCTTCCGCCTCCGGTCCGATGCCGAACGGACGGGTGTGAGGATGGTTGCCTGGTATGACTCCAACACCCCGTTGCGCAGCGGCTGGGCCTGGGGCCAGAAACACCTTGAGAACACGGCCGCCGTCATTGAAGCAAATGTGGGTAAAGGCAAGCTGTTCCTTTTCGGGCCGGAAATCCTGTTCCGGTCGCAGCCGCATGGAACCTATAAGTTGTTCTTTAACGGGATCTACTACGGGCGGGCGGAAACCGTTAGTCAGATAAATGAAAAATGATCAATGATACAGCATCAAATACACTACCACGCCCGTTATCGACACATACATCCAGGTGGGAAACGTCCACCGCGCAATCCGCACGTGACTCACGAACCGGCCCTTGAGCGCCAGAAAAGCTGTTCGCAAAACCAAAGGCAGGACCACGGCGGCCAGGACCGTGTGTGAGATCAGCAACGGAAAATACACACCACGAATCCATCCCTGTTTGGTAAATCGCACGGAACCGACGTTGTAGTGATAAATCAGGTAAGACGTCAGAAAAAGTGCGGACACTGCAAGCGCGATTATCATGCAGACTTTGTGGGCGCGGATGTTTTTCTGTTTGATGAAATAAATGCCGGTGCCGATGAGGATCGCGGCGGTGAGATTCAATGCCGCGTTCACAGTGGGCAGGCCCATGATACCGATCATAGGAGCTTTTTCGCGTCCGACGAAAGGCGCTTCAGTTCTTCCTCTTCCGTGCCGCTGTAATAGCCGCGGATCACGCCCTTCTGATCGATCAAGACAAATCGTGTACTGTGCGTGATTGGCTCTGCCACGGTGCCACTGGTGTCATCCAGCGCCATCTTGAATCCCCGGACGGAGAGATCATAAAGAGCCTGCTTCTCACCAGTTAAGAACTGCCATCGTTGTTCGTCCGCTCCGTATTTCCTGGCATATTCCGCGAGGACGTCCACCGTATCTCGCGAAGGATCCACCGTAAACGAAACCAAGTGCACGGCCGATGGAAGAACATCCTGCAACTTGCGCATCTTCTCGGTCATCGCCGGACAAGTGCCTCCGCAATTTGTAAAAATAAAATCCGCAACCCACACCTTGCCAGCCAAATCATGAAGCGTGACAGTCTTGCCACTCTGTTCGAGCAGTGAGAAGTCGGGAACAGCGAAATACGCAGGGATGTCCGGCTGCCCCAATCGACTGCATCCAAAAAACAAAACGCACTGCAAAACAAACGCGAGGTGTTTCATCACGACGTCCGTCTGGTTACTAGGATTGCTGCAGCAAACACGGCGGCGGAAAAGGCCACAGACACACCGAAAGACACTGCAAATGAGGGCAAGCTCATCGCGGCTGCCTTCGCTATTCCATAAATCGACCAGCGAACCGCGGCCAAACCGTATGTCAACGGATTCACCGCAATCACAAGCTTCAACCAAGAGGGCGCGCCGGAGGCAGGAAACACGGAGCCGGAAAGCAACCACATTGGAATCAGGAACAGATTCATGATTGCGTGAAAACCCTGAGTCGAATCCATTTTCCAGGCAATGATGTATCCCAGTGATGTCAGCCCGAATGCAACCAGGCCCAGCATACCGAGTGCCGCCGGTATCGCATAAAACGAAATCCCGACTAGCGGCGCCAACAGCATGAACAGCACGCCCTGCATGACAGCGAGTGTGGTACCGCCCAGGAGTTTACCGAGGACAAAGGCGGAGCGCGGAATCGGCGCAACGAGTACGGCCTGGAGAAATCCTTCCTTTCGATCTTCGATTATCGAGATGGTTGAGAAGATCGAAGTAAATAACAGGATCAAGACGACAGTCCCCGGAAAAAAATACTCCATGTATCCCATGCTGAGACTGGATGACCCGAGCCGAAACGACGAGCCTATTCCCGATCCGAGAAGCAGCCAGAACAGCAGCGGCGAACCGAGAGCGCCCACGATACGGCTGCGTTGGCGGAAAAACCGCACCATTTCACGGCGCCAGAGGGAGGTCATGGCCAGGAGAAAGTCACTGGCACTCATTGATCCTCCCAAAACCGGTGTCCGGTGCGAGCGATGAATACGTCCTCGAGAGTCGGCTTCGACAGTGTCACAGATTCGATCATACTCGAAAAGGCCTCGACCACCTGGGAAACAAACGCGTGGCCGGCTTCCTTTTCGACGCGAAGTTTGCCGTGAAGCAGAGTTGGTCGAACTCCAAATTTGGTTGCAATCATCTCGCGGAGCTTTTCGGGTTCATGGGCGCTAATGACAATCACGTCGCCCCCGATTTCGTCCTTGAGCGAATCGGGTGTGCCGGACGCAACCACCAGGCCTTGATTCAGGATCAGAACCCGATCGCACCGATCCGCTTCATCGATGAGATGGGTTGTCAGCAATATCGTAACGCCATCCTTGTCGCGAAGTCTTTGGAGGTAAAGCCAGAGGTCGATTCGTGCTCCCGGATCGAGTCCGGCGGATGGCTCATCCAAGATGAGCAACTCGGGACGATGCAACAGTCCCTTTGCCAATTCGACACGACGCTGAAAGCCGCCTGATAACGTCTCAACGATGCTATCCGCGCGCTCGGTCACCGCCAGCCGTTCCATCATCTGATTCATGCGCGTTTGCAGCTCGCTTCCGCGCAAGCCGTACAGGTGACCATGATGCATGAGGTTTTCACGAACAGTCAGCTTCTTGTCGAGACTGGGACTCTGAAACACAACACCAATTCGCCGGCGAACCTGGTTTGCGTGCGTTCGCACATCCGCCCCAAAGACAGCCGCTCCTCCCGACGTGGGTGGAAATGATGTCGAAAGGATTCGGAAGAGCGTTGTCTTCCCTCCGCCATTCGGACCGAGCAGACCGAACATTTCTCCGCGCCCAACATCAAAGCTCACGCCGCCAAGCGCCTTGTGGGTTCCGTACGAATGCGCGAGATTTCGAACCTGAACGACAGCGTTGTTCATTGGATCTTTGGCCGCGAATGACGCGAATTGCGCCAACGGCGTTTCAAGGATCGTTGGTGCGCGTTGGCGTAATTCGCGTCATTCGCGGCTTTAAACCTTGTCAATCATCATGAGCACTAAGAGGGCAGGTAAATACAGAACCGAGACTCGAAGCAGGCGCTGGGCATGAGTGTTGGATCGGAAAAGCGCGACGGCGAACCCATATCCAAGATAAACGAAGCCGAGCAGGATGGCGCCCAGCAGGTAGACTATTCCGGTGATTCCCAGCAGTGTCGGCAGCACGCTGACTGGGATGAGTGCACAGCAGAAGAAAATGATCTGGCGGCCTGTGCGTTCACCGCTAACGTGCATCGAAAAACCTCCGCGTGCGTAGTCTTCGGTGAATACCCAGGAGATAGCGAAAAAATGCGGCATCTGCCACAGGAAAAGGATCGCGAACAGCGACAGAGCCACGGCATCGATTTCGCCACGAGCGGCTGTCCAACCCATCAGGGGGGGCGCAGCGCCTGGAAAAGCGCCGATGAGCGTGCACATTGCCGTTCGTGTCTTCAACGGCGTGTATACGAAGATGTACGCTGCGAGCGTCAAAATCCCAAGCAAGCCTGTTAGGATATTCACAAAGAACATGAGATAGGCGGCTCCCGCTAGGGAAGTGACCGCCGAAAAAAGCAGCGCTTCATTCGGGAACAGACGCCCGTCCGGCAGCGGCCGATTTCGAGTACGGTGCATCCGCGCGTCGAGATCGCGTTCGAAGTATTGATTCAAAGCGCTAGCGCCGCCCGCTACGAGTGCAGTTCCGAGTATGGTGTGAAACAAAAGGACAGGTCGAAGGCCCTCCCGCGAGGCCATGTAGTAACCGACCAGGGTCGTCACAAGCACCAGGAAAGTGATGCGCGGTTTGGTGAGTTCCACCAGATCGATGAAACGCACTCGATGCGTCGTCAACTCCAGCGGCGTTACTTCCATGCCGGTACCCTCACGGCTACCATCCCGTACGTCCTCAGCGTCAGCAAAAGAGATGTTCCAAGAACAAATGCGCCCGTTGCGACATGAGCTGTTGTTGGTACGATGGCCTTCGAAGTCCAAACCGTAAGCGCGCCGAGCATGAGTTGTACTCCAACCAACAGCAGCATGGCCAAAATCAAAAGTGCGGTGAAGCATGCGGTGAGGAGGGCGAAACGATGGAGTCCAGTGTTTTCGCCCTCCTCGGCAAGCGAGGACCCTTCGCGTGACATCTATTCCGTAGGCTTGCTATCGGCCTTGAAGCCGAAGGTGACCTCCTTCTTCTCATTATCTTTAACTTCAACCATTTGAGTCTGCACCCCATACTTTTCGTGCCAGGCTACGACTTCGTAATTACCGGCGGGCAGTTTCAATTCCCACGTTCCACCTTGTTTCGAGACGGTGTGGTAGGGGTGGTTGAAGACGCCGACGAACGCTCCCATCCACTTATGAACGTCGCAGCGGATCGGAAGAGGCACTTCTTCATTGGCAAATTTGGTCTCGTTCACCATGTTCTGCACCGGCTGGCCAACGTTGAATTGCGGATTCTTCTCCGCCCAGGCATGGATGTTGTGAAGCGTCATGTCGCTGTTTTTGACTTTCAGCGGCTGGTTCGTTTGCATCGTGAAGACATGCGGGATGTAGTGGCAATCATGCTGGTCGATTTGAACGGAATCCGTCGGAGTCGGGTAGGTCACATTCGGCATGCCGGATTTCACGTAAACGATCACGTTCTCCAACCCTCCGTCGCTGACTTTAACGGTCTCGAGGGTAGGATTCTGGGAACGCTGCTGGCAGTACGGATCGGCCGACATTTGAATCTTCTCATTGGGTGGAGGCGTTCCTTCAAACATAATCTTTCCGCCCACGGTCGCCGTCGCCGCTGGCGCGCTAGCTCCCGGCGGAGCCGCGCCGGGACCCGTAGGTGGAAGGTTCGTCGTTTGCTCGCCCCCGCCGCAACTCACGGCAAGCGCAAGGACGAGAATCGAAGAACAAATAAACAGTACTCGTTTTTGCATCTTGGAATCTCCAGGTTATAGGGTGTAGATCATTGGAGTGTAAATGACTTAGAAAGCCTAACAATTGAATATACATCGGAATCTATTAGCGACAAAGAGGGGGGAATTTTAGCCGCGAATTGCGCGAATGGGCCGCTCCACAGGCCCGATTCTCAAGAGCAGCCATTCCTTGCGGCCCATTTGCGTCATTCGCGCAATTCGCGGCTAAAATTCCCCCTTTTGGCTAATTCGTCGTTGACAGACCACCGCGGCGGCCGCCACCAACGGTGATGAACAGGTGGTCACGGATGGCCTGGATTTGGGCCTTCACGTCCCCGCCAAGGATATTCGGGAACGGAGTCTGACCCTCCGGATGGTCCGCAGTCGCCGGGAAGAACGTGGGCATTCGAGTGCCAGGCATGATCTTCTGAGGGTCCGCCAA
>WNGJ01039077.1_pt1 | contig 16282 bp, 20 predicted proteins | sample 5400611 | NCBI WGS metagenome assembly WNGJ01 (sample SAMN13153375, study PRJNA577476) | soil metagenome | isolation source: 40 cm soil or saprolite under Garry oak tree replicate 1 | place: USA:California | collected 2016-06-15 | reverse complement strand
GCGATTCATGGTGCCGAAGGGGGGACTCGAACCCCCACGGGTTGCCCCACACGCCCCTCAAACGTGCGCGTCTGCCAATTCCGCCACTTCGGCGCCAGCGAGGGGTGAGTATGCCCGGGCCCCTTCGGCCTTGTCAATGAGTCCAGGACGTCGAATGAGCCCAGGACGTCGAATGACCGCAGGACGTCACCAGCCCAGCCGCTCACGCCAGAGGAGCGCGCGCCCAACAGCAGGACGGATCACCGGCCAACACGAATGGCGCGTCCAACTCCAGACTGGCGAAGCCGGGGATCGAGGGCGTCCCGGATCCCCTCGCCCACGAGGTTGTAGGAGAGAACCGTGATCAGAATCGCCAACCCGGGGTAGAGGGTGAGCCACCAGGCGTAGGTGATCAGGTCTTTGCCGTCGTTGAGGATATTGCCCCAGGTCGCATAGGGGGGCTGGACGCCCAGGCCGAGAAAGGACAGCCCGGACTCGGTCAGGATGGCGGCGGGAATGCCGAGTGTCATGGCCACGAGCACCGGCGCCATGGCGTTGGGCAGGATATGCTTGAAGATCACGCGCAATGCCCCCGCTCCGATCGACTCCGACCAGATGACGAACTCGCGCTCGCGCAGGGCGAGGAACTCCGCGCGCACCAGCCGCGTCACCCCCATCCATCCCGTGAGGCCGATGACGGCCATGATGGTCCAGATCGAGGGCTTGAGAAAGGCGAGCACGGCCAGGAGCAGGAAGAAGCGCGGGAAGACGAGCATGAGGTCCACGAGCCGCATGATGGTGGCGTCCACCACGCCGCCGTGATAGCCCGCGGCGGCCCCGAGCAGGATGCCGATCAGGGTGGCGATGCCCACGGAAACGAATCCCACGGCCAGAGAGATGCGGGAGCCGTGGAGCAGGCGCGAGAGCACATCGCGCCCGATCTGATCGGTGCCGAGCCAGTGCTTGGCGGAGGGACGGGTCAGAATCTTCTTCATGTCGGGCTTGTTGGGGTCCCAGGGGGCGAGGGCGGGCGCGCACACCGCGATGGCGATGAGGATCCCCACCACCACGGCCCCGCCGCACGCCAGCTGGTTGCGTGAGAAGGTCCGCCAGAAAAGGCGAAGCTCGCCGCGCCGCGAGCGAGCCGGGCCCGGCACGTCAGCGCCGCCGACGCCGGGACGAGAAGCGGATGCGTGGATCCACCACCCCGTACGCGAGATCGGCGAAGAGGTTGGCGAGAAGCGTCAGGCTCGCCACGATGACGAGATTGCCCATGATGACGGGGTAGTCGCGCGCGAACACCGACTGGACCATGAGCTGCCCCATGCCCGGGATGGCAAAGATGCTCTCGATGATGATGCTGCCGCCGATGAGACCGGGCAGGGAGAGCCCGAGGATGGTGACCACGGGCAGGAGCGCGTTGCGAAGGGCGTGCTTGCCGATGACCACGGGCTCGGCCAGTCCCTTGGCGCGGGCGGTCTGGACATAGTCCTGACGGATCACCTCGAGCATGCTCTGGCGCATGTAGCGCGAGAGTCCCGCGAGACCGCCGAAGGCAGCCACGGCCACGGGCAGGAAGAGATGGCTCACGAAGTCCCACTGCTGGCGCCAGAAGGTCATGTACTCGTAGTTGAGCGACCGGAGCCCGGAAATCGGCAACCAATCGAGGTTGACCCCGAAGAGGATCATCAGGAGCAAGGCCAGCCAGAAGTCGGGCGTGGCGAAGCCGATGAAGACGAAGATCGTCGTGATCTTGTCGAAGAGCGAGTATTGCCGCGTGGCCGAGGCGACCCCGATGGGAATGGCCAGGGTGAAGATGATCAGGAGCTGGAGGATGTTCAGGAAGAGCGTGATGGGCAGGCGCTCGCCGATCTTCGCCAGGACGGGCCTCGCGTCGGGCTGGAAGGAGCGGCCGAAGTCCAGGCGAACGATCCGGCTCAGCCATCTCCAGTACTGGACGTGAAAGGGCTTGTCGAGACCGAACTCCTCGTTGAGCTTCTGAACGAGCTTGGGGTCCTGCCCCGTTTCCTCGCTGCGAAGGTAGTCGAAGGGCCCGCCCGGGGCCAGCTGGATGACGAGGAAGGAGATGAAGGTGATCCCGATGAGGAGCGGGATCGCCAGCACCAGCCGGCGGAGGGCGAAGAGGGCCATCTAGGGCGAAGCGTACCGCTGCAGCGACTTCGGCACGAACCAGTCGATGAAGTTGTAGTCGATGCCGGCCGGCTCGACCTTGATGCCCCGCATGCGCGAGGTGACCACGGGCAAGGTCTCCCGGAAGTACAGGAACACGTACGGCTGGTCCTCGGCCAGGATCTGCTGGATCCGGTGATAGGTGGCCACGCGCTCCTGCTGGTGGCAGGTGGCCCGGCCCTTTTCCAGCAGCGCATCGACCTCGGGGTTCGCGTAGGAGAAGGAGTTGAGCTGGTCGGGACCGTTCTGGGTGGAGTGCCACACCGCGTACTGGTCGGGGTCGACCCCCGTCCCCCAGCCGAGCACGATGGCGTCGAAGCGCTTCTGCTTGATGTATTCCTTGAGGAGGGCGGCCCACTCGATGGTCTGGATATCCGTCTGGACGCCGATCTCCTTGAGCCGCTGCTGGATGATCTCGGCGACCTTCTTGCGCTCCTCGTTGCCCTGATTGGTCCGGATGGTGAAGCTGAACGGCTGCCCCTCCTTGTTTCGGAGAATCCCGTCCCCGTTCCGATCGGTCCACCCCGCCGCGGCCAGGAGCGCCCTCGCCTTGGTCGGGCTGAACTCATAGCGCTTGACCTTGTCGGTATAGGCCCAGGTGCCAGGTCGATACGGCCCCGTCGCCTCGCGCCCCAACCCCATCACCACGCCCTCGATCAGCTCCGCCTTGTTGATGGCGTGCGCGAAGGCCTGCCGGACGCGCCGATCCTTGAATCTCTCGTCCTTCAAGTTGAACCCGAGGTACGTATAGCGGTTGGCCGCGTAGTGATACTTGTTGTAGTCCTTCTTGAAGGCCGGGTAGTCCGTCTGGCGCTCGTACTGGATGGCCGTGAGCTCGGCCATGTCCACGCCCTTGGCCTTGAGCTCGAGAAAGATGGTCGCCTGGCTGGGAATGATGCGGTAGACGATGCGGCCGATGTAGGGCCGTCCCTCGATGTAGTAGTCCTTGTTCGCCACCAGCACGACCTTCTCGCCGCTCTTCCACTCGTGGAACCGGTACGGCCCGGTGCCCACGGGCTTCAGGTTCTGGGGCGCCTCGCGGAGCTTGCCCTCCTCGACGGCCTTCTCGAGCAGGTGCCTGGGTAGCATGGACTGGCCCCAGCTCCCCAGCGCCTTGGCGAAGGGCTGGGCATACGTGACGCGCACCGTGTACGGGTCGAGGGCCTGCACCTCCTTGACGGGCTCGAAGTCGTCTCGATAGGCCGTGGGCGTCTTGGGGTTCATCATGGCTTTGTACGTGAAGATCACGTCGTCCGCCGTGAAGGGACGACCGTCGTGCCACTTCAAGCTGGACGAGCCCGTCGTAGATGAGGTTGCCGACCATGTGCGACGCGCTGTCCGAGGTGATATTGGGTATGAGGCCCGTGATGTCGCCGATCGAAGCGTGGACGAAAGTGTCGCCGGCCGCCGGCTTCTCGCCGGCCCCGGCCGCGTCCTGAGCCGCGACCTCGCTCACGCGCGCGTCACGGCCCTCGAAGGCTGCGAGGGCAACCAGCGTGGCGAGCGCGATCAGGGCAGCCACCCGCAGGGCGCGCATCACTTCTTCTCCGGTGTCTGAACGGGCGCGGGCGAGGGCGCGGGCGTGCCGTCGGTGCGGGCGGGCGCGGAGGCGGGCATGATCGTGCTCGCCTTCTTGTGCGCGAGGACGGCCAGGGAGAACGAGGTGGCCATGAAGATGACGGCGACCACCGTGGTGATCTTGCCGAGTACCGTCGGCGTGCCCATGGAGCCGAACACGGCCTGGCTGCCGCTGCCCCCGAAGGCCGAGCCGATGTCTGCGCCCTTGCCCGCCTGCAGCAGCACCAGCCCGATGATGATCAAGCTGACGATGACGTGGATGATGACGACGAAGGTGAACATGCTCCGGTCACTCCTTTGCTGGGCCACCCTTGGCGGCCGACTTCCTGGCGATGGTGATGAAGCCTGGTGCCTGCAGGGAAGCGCCGCCGACGAGCGCGCCGTCGATGTCGGGCTCCTGGGTGAGGGCCGCCGCATTGTCGGCCTTCACGCTGCCGCCGTAGAGGATCCGGAGCGACTGCGCGACTTCCTTGGAGGCGAGCTCGGAGACGAGGCCGCGGAGATAGCCGTGCACTTCCGCGGCCTGCGCGGGGGTGGCGTTGACGCCCGTGCCGATGGCCCACACCGGCTCATAGGCGAGCAGGCACCGCTCCATCTGAGGGGAGCCGAGGCCGGCGAGGCCGGCGCGGAGCTGGCCCTCGACCACGGTGAAGGTCAGCCCCTGCCGCCGCTCTTCGGCCGTCTCCCCCACGCAGAGGAGCGGGGTGAGCCCGTGCCGGAGCGCCGCCGCCACCTTGCGGTTGATCTCCTCGTCGGTCTCGCGGAAGAGATGGCGCCGCTCGGAGTGACCGAGGATGACGAGACGGCAGCGGAGCTCCACGAGCATGACGGGGGAGATCTCGCCCGTGAAGGCGCCCTTGTCCTCCCAGTGGGCGTTCTGCGCTCCCCAGCCGATGGGCGAGCCCGCGAGGACCTCAGCCACCGCGGGCAGCGCCGTGAAGGGCGGACAGACCACCACTTCCACCCCGCGCGGCCGCTTGAGCCCGTCGCGCACGGCGAGGGCGAGCTCCCGCGCTTCGGCGATTCCCCCGTGCATCTTCCAGTTGCCGACGACGAGGGGAGTCCGCATCAGGCCGTCTCGTCGAGAGCGGCCACACCCGGCAGCGTCCGCCCCTCGAGGAACTCGAGAAAGGCCCCGCCTGCCGTCGAGATGTAGCCGATCCTCTCCGCCACCCCCGCCTGATGGACGGCCGCGATGGTGTCACCGCCCCCGATGACGGAGAAGGCGGCGGAGCTCGCCACCGCGCGAGCCGTGCCGAGGGTGCCCGCGGAGAAGGGCGCCTTCTCGAAGACGCCCAGCGGCCCGTTCCACACGATGGTCCGGGCGGAGGCCAGGGTGGCCGCGAACTGGGCGACGGTGACGGGACCGATGTCGAGCCCCATGAGGTCGCGGGGCATCTCTCGGACGCTCGCCACGCGAATGCCCTCCACGCTGTCCGGGCCCGGCGCCACCACGAGGTCCACGGGCAATCGCACACGCACGCCGAGGGCGCGGGCGCGCCCGAGGATCGCCCGGGCGGCTTCGACCCGGTCGGGCTCGAGAAGCGAGCGCCCCACACCGTGCCCGAGGGCGACGAGAAAGGTATAGGCCATGCCGCCGCCGATGAGGACGGCGTCGACGCGCGCGAGCAGATGCTCGACGAGGCCGAGCTTGTCGGAGACCTTGGCGCCGCCCAGCACGGCCATGAAGGGACGCTCGGGGCTCTCGAAGATGCGCCCGAGGGCCTCGAGCTCGCGCGCCATGAGAAGACCCGCCGCCGCGGGATGCAGGATGCGAGCGATCCCCTCCGTGGAGGCATGGGCGCGATGGGCGGCGGCGAAGGCGTCATTCACATAGACGTCGGCCAGGGAGGCGAGCCGGCGCGCGAAGCCGGGATCGTTGGCCTCCTCCTCGGCGTGAAAGCGCAGGTTCTCGAGCAGCACCACCTCGCCCGGCTTGAGGGCGGCCGCGGCGGCCTCGACCTCGGGCCCGACGCAATCGGGCAGGAGAGGAACGGGGCGGCCGAGCAGCTCCTCGAGCTTGATCGCGACCGGGCGGAGCGAATAGTGGGGGTCTGGTGTGCCCTTGGGCGATGACCGCGGTCGAGGCGAGGTCCACGATGGAGGAGTGCGGGTTGCCGTTGAAGTGCACGGAGACGAGCTCCTCATCCGTGGCGTCGAGGATGCCGTGCAAAGGCCCGCTCGCCGCGGCCCGGAAGGCGTCGTTGACCGCCTGGGCGCTCGCCGGCTTCTCGAGCTCGGCGGTGAGGTCGACCACGGAGACATTGGCGGTGGGCACGCGGATAGCGAGCCCGTCGAGCTTGCCCTTGAGCTGGGGCAGCACGAGCCCCACCGCGGTGGCCGCGCCCGTGGTCGTCGGGATCATGCTCACCGCGCCGGCGCGCGCGCGGCGGAGATCCTTGTGCGGGAAGTCGTGGATGGGCTGGTCATTGGTGTAGGAATGCACGGTGGACGCGAAGCCCCGCTTGATGCCGAAATTGTCGAGCAGCACCTTGGCCACGGTGGCGAGGCAATTGGTCGTGCACGAGGCGTTCGAGACGAGCTCATGACGGGCGGGATCGTACTTCTGCTCGTTGACCCCCAGGACGATCGTGATGTCCGGATCCTTGGCGGGCGCCGTGATCACCACCTTCTTGGCCCCGGCCTGGAGGTGCTTGGTCGTGGTCGCCTTGTCCCGGAAGACGCCGGTGGACTCGACCACGATGTCCACCCCGAGCTCGCTCCAGGGCAATGCCGCGGGGTCCTTGGCGGAGCACACGCGCACCTCGCGGCCGTTGACGAAGATGGCCTCGCCCTTGTGGGTGACCTCGGCGTTGAGGATGCCGTGGACGGAGTCGTACTTGAGCAGGTGGGCCAGGGTCTTGGCATCCGCCAGGTCATTGACGGCGACCACCTCGAGCTCCGGCGCCGTGAGCGCCGCGCGGAAAAAGACCCGGCCGATACGCCCGAATCCGTTGACGCCGACTCGCACACCCATGATGTACTCCTTGATGGTGATAGTTGAGGATTGGCGATGACTTCCGCCTACTGGGACCCTGATTATAGGGGCCAAGCGCGGGGGGGCGCAAGCATCTACCGGGCACGGTACGGGGCCAAGTTCCGAGCCACATCTGCTCAGCCCTCGCCTCGGGCTTTGCCCTCAGCTCGAACCACCACGCCCGAGGGAGCCGGCAACGCGAGGCGTACGTAGGTGTACGTTGAGCGTTGCTGGCGACCGAGAACGTGGCCGTTCGAGCCGAGCCGCTCTGCCGCGAGGCGAGAGCTGAATAGAACTGGCGAGGGAAATTGGCCGGGTAACGTGCCCGGGTCAGTCGACCCGCGCGACTGTCAGCACCCCCACCGCGGCCGCGCCCGCGCGGGTCAGGCAGCGGGCGCATTCTCCCGCCGTGGCTCCCGTGGTCAGAATGTCGTCGACGAGCAGCACGTGACGGCCGACGATAAGCTCAGGCCGGCGCGCGACGAAGGCGCCCCGGACGTTCTGGCGGCGGGCCGCGGCGTCGAGGTCGGTTTGCGGCGCGGTGGCCGTCGCTCGGCCGAGCGCATCGAGGGCAACGGGTACGCCCCAGACCTGCCCGAGGCGCGTGGCGAGAAGGGCCGACTGGTTGTAGCCACGCGCTCGCTCGCGGCGCGCGTGGAGCGGTACGGGCACGAGCAGATCGGGCGCGGCTCCCGGCAGCGCCCCCAGGCCGAGCTCGGCCAGCAGCTCGGCGAGCGGGGCCGCCAGGGCGCGGCGGCCGCCGAACTTGAAGGCGTGAAGCGCCTCCCGCGCGATGGGTCCATAGCGCACCGCCGCCCGCGCATACGAAAATGGCCTCCGTCGCGTCCGGCACTCGCCGCAGAGCCCCTCGATGGACAGCGCGACGCCGCAGCGTCGGCACCATGGAGGCGCGAGGCGCTCGAGACCCTGCCAGCATGTCCCGCACAGCGGATCGCGGCGGCCCGCCCCGAGCGGCGCCTGACACACGGGACAGAAGGGTGGGAAAAGCAGGTCGAGGGCGGCCGTGAGCCATGGCCAGACGTGGGAAGGCTTCGGAAGGGGGACGGAGCCCTCTTCCGGGCTACCTAGGGGCGCGACGTGTTCCAGCGCCGGCACGACGGGCAGCGCTCGATCCATCGGCCGTGCTCCGCGCCGCAGGAGGCGCAGCGGTGCGGCCACTCGAAGGTGCCGGTGGACTGGAGCGCGCGGCGGTACTCCAGCAAGGCCTCCGCCGGCTGTCCCCGGCGCTCGAAGATGGCCCCCAGGTAGGCGTGCAGGCCCGGAAGGTCCGGGGCGCGCACCTCCACCTTCTGGAACTGGTCGGCCGCCTCGTCGAGCATGGCGAGCTCGAAGTAAACGCGACCGAGGGCGAAGGCGAGGGCGAGGCTTTCCGGAGCGCGGGCGCTCGCATCCTGGTAGAGGGCGATCATCCGGGTGGGCCGCCCTCCGTCGCGATAGAGCTGCTCGACGCGGGCCAGGAGGGGCAGCGCGGGATTCGTTTCGAGCGCACGCTCCCAGACGCGGAGCGCCTCTCGACTGTCACCGCTCCGGAGATGCGCGTCGCCCAGGGCCACGGTGGCGGGGAGGAAGTCCGGCTCCGCGCGCAGCGCCTCGCGGAAGCGGCCGATGGCGGGCTGAATCTGCCCCTGCCCCAGGAGCGATCGGCCGAGCTCGAAGTAGATCCCCGCCAGCCAGGCCTGCTCGGTCGATCGCTCGGCGGGGCTGGCGGATGCCTCGAGGCGCTCCTGAGCCTGCAGGGCGCGCGTCCAGTCCCCGCGCTCCGCGCTCAGATCGCGGAGCGCGCGCATGGCGGTCAGGTGGTCCGGCGCCTTGACGAGCAGCCGCTCGAGCATGGCGGCTGCGTCGTCGGGCCGGCCCGCGCGCCGGTAGTCTTCCGCAGTCGCCAGCACGAGCTCGGGGCGGTCGTCCGTGCGAAGGGCGTCGAGATGGTGCACGAGGGCGCCATGGGCGTCGCCGCGCTCGAGGGCCATCTCTCCCAGGCGCGCGTGGGCCTGGGCGTGGTCAGGGAACCGCTTCAGGAGCTCACCATAGGCCTGGATAGCCGCCTCCGGCCGACCGGAGAGCTGGGCATCTACGCCGCGGTGGTAGAGATCGTCGAGCGATTCCGATCGCCGGGCGTCGCGGGTGCGCTGATAGTCGGCGTAGGTCCGGCGAAGATCCCGGGCGAGTCCGAACAGGAAGGCGAAAACGGACCCCGCGAGAAAGGCGCCCACCACGAGGGCGACCAGGGGGACGTCCCAGGCCCAGTCCGTGGACAGCGCAACACGGACACGGGTGGCATTCACCGAGGCGAGATACGCGACAGCCGCCCCGAACGCCAAGGCCACGAAGACGCCGGAGCGAACGGACACGGCGGTGGGTGAGGGTACCCGCGCTATCCCGCGGCCGTGCGCTCTTCTTCTTCGACGGCCCGCTGGCAGTCGATGCAGTAGCGGGCGAAGGGCAGCGCCTCGAGGCGCTTGTCCGCGATGGCCTCGCCGCAGCGCTCGCAATCTCCGTAGCTGCCCTCATCGAGCTTCTGCAGCGCGGAGACGACTTCTTTCAGGAGTCGCTGCGTGCCGTTGCCGAGCTCGAAGAGAAACTCGCGGTTATAGGACGTCGCGGCCTGGTCCCCGAGGTCCTTCGTCGAATCGTCATCCGGGCCCTTGCCGTAGAGCACGTTCTTGCCCACTTCTTCGACGAGCTCACGGTGCTTCTCCTCCAGCTTCTTCCGGAACTGCGCGACACGATCCTTCTTCATCACTGTCTCCTCCACGACACGGCGAACGATTCGCCGGAATTAGACGCGAAGGCTACCACGCCCTCCGAGGGAAATCAATCGCGCGGCCGCGCCCCGACCTCGACGGAGAGGAGCGGCGCGTCTCCCCACAGGCGCTCGAGCGCGTAGAACTGGCGAGTCTCTTCGAGAAACACGTGCACGACCACGTCGACGTAGTCCAGGAGCACCCAGCCGCTCTCCGCGCCGCCTTCCTGGTGGCGAGGTCGCGAGCCCGCGGCCTTGAGGGCGGCCCGGACGGCGTCCACGATGGTGTCGGCCTGGGTCGTCGAGCGCGCGCTGCACACGATGAAGAAATCGGCCACCGTGGACAGGCCCTGCAGGTCGAGCACGACGAGGTTCTCGGCGTTCTTGTCGAGGGCGGCTTTGGCGGCGAGACGCGCGGTGGCCTCCGCGGACAGGGCGACCATCAGGCTCCGGGCCCGTAGAGGCCGTGCGCGCGGATGTACGCCGCCACCGCTTCCGGCATGCGATAGGCCAGGCTGCGTCCTTCGCGAGCCCGCCGGCGCAAGTCGGAGCCCGAGATGGGCAGAGAAGCCGCGCGATGGAGAATCGGGCCGTCCGGGGCGCCGAAGGCGCCCAGCCCGAGCTCGGCGAGCACCTTCTGGGCCGCGGGAGCGTCGGAGTCGAAGTCGGCGCCCGTGCGCGGCACCACCACGAGCCGGGCGAGCCGGGCGACCTGGCGCGGCTCGCGCCAGCTCAGCAGATCGAGGAAGGTCTCCGAGCCGATGAGCAGGAAGAGCTCGCCTTCCGAGGCCAGCGCGCTCAGGGTGTCCACCGTGTACGACGGACCGGACCGGCGCAGCTCGATGTCGGAGACGGCGAAGCGCGGATGCTCGTGGACGGCGAGGGTGGTCATCCGATAGCGATGCTCGACCGCCGCCAGCTCGGAGGCGGGCTTGTGGGGCGGCTGGGCCGCCGGCACGAAGAGGACCCGGTCGAGGCGGAGCGCTTCACAGATGTCGTCGGCGAGAAGGAGGTGTCCGAAGTGGATGGGGTTGAAGGAGCCTCCGAAGACGCCGACCGTGGGCACCGGTACCGCTACTCCCGCACCTGGCCGTCACCCATGACGACGAACTTGGTCGTGGTCAGCTCCCGCACGCCCACCGGCCCGCGCGCGTGCAGCCGCGATGTCGAGATCCCCATCTCCGCCCCCATGCCGAACTGCGAGCCGTCGACGAGGCGCGTGGAGGCATTGACGACCACGGCCGCCGCGTCGATCTCCTGGGTGAAGCGCCGCGCGCGGCGGAGGTCCGAGGTGACGATCGCCTCCGCGAGCCCCGAGCCATGGCGCCGGATATGGTCGACGGCCTCCTCGAAGCTCGCCACCACCCGCACGGCCAGGATGTAGTCGAGTCCCAGTCGCTCTCCGCGGCCGGCCGCGCCGCGGGCACCAGCGCGCGCGTGCGCTCGCAGCCGCGCAGCTCCACGCCCGCGGCCTGGAGGCGGGCGGCCGCCGCGGGCAGGAAGCCCTCGGCCACCGCCGCATGGACGAGGAGTGTCTCCGCCGAGTTGCACACGCTTACCCGCTGCGCCTTCGCGTTCACCACGATCGCCGCGGCCATCTCCAGATCGGCGCTCTCATCGACGTAGACGTGACACAGGCCCCTGTCGTGCTTGAGCACGGGCACCGTAGCCTTCTCGGCGACGAGGCGCACGAACTCCTCCCCCCCGCGAGGAATGATGAGGTCGATGTACCGGTCGAGGGTGAGCATGCTCATCACGGCCGCGCGGTCAGCGGTGTCCAGGACCTGCACGGCCTCCGCGGGAAGGCCGGTCTTCTCCACCGCCCTCGCCAGCACCTGGGTGATGGCCGTGTTGGAGTCGAGCGCCTCGCTCCCGCCTCGCAGGAGCACCGCGTTGCCCGACTTCAGGCAGAGCCCGGCCGCATCAGCCGTCACGTTGGGACGGGACTCGTAGATGAACCCGACGACGCCGAGAGGGACACGCACCCGCGAGATCTCGAGGCCATTGGGCCGCCTCCACGCGTCCACCGTCTCCCCCACCGGATCCGGGAGGGCCGCGATCTGGCGCAGGCCCGTCGCCATCTCCGCGATGCGGGCCTCCGTCAGGGTCAGGCGATCGAGAAAGGCGCGGGTCAGCCCCGCCGCGCGCCCGCGCTCGAGGTCGCCGCGATTCGCCTCGATGATGGCCGCCGTCTTCTCCTCGAGCCCGCGCGCCATCTGCTGGAGCGCCTCGTCCTTGGTCCGGGTCGAGGCGAGAGCGAGGGCCCGGGCCGCTGCCTTGGCCGCCCGCGCCTTGCCGGTGACGTGCGCCGCCGCGTCCATGATCAGCATCCTCCCGGGCCGGTCAGGACCACCAGGTTGTCCCGATGGATGACCTCGGCCAGCCCCTTGTAGCCCAACGCCTTCTCGATCTCGGCCGTCTTGGCGCCGCGGATCTTGCGCAGCTCCCCGGCGTCATAGTTGACGAGCCCCCGCGCGAACTCCGGACCATCCGGCTCGGCCAGCGCGACCACTTCACCCGCGCTGAAATCGCCCTCGACGCTGACGAGGCCCGAGGGAAGGAGGCTCTTGCCCCTCTCAGTTAAGGCCTTCCGCGCGCCCGCGTCAACCGTGAGCCGGCCCTGGGGAGGGACCGCGAAGGCGATCCAGCGCTTCCGGGCGGCGAGACGATCGTCGCGAGGGAGAAAATACGTGCCCACGGGCTCGCCGCGGATCAGTCGACCGAGCGTTCCCGGATCGCGACCGCTGGCGATGACCATGCCGATGCCGGACGCGGCGGCCTTCTGGGCCGCCTCCAGCTTGGTGCTCATGCCGCCCACGGAGACGCGCCCGGCCTTGTCGAAGACGAAGCGTTGCACCTCCTCGGTCACGGCCTCGACGGTCTCGAGGCGCCGGGCCGCGGGATCGCGGCGCGGATCGCCCGTGTAGAGGCCATCCACGTCCGTGAGCAGGACGAGCAGCTGGGCGTCGATCAGGTGCGCCACGAGAGCGGCCAGATTGTCGTTGTCGCCCACCTTGATCTCGTCGACGGCCACCGTGTCGTTCTCGTTCACGATGGGCAGCACGCCGAAGTCGAGGAGGGCGAGGAGGGTGTTGCGCGCGTTCAGGTAGCGGCCGCGATCACTGATGTCCTGCCCCGTGAGCAGGACCTGGCCGACCTTGATGCCGTGACGCTTGAAGGCCTGCTCGTAGTGCCACATGAGAGAGGACTGGCCCACGGCGGCGGCCGCCTGCTTCTCGGGAATGGAGCGGGGCCCGCGGGAGAGCCCCAGGCGCGCCGAGCCCGCCACGATGGCGCCCGAGGTGACGAGGGCGACCTCGCGGCGATCGGCCACGAGGGCGGCGATGTCGGTGGCGAGGGCGCCGAGGCGCTTGCCGTCCAGGCCCTCGCCGGGGCTCGTGATCAGGCCGCTTCCGACCTTGACCACGAGCCGGCGCGCCTTGGTCAGCGCCCGGCGCGCGCCCATGTTCCCTTCGCGAGCAGCGTGCTGATGTCGCGCACGAGCTCGGGCAGCCCGAGCCCGGTGACCGAGGAGATCGCGTGGAAGGGCAGGCCCTCGGCGCGGCAGAAGCGCTCGAGGGCGGCCCGCCGCGCCGCGGTGTCCGGCAGCTCGGCCTTGCTGCCCGCCACGATCTGTGGCCGCGCCGCCAGCTCCGCGGAATACTCCGCGAGCTCCCGCTGGATGGCGCGCCAGTCCTCGACGGGATCGCGCTCGAGACCCGGATCGAGATCCACGAGATGCACGAGCACGCGGGTTCGTTCGGTGTGACGGAGAAACCGGATGCCCAGACCCTTCCCCTCGGCGGCGCCCGCGATGAGCCCCGGGAGGTCGGCGATCACGAAGGTGCGGTCCTCGTCCACGCGCACGATGCCCAGCGTCGGCTGCAGCGTGGTGAACGGGTAGTCGGCGATCTTGGGCTTGGCCGCTGACAGCCGGGACACGAGCGTGGACTTGCCAGCGTTGGGAAAGCCGATCACGCCCACATCGGCCAGGAGCTTGAGCTCGAGATGGATCCAGCGCTCCTCGCCGGGGCGCCCGAGGTCGGCGCGCCGCGGGGCCCGATTGGTCGAGCTGACGAAGCGCGCGTTGCCCCGACCGCCGCGCGCCCCCCGGGCCACCATCACGCGCTGAGCCCCCGAGGTGAGATCGCCCAGCTGCTCGCCCGTGTCGCGGTCGGAGACGACGGTACCAAGGGGCACGCGCAGGATGGTGTCCTCACCGGAGGCGCCGTGCTTGGTCGAGCCCTTGCCGTGCTGTCCGCGCTCCGCCGTGTAGTGGCGCTGATAGTGAAAATCGAGCAGGGTGGTGATGGCGGGGTCGGCTTCGAGAAAGATGCTCCCCCCGTCGCCGCCGTCGCCGCCGTCGGGCCCGCCGCGCGGGACATACGCCTCACGACGGAAGCTGACGCAGCCTGCCCCTCCGTCGCCGCCCTTGACGAAGACATCGATCTCGTCGACGAACATCGGAGGTCCCGGGGGGCCCGGGTGAGGTTAGGCGGGCTGCTGGGCGATGCTGACGTACTTGTCGTCGCCCTTGCGCTCGAAGCGGACGTATCCGTCGGAGGTGGCGAACAGCGTGTGGTCGGTGCCGAGCCCGACATTGGACCCCGGCTTGAACCGGGTGCCACGCTGCCGCACGATGATGCTCCCGGCGGTCACGAACTGCCCGCCGAAGCGCTTGACGCCGAGCCGCTGGGCATTGGAATCGCGGCCGTTGCGAGAGCTGCCGACGCCCTTCTTGTGTGCCATGTCGCTATGCCTCGATCTTGGTGATGCGGACCGCCGTCATGATCTGCCGGTGCCCGCGCTTCCGCCGGTAGTTCTTCCGTCGCTTGAACTTGACCACGAGGACCTTGGCGCCCTTCTTCTCGGCCACGACCTCGCCGGTGACCCTGGCCGAGGCGAGGGCCTGAGGCTCGGCCGTCACCTGCCCGTCCTTGGTGACGAGCAGCACGTGCTTGAACTCGACCGAGGCGCCGGCCGACTTGGCCAGTCGCTCGACCTTGATCACCTGCCCCGGGGTCACCCGATACTGCTTGCCGCCCGTCGCGATCACCGCTTCCATGAGCCGCTGGCCTCTTCCTCTACGTTAATGGATGGTGTCCCGTGAACTGACGCGAGCGCTCATCAAACCACACACGCGGCACGAAAGTCAAGCATGACGGCACCTTAGCCGGTGTCAGGCAGCTTCGAGATAGCGGGCCAGGCGTTCGCGAAGGAAGAGGCGCGAGCGGTGCACACGAGACTTCACGGCGGGCAGGCTGATGTGTAGGGTCTCGGCGATCTCCGGATTCGAGAGCCCCTCGACATCGTGCATGAGAAACGCCGTTCGATAGTCCGTGGGCAGATCGTTGATGGCCGTGGTCAGCACCGTCCGCAGCTCCGTCTGCAGCGCGGGCTCCTCGACCTTCCCCGACCAGTCCGCCACCGGCTCGATATACGGGCGCTGCTCGTCGACTCCGGGCGAGAGGGCATCCCATGACACTTCCTGGCGCCGGCTCTTCCGCGTGCGCAGCTTCTGGTAGGCGGCGTTGGCGGTGATGCGATAGACCCAGCTGCCGAAGGCCGACTCGCCCTTGAAGGTGTCGATCTTCCGGGCCGCCGTCCAAAGCGCATCCTGGACCACCTCTTCAGCGTCCTGCTCGTTGCCGGTGATACGAATGGCCAGGCGATAGACGCGATCGCCGTACGTATCGAGCAAGTGCTCGGTCGCGTCCTCATCGCCGCGGCGTAGACCCGCCACGAGCGCGGCGTCACGGTCGACGCGCACTGTGCCGGTAGGAACCTGCTTTTCGGGCTCAGCCATCGCTTCCGCCTGGGGCGCGCTCATCGAATCTCCCCGGTGCCCGTGGGGGCACGTCCTCTCTTCCTCTGGTCAGGGTCTTGAATCAGGATTTCGCATACAGCGTCAGGTGCTGCTTCAGCTCGTCCACGCACTTTTCCATGACCCCGATGTCCTTGGTCACTTTGGTCATGAGGATGGCGCCTTCGAGGGCGGCCACGAGGAAATGCGCGGCCCGCTCCGGGTTGCAGTCGGCCCGGAGCTCCCCTCGTGCCTGCCCCCGCGCCAATGCCTCCGTGAGCGTGCGCCGCCACTCCGCGAAGATCTGGGCCAGCCGCTGCCGGAACCCCTCGTGCACGTCGGACAGCTCGGAGGCGAGATTGCCCATGGGGCAGCCGCCGACGCAGTTCCGCTGGCGCTGATTGTCCAGCACGAGATCGAGGAAACCCTCGATCTGACCCATGACGTCGGGCTCGGGATCGGCGAAGGCTGGCTCGGCTCGAGGGTTCGCGCGAGAAAGGCAGTCACGAGGCGCTCGATGATGGCGTAGCCGAGGTCTTCCTTGCTCCTGAAGTGGTAGTAGAAGTTGCCCTTGCCCACCCCGCTCTCACGCAGCACGTCGTCCAGCGACGTGCAGTGATAGCCCTGAAGGTGGATGAGACGGCTCGCCGCGTCCAGGATCTGGTCCCGCGTGGCCGCGCCCTTGGCGCTCTTCGTCTCGGCCAGCATCTGCGGCATGGCTCCCCCTACTGGGACTCTCTCGCCAGGAGATTTTGTACCAAACGGTCGGTAAAAGGCTAAACCACACTTCTAGATCTGTCAATCCCGGCAATGTTAAACAAGACTAGCTAATTCAAGTACTTGGAAAGCCATAGGCTGGTGAGATTCCAGGCTCCTGCCGCCGCGTCGGAATGAAAGGACGGCCGGTCGTCGCAGAAGAACCCGTGTCCCGCCCCGGCATACACCTTGACCTCGAACGTCTTCTTGAGCCGCCTGAGCGTGTCTTCCAGCC
>WNGJ01013274.1_pt1 | contig 16283 bp, 14 predicted proteins | sample 5400611 | NCBI WGS metagenome assembly WNGJ01 (sample SAMN13153375, study PRJNA577476) | soil metagenome | isolation source: 40 cm soil or saprolite under Garry oak tree replicate 1 | place: USA:California | collected 2016-06-15 | reverse complement strand
CGCTCCCGGCACCGGCCAGGACGAGGAGCGGCCCGTCACCGGCAGTGACGGCCTCGCGCTGCGGGGGGTTCAGATCGTCGAGGAGATGCGTGAGCTCGGGTGGCACCGGTCGATTGTACCGGTCGCGCGGTGCCTCGCCAACACGAAGCCGGGCGGCGGAACGAAAGCCGGGCGGCGAAGCCGCTCGCCGCCCGGCGATGAGCCCGGGCTACTCGACCGTGACGCTCTTCGCGAGGTTCCGGGGCTGGTCCACGTCGCAGCCCAGGCGCACTGCGATGTGGTACGCGAGGAGCTGCAGCGGGATCACCGTGATGAGCGGCGCCAGCAGATCGGCGCACGCGGGCACCTCGATCACGTGATGGGCCTTCGAGGCGACGGCGCGGTCGCCGGCGTGGACGATCGCGATCACCTGCCCGTCGCGCGCCCGCACTTCCTCGATGTTGCCGAGCATGCGCTCGTAGGAGCCGTCGCGCGGGGCCAGGGTGACCACCGGCAAGCGGTCGGCGATGAGGGCGATCGGGCCGTGCTTCATCTCGCCGCCGGCGTAGCCCTCGGCGTGGATGTAGGACAGCTCCTTGAGCTTGAGCGCCCCTTCCAGCGCAATCGGGAACTGCAGCCCGCGACCGAGATAGAGGAAGTCTCGCGCGCCGACGAGCGCGCGGGCCATCGCCGCGACCTGGCCGTCGAGCTCGAGCGTCTTCTCGACGAGCCGGGGAATCTCGACGAGGTCGTGGATCCGCTTCTTCACGTCCTCGGCGGTGATCGCGCCGCGCTGGCGGCCGAGCCAGAGGCCGAGGAGGTACGTGGCGACGATCATCGTGGAGAACGCCTTGGTGGACGCCACGCCGATCTCGGGGCCCGCGTGCATGTAGAGCACGCCCGTCGCCTCACGCGCGAGCGCCGAGCCCACGACGTTGGTGATGGCGAGGATCGGGCAGCCCTTGAGCCGGGCCGCTTTGACCGCGCCCAGGGTGTCGGCGGTCTCACCCGACTGGGAGACCGCGACCACGAGGGTCTCGGGGCCGACGAGCGCGTCGCGATAGCGGAACTCGCTGCCGAGGTCGACCTCGGCGGGGATGCCGGCGAGCTTTTCCATCATGGTGCGGCCGAGCATCGCCGCGTGGAACGCGGTCCCGCAGGCGACAAGGATCACCCGTTCGATGCCGCGCACGGTGTCGGGCGCCAGGTTCACATCGGGCAGGACCACATTCCCGGTCTCGGGGGCGATCCGGCCGCGGAACGTGTCGGTGATGGCGCGCGGCTGCTCGTGCATCTCCTTGAGCATGAAGTGCCGGTAGCCACCCTTCTCGGCCATGATGGGATCCCACGAGATCCGCACCGACGCCCGACGAATCGGCTCACCGTCGAGGGTCGACAGCTCGACGGAATCGGCCGTGACGACCGCCACCTCCTCGTCCTCGAGCACCACGATGTCGCGCGTGTGGGACAGGATCGCGGGAATGTCGGAGGCGACGAACATCTCGCCTTGCCCAAGCCCGACGACGACGCTACCGGCGCCCTGCTTGGCGGCGACCAGCCGGTCGGGCGCCGAGGTGGAGATGACGCCGAGCGCGTACGATCCCCTGACCTCTTTCAGGGCGGCCTTCACCGCCCGGTCGAGTCGCCCCGTACTCTTCAGGTGGTGCTCGATCAGGTGCGCGATGACTTCGGTATCGGTCTCCGACTTGAACCGGTGGCCCTCGGCCAGGAGGTGATCCTTAATCTCGAGGTAGTTCTCGATGATCCCGTTATGGACGACGACCAGGCTGCCGTCGCAGTCGGTGTGCGGGTGGGCATTCTCCTCGGACGGCCGGCCGTGAGTCGCCCAGCGCGTGTGGCCGATGCCGAGCGAGCCCGCGAGCGGGCGCTCACCGAGAACGCCCTCGAGCATCTTGAGCCGCCCGGCGGCGCGCCGCACGTGGAGCGTACCGTCGTTGAGGACCGCGATGCCCGCGGAGTCGTAGCCGCGATACTCGAGTCGCTTCAGCCCCTCGACGATGATGCTGACCGCGCCCTTGTCCCCGACATAGCCGACGATTCCACACATGGCTGACCTCAGTGCTCCTCGCGCTTCTTGGCCTTCCGGGCCGCCCAGCCTTCCTTGACGATCTGCTGGGCGCGTCCCACGGCGAGGGCTCCCGGTGGGACGTCCTTGGTAATCGTGGAGCCGGCTCCGATATAGGCGCCCTCGCCGACGGTGACGGGGGCGACGAGGCTCGTGTTCGTGCCGATGAATGCCCGATCTCCGATCTTGGTCTCGTGCTTGGCCACGCCGTCGTAGTTGCACGTGATCGTTCCGGCGCCGACGTTGACGCCCTCGCCGACGGTCGCGTCGCCGACGTAGGAGAGGTGCGGGACCTTCGACCCCCGCCCGATCGTAGACTTCTTGAGCTCGACGAAGTTGCCCACCTTCGCCTTGGCTCCCACGTGGGACAGCGGCCGCAGGTGGCAGAACGGGCCGAGCGTCGCCGCTTCCTCGATCGCCGACCCATGCGAGACGAGCTCACGTGGCAGCCGACTCCGATGACGCACTCGCCTCCAATGGAGGACTGTCCCTCGATCACCACCTGGGGATAGATCGTCGTGTCCGGACCGATCGTGACGGCGTCCTCGATATAGGTGCTGGCCGGATCGAGGATGGTCACGCCGCCCTCCATCAGCCGATCGAGGATCCGGCGGCGCTGCACGGTCGCCACCGCCGCGAGCTGTTTTCGGTCGTTCACGCCGGCCGCTTCGCCGGGATCGGGTGTGACGACCGCGTCGACCCTGGCGCCGGCCCGAGCGAGGATGCCGATCACGTCGGTCAGGTAATGCTCGCCCTGATCGTTATTCGGCCGCACCTTGCCGAGGGCTTGCCAGAGCCGCGCGGCTGCGAAGCAGTACACCGACGTATTGATCTCGGCGATCTTCTTCTCGGCGGCCGTCGCGTCGCGATCCTCCACGATCTTCTTGACGCGGCCGCTCTGACGGACGACCCGCCCGTAACCCTGAGGCTCGGCGACGACGGCGGTCAGCACCGTCGCAGCGGCACGGCTCTTTCGATGATGGTCGACCAGGCGCCCGATCGTCTCGACGGACAGGAGGGGCATGTCTCCCGGCAGGACGAGGATAGTTCCCTCACCGCATTCGGCCTGGGCCTGCTGGACGGCGTGCCCGCTGCCGAGACGCTCCTTCTGGACGACCGAGCGGACGTCGGATCCGGCCACCGCCACGACCTCGTCGGCGTTCGGTCCTAGGACCAGGACGATCCGATCGGCGAGGGTTCTCGCGATCCTGAGGGGATAGGCGATCAGCGGACGCCCGCACAGCGGGTGAAGCACTTTGGGCTGCCGCGAGCGCATACGCTTGCCTTCGCCTGCAGCGAGAATGACAGCGGTCACTTGGCCCATCGGGTATGGATATTCTACCCCGGACCCCCGAGTCACAATCAGGGTTTCCCCCGAAATCTGGTCCTCGCCGGCCCTTATCCGACGTCTCGAAGATGCGCCAGCAGCCGCTCGATCCGTTCTGGAACCGGCGCGGTGCATTCGATCACTTTCCGGAAAACCGGATGCACGAAGGCGAGGGTCGCCGCGTGCAACGCGTAACCGTCGAGCGGAACCGGTGGGCGTGGGCTGGGCTTACCGTACACGTCGTCGCCGACGACCGGGTGGGCCAGCGACGCCAGATGCACCCGGATCTGGTGGGTGCGCCCGGTCTCCAGGCGAACCTCGAGCAGGCTGAAGTGGGCGAAGCGCTCGAGCACCCGATAGCGGGTGATCGCCCGCTTGCCGCGGCCCACCGGGCGGATCGCCATCCTCACCCGGTCGCTCGGATGGCGTCCGATCGGAGCGTCGACGACCGATTCGTTCGCACGGACGCGCCCGTGAACCACCGCCAGGTAGCGGCGCGTCACGGTCCGGGCGGCCAGCTGCTCCACCAGATCGTCATAGGCCACGCTCGTCTTGGCGACGACGAGAAGGCCCGAGGTGTCCTTGTCGAGCCGGTGGACGATGCCCGGGCGGCGCGGCCCTCCGACACCCGCGGTGGTCGGCGCGTGGGCAAGAATCGCCGCTGCGAGGGTCCCGAGAGAGCGCCCCGCACCCGGATGGACGACCATGCCGGCCGGCTTGTCGACCACGAGCACGTGGTCGTCCTCGTACACGACGGAGAGCGGAACCGACTCGGGCGCCAGAGTCTCGGCGGGCGGAGGCGGGATCTCGAACTCGATCCGCTCGCCGCCGCGGAGTCGATGAGCCGCCTTGAGCACGGCGCCGTCCACGCGGACGAGGCCGCCGCGGATCAGCGCCTGAAGCCGCGCGCGCGAGAGATCGGGCAGCCGGTCGCTGAGCCAGCGGTCGAGCCTGGCGCCGGCCGACGCGGGCTCGACCGTGAGTACCGTCACGGCTCAGGCGCGCGCGGAGGGCGACCGCTCGACCAGCACCACCAGCGCCAGCGCCGCGACGCCCACCGTGATCGCCGAGTCGGCGACGTTGAAGGCCGGCCAGTGCCAGTCTCGATAGTAGACGTCGACGAAGTCGACCACGGCACCGAATCGCGTCCGATCGATGAGGTTGCCTACGGCGCCGCCGAAGATGAGGCCGATGGCGGACTGCTCGCGCCAGCCGCCACTCGGCAGGATCCTGAGCGCCACGCGCAGGAGCACGACGAGCGCCACCAGCGAGAGGAGCCCCACGATCCAGCGCCAGCCAGCCGGGATCCCGGAGAGGAGGCCGAACGCGAGCCCGGGATTCATGACCAGCGTCAGGGCGACGAAGCCCTGGACCACGGCCACGGGGACGCCCGGCGTCAGCCGATCGAGCACGATCAGCTTCGTGATCTGGTCGAGACCGACGACGACGGCCGCGAGCGTGACGACGCGGGCGATACGAGACCGATCAGCGCCGATCGCCGGAATCACTCAACCGCGTGACGATCGGGACGCAACGCTCGCAGAGCGTGGGGTGCGTGCGGCTCTCGCCCACGTGCTCGCTCCGCGTCCAGCACCGCTCGCACTTCTCACCGCGCGCGCGATCGACGCCGATGACCAGCCCAGGGATGTCCTGGCTCTCGTAGGTGACGCTCGCGCCCGAGCCCGAGCGCTCGAGCGCCACGCGCGACACGATGAAGACAGTCGGCAAGAGCTCGCGCTTGGCGGAGAGAAGCGCCGGAAGATCCTCGGGCGCGTGGGCGATGCGCACCGCGGCCTCCAGCCCGCTCCCGATCAGCTTCCCGGCCCGCGCGGTCTCGAGCGCCTTCGCGACCTCGCGCCGCACCTCGAGCAGCCGATCCCAGTCCCGCTTCAGCGTGTCGTCGAGCCATTCCCGCGGCGCCTCCGGGAAGCGCTCGAGGTGCACGCTCTCGCCGTGGGCACCGGGAAGGTGGCGCCACGCCTCTTCGCACGTGAACGTGAGGATCGGCGCCAGCAGCCGGGCCAGCGCGCTGAAGACGTCGTAGCAGACGGTCTGCGCCGCGCGCCGCCGTGGGTCGTCGGGCAGCGAGGTGTAGAGCCGGTCCTTGATGATGTCGAGATAGAGGGCCGACAGGTCGACCGCGCAGAAGTTGTGCACGCCGTGGAAGACGGTGTGGAACTCGTACTCGTCGTAAGCCCGCCGGACGCGGCCGATCAGGCGCGTCAGGCGATCGAGGACCCAGCGATCGACCTCGTCCAGGCGCGCGTAGGACTGCCGGTCGCGCGCGGGGTCGAAATCGCCGAGGTTGCCGAGCAAGAACCGAAACGTGTTGCGCATCCGCCGGTACGCGTCGGCGAGACGGTCGAGGATCTCGAGCGAGACCCGGATGTCCTGCGTGTAGTCCTCGGCTGCCACCCACAGGCGCAGGATCTCGGCGCCGTACTTCGGCAGCAGCTCGTCGTGCGCGATGACGTTACCGAGGGACTTCGACATCTTCCGGCCCTCGCCGTCGACGAAGAACCCGTGCGTCACGACGCTCTTGTAGGGCGGCGCGTCGCGCGTCCCCATCGCCTCGAGCAGCGAGGACTGGAACCAGCCGCGGTGCTGGTCCGAGCCCTCGAGATAGAGCTCGGCCGGCCAGTGGAGCTCGGGACGAGTCTCGAGCACGGCGGCGTGGCTGCAACCGGAGTCGAACCACACGTCGAGGATGTCGCTCTCTTTCCGGAAGCTCGCGCCGCCGCACTTCGCGCATCGCGTGTCGGGCGGCAGGAGCTCGCGCGCCGAGCGCGCGTACCACTCGTCGGCGCCCTGGCCCTGGCGGAAGATCGCCGCGACGTGCTCGACGATACGCTCCTCGAGCACGAGCGTCTCGCAGCCGGTGCAGTAGAAGGCGACGATCGGCACGCCCCAGACGCGCTGCCGCGAGATGACCCATTCGAGGCGGTGCGCCACCATGTTGTAGATGCGATCCTCGCCCCACGGGGGGATCCACTGGACATCCCGCTTGATCGCCTCGAGCGCGTGGGCGCGGAAATCGCGCTTGTTGAGGTCGATGAACCACTGCTCGGTCGCGCGGAAGAGCGTCGGGTTCTTGCAGCGCCAGCAGTGCGGGTACGTGTGGTCGAGCGGGCGCTGCGCGATCAACATGCCCACGCTCTTGAGGTGCTCGATGATCTTGGGATTCGCGTCCCACACCGTGAGCCCCGCGAAGTGCTCGACGTCGGCGACGAATCGCCCGGCGTCGTCTACCGGATTGTAGATCTTGAGGCCGAGCGATTTGCCGAGCTCGTAGTCTTCCTCGCCGTGCCCTGGTGCGATGTGCACGAGGCCGGTTCCCTGGTCCATCCCGACGAAGTCCGCGGCGGCGATCTTGCCCTCGCGCGCGATCCACGGATGGCGGAACCCGTGACCGACGAGCTGGTCGCCGGACATGCTCGCCAGGACGGTGTGCTCACGGTCCGTGAACAGGCCGAGGAAGTCGTCCATGAGGGCGCGGGCGACGACGTACACCTCGTCGCCTTTCGCGAGCGCGACGTACTCTTGCGCGGGATGCACCGCGATCGCGAGATTCGCCGGCAAGGTCCACGGCGTCGTGGTCCAGACCACCGCGAAGGTGCGACGCTTGCCGAGCACCGACTGCAGCTCGGACGGAGCGGACGTCATCGGGAACTTGACCCAGACCGACGGCGTCCTCTGCTCCTCGTACTCGACCTCGGCCTGCGCGAGCGCGGTCCGGCAATACATGCACCAGTGGACGGGCTTCAGGCCTTTGTAGACGAGACCGCGTCCGACGAAACGCCCGAACTCGCGCGCGATGACCGCCTGATACGCCGGCTCCATCGTGATGTAGGGATTGTCCCAGTCGCCGAACACGCCCAGGCGCTTGAACTCGCCACGCTGGATGTCGATGAAGCGGAGCGCGTATTCCCGACACTTGCGGCGCTTCTCGACCGGATCCATCGCGTTCCGCACGTCGATGCCGGGCTTGTCGAGCCCGAGCTCCTTGTCGACCTGGTGCTCGATCGGCAGTCCGTGGGCACGTAGACGGCGTTGAATCCGGACATCGAGCGGGACTTGACGATCACGTCCTTCAGGACCTTGTTCAGGATGTGGCCGAGGTGGAGGTGGCCGTTGGCGTACGGCGGTCCGTCGTGCAGGATCCAGAGGGGGCGGTTCGCCGCGGCTTGCCGAACGCGCTTGTAGATTCCGAACGATTCCCACCACGCGAGCATCTCCGGCTCGCTCTTGAGCAGATTCGCCTTCATCGGGAAGGCGGTTTTCGGCAGATTTAGCGTGGTTTTGTAGTCCATGACCCGAAGCGTCATCGTACCACAGCGCCGGCGGGACCTACTTGGGTGTGAGCGTCACCACACCCTTGCCGGAATCGATGTTGACGTTGAACTGATCGAGGAAGTCGCGCCCGAGGAGACCGTCGCCCACGTCCGGCGGCAAGATGCCCGAGCCCACGGGCATGCGTCCGACGCGGGCCTCACCGACCTCGAGACTGTCGATGACGATGAACTGCATCTGGCCGCTTCCCATCGCGCCGGTGACCTCAGCGGTCGTCGACGGACCGGTGAGGCGCACGCCGGCTGCCTGCAGCGCGCGCGGGCTGATGAGCGTCCGGTCGGCGCCGGTGTCGAGCATGAGCCGCGCCTCGGCGTTGCCGTTGATCCTCGCGTCCACCATGATGCGCTGTCCGGGAATGAATTGGATCGCCGTCTCGCCCGATGCCTTCGCACCCGGAGCCCCGGGCGTCGCCGGGGCCGGCGGCGCGTTCTTCATCCCGAGCGGCACCGCCTTCGAGCGATAGCGGTCCGGAACGCTGTCGATCCCATCGGTAAAATGAGGGACGCCGTTGTCGTCGACCCAGCGGTAGATCTGAGCGTCGGCCGGTGCTGGCCACCGGAGCACCAGAAAAAGGGCTACGAGGAGCCATGCCGTCCGTCGCATGGCGGAATCATACCGCACAGCGCAACAGGCGATACACGACCATTTCCGCTGCGCCGGCGACCTCGTTTCGCTCGAGCCGCACTCGGTAAATCGGCTGGAGCATCTCCGTGTTCGAGGCCAGGCGCGGGAACCATGCCGGGAAAATGATCACGTACTCCGGGCACGCCTCGGACACGAACTCCATCACGCCCGTCTCTCCGCGGCGCCGATAGGGAATGATCTCCGGCGTCACGAGCCCCATCAGGTCGATGACCTCGCGACGCGAGAAAAACGCGATGGCCCCGATGTCGTTCACCGCGATTCGCGTAGTCTTCGGCAGCCGCGCATCCACCCAGCGTCCGAGGTGGACCTGCATCGCGTTGATGTTCTGGACCGCCCACCCGTAGCGCGTCGCCGCCGGGACGAGCGAGCCCACCGCGATCGCCAGCCACACGACGCCCGCGACCGGGCTCACCCACGCGCGCCCCGGCGCGGCCGGAGCCGCCGGGACGGGTGCGTCCGCGACGAGCGAAGCGGGGCCCGAGCGACTCCGGCTCCCCAACGCGACCGCGATGGTCAGGACGACGAGCGGGAGAAGGTGGATCGAGTAGCGTCCTTCCTGGAAGGCGGGGCCGCGGTACGGCGCGAGGAGCGCCATGCCGAGCGGATGCGCGATGAGCGCGAGCACGACGAGGCCCAGGGCGCGTCCCGCGCGTCGCCACGCCAGGATGAATGCGGGGACGAGCGCGATCGGAAGAAGCCAGTGAGTCGTCGCGAGCCAGACGATCCATTCCGTAAAGAACGCCAGAGGCCGTCGGATCCACGTGAGCGCCGCGGGCTCGCGGACACCTCCGAGCCAGCCGAGGAGCCCCCCCTCGACTTTCGCGGCCGCGGTCGCTGGATATAGCGTGCCGGCGGTCGCGAGGCTGAAGAGAATTGCCGGCGCCATCACCACGGTCGTCACGACGGCGAACACGGCCACTCGGCGGAGCGTGAGCGGGCGCGCCGCGGCGAGAAACGGGACGAGCAGCAACGCTTCCGGGCGCGCCAGCACCGCCAGCGCCACGTAGATGGCCGTCGCGAGCGGCCGATCGTGCGCGTGAGCGAGGAGCGCGGTGGCTACCAGAAGCGCGGCCAGCGAGACCTCCATGCCGGACAGGGCTCCCCAGACGATCGGTCCCATCCAGAGGAGCGCGATCGACGTGATGAGCGCGACGTCGCTCCGCGCCGCCCAGGCCAGGGCCGCCCGGCGTGTGACCACCGCCGCCCCCACCGTCGCGACGATGCCCACCACCTTGGCCATCGCGAGCGAGGCCGAGGCCACGACGGCCCCCGCGCCGAGCAGAAGCGTCCACAGGGGCGCCGTCGAGCCGGCGATGGGTACACCCGGGTTGTAGGAGAAGCCGGCGCCCGCGGCGAGGTTGCGCGCGAAGTGGAGATGGATCCATGAATCGTCGAGCGGGAAGCCCGCAGCGCCGGCGATCTGTCGCTCGCGCACGATGAACAGCGCGAGCGGAATCAGCGCCGCGGCGACTACGAGGAGATCATCGCGCCACCGCCGGACGAGGCTCGCGAGGCGCTCACCGCGGTCTGGCACGCGCGGCGCCGACGGCGCGGCGCGGAGGCTGCGCGCGGACGAACGTGTAGTCCTCGTAGTCGATGGCCTTCTTGCCGAGCGGAAGCACGTACAGGTAGCGGCCGTGCGGGATCTCGATCTCGACGAGCCCGTCGGGCCGCACCGTCGTCGGGCTCCAGTGGTCGACGAACCAGACGAGCTGCTCGACGGTGGACGGCAGATCGATCTCGACCTCGGGGATCGTCGACATCGTCGACGACAGCCGCGACGCGCGGAAGCCCGGCACGAGCCCGCCCACCTGGAGCTCGTAGACCGCGTACTCGGGCAGATAGAACATCGCGTGTCGAAACCACGGATACGAGCGAGAGTTCCCCTGCTCGGTGATGAGGACGGTTGACTCGCCGGGATAGAGTCCGCGGATCGAGTCGACGAACCCGCTCACGACGTCCTCGTGCTCGCGCAGCGCCGCCGCGGTCCGGCTGAAGATCCAGTCGAAGACCTCGTCTTGCGCCTGGCGGACCCACGGCGACCGTGGCGTGTCGAAGTCGCGCGGCGCTGGCCGCGCCGACACGAAGAACGACCCGTTGACGAGCACGACGAGCATGACGACCGCGGCCGTGAGCGCCACGCGCGCCCGCGGGTACGGTAGCGAGTCGGCCGCGTGTCCGAGCGCGCTCACGAGCACGCGCGAGAGGAAGATGACCAGAGCCGGCAGGAACGTCAGCACGTAGCCGGCCTGCCCGAAGTGCACGAGCGTGTAGACGAGCACGGGCGGGATCGTCCAGCCAAGCAGGAACCACTCCCGGAAGGTCCAGCCCCAGCGCCGCACGTACCAGATGGCCAGGAGGCTCGCCGCCGCGAGCGGACCAAGAGCTACGAGCACCGATTCCAGCAGGTAGCGCGACATGCGCAACGTGACCTCGAAGGGACCGCCGACGATCGACGTCGGCTTGACGACCGACTCGGCCAGCTCGACCGACGCGGCGATGTAGCGCTCGAGGCCCCCGGTGAGCCAGATCATCGGCAGAAACCACGTCAGGACAGACGCAGTCAGGATGGCGAGGCCGATCAGGACGACGCGCATCCGCCGCACGCCGACCACCACGCACCCGAGCCAGAGCGGGAAGAGCAGGACGAGCAGCGACTGGCGCATGCCGCCCGCGATGCCGAGATACCACGCGGCGAGGTAGGCGTCGCTCCGGCTGCCGTTGAGCGCGCGGAAGCCGAAGTACGCGACCGTGGATGCGAAGAGCGCCTCGCCGGCGTACGTGAGCCCGACGGAGCCGTAGAACCAGAAGAGCGGGCTCACGACGAGGAGCGCCGCGGCGGCGAGCGCGGTCGTCCGGTCGTAGACCGCCCGCGCCAGATAGTACACGACGAAAGTCGTCAGGCCGCTGAACGCGACCGCGAGGGCGACATACGACGCCGTCGGATCGTGGAGCCACGCGTTGACGAGGCGGCCCAGCACGACATAGAGGATGTAGCCCGGCGGGTGCGGCTGATGCTTGAGGAGGTCGTATTCCTGGAGCGCCAGCGCAAACTGCACCGCGTCCCAGTTGTAGAGCAGGCGCGCCCGGTACGGGAGCCGTGAGACGATCGTCAGGAGCGAGAGCGCGGCGGCGAAGAAGAAATCAGAACGCGAGCTTACGTCTTGTTCTCCTCTGGCTTCTTCGCGGCGGCGGTGGTGTCCTCGGCCTTGGCCTCGTTGACGCCCTTCTTGAACTCCTTGACGCTCGAGCCGAGTGAGCGGGCGAGCTCCGGCAGTCGGTTCGCTCCGAAGAGAATCAGCACGATTACGAGGATGATCAGCAGTTCCTGGTAGCCCAGCCCAAACATAGGGGACTCCTTTCCAACGACGCCATACCTTACTCCCCCCCTACCCCGCGCGCAAGATGCGCCTTTCTCCGACGCGCGCGGTGACCCGACGCTGATCGAAGAATTCGAGAAGCGGAATGGCGTATTTCCGGGAAATGCCGAGCAGGTCCTTGATATCGCTGGGACCGATCTCCTTGCGCTCCCGCAGCATCGCGACGAGCTTGGTCTGGATCGCGTCGAGCGCCCGGGCGTGGAAGAAGAGCGATTCCTTGACGCGCACGAGCTTGCCGGACTGCACGAGGACCTGGAAGAGCTCGTGCTCCTCGTCGCCGGTGACTCCGGCTCGGCCCAGCGCCTCTTCGGCGCTGGGCGGGGCGGCCTCCGCCCGGTTGAACTCGCTCTCGAGCACGTCGACGATTCGCTGCTGCTCGGGCGAGAGGCGCACCTCGTGGGAGGCCAGCCGCACCTTGTCGCGGTCGGTCTTGACGGCGGCCTCGGCGTCGAGCGACGAGAGGAGAAAGCCGAAGACACGCTCGTCGGCGGCGCCGGCCCGGCCGCGAAGCTCCTCGCGCGACATCCCGGGCTTCAGGGGGCTCGCGCGGTGGAAGGCCGTCAGCTCGTCGAGGACGAGGCCGCGGAGTCGGCCGAAGCTGTCGGGATGGATGAACCAGTCGCGGTCGAAGCTGATCACCCGTCCGGCCGCCTGCAGCCCTTCGAGAAGGGCGCGAAGTCGCTCGGGGCCGAACGGCACGCGCCCCGCGAGGGTCGTCAGGCGCACGCCGCCGGCGCCGACATGACGGATGTGCTCCTCCAGCACGACTTCCGGGCTCCCCGTCTGCAGCAGCGAGAGATGTTCGACCAGGGCCGGACCCTTGCGCTTGAAGCGCGGGGGGTCGACGTCGAGCAAGGTCCCGCCGCCGATCGTCACGATCGGCGAGTACGAGCGCACGACGAACCGGTCGCCGGGTCGCGCGACCAGCGGCGCCTCGAGACGGAACCGCGCGAAGGCCGTGTCGCCCGGCGCCAGCTCCGCCCGGTCGACGAGGAGCGCGCGCGCCATGATCTCGCTCGTGCCGACGTGGAAGCGCACGCGCGTGCGGGTCTTTACGGGGCGCGGCGCGTCAGGCAAGAGCTCGAGCGTCCCGTCGACGAGCGTCGAGGGAACGAGCGTACCGGGCAGGCCGACGACATCGCCGCGCGCGAGCGCGGCCCGCTCGAGTCCCTGCAGGTTGATCGCCGTGCGCTGTCCCGCCCGCGCGGAGGCCACCGAGTGACCATGGGCCTGCAGACCTCGAATCTTGGCCTCGGCTCCCCTGGGATAGACCTCGACGCGGTCGTCGGCGGCGAGGGTGCCCTCGGTGAGCGTGCCGGTGACGACGGTCCCGAACCCCCTGACGGTGAACACGCGATCGATCGGCAGCCGCGGGAACTGATCGGTGCCGCGCGGCGGCACCGACCCGGCGAGTGAGCGAAGCGCCGCGCGGAGCTCGCCGAGTCCCTGACCCGTCTTGGCGGACACCGGCAGGATCGGCGCGCCCTCGAGGAACGTTCCATGAACCGCGCCGGCCACGTCCTCCCGAACCAGCTCGAGCCAGTCGGATTCGACCAGATCGGCCTTGGTCAGCGCGATGAGCCCCGCCTTGATCCTGAGGAGCGAGCAGATCGCGAGGTGCTCCCGCGTTTGTGGCATGACGCCCTCGTCCGCCGCGATCACCAGCATCGCCAGGTCGATCCCACCGACGCCGGCCAGCATGTTCCTGACGAAGCGCTCGTGGCCCGGGACGTCCACGATCTCGATCGTGAGCCCGCCGGGCTCCTCGAGAAACGCGAACCCCAGATCGATCGTGATGCCGCGGGCCTTCTCTTCGGGGAGACGATCGGTATCGGTCCCGGTCAGCGCCTTCACCAGCGAGGTCTTGCCGTGGTCGATATGCCCGGCCGTACCGACGACGACGTGCGTGGGAATCGTCGCGCTCATAGGCGCGCGGCCGCGGTGGTCAGCGCCGCGGCGAGGAGGCTCACCTGCGCGGGCAGCACGGTCCGACAGTCGAGGTGGAGACGATCGTGCGCGATACGGCCCACGACCGGCGGATCGCCGACACGCAGCGCCTCGTCGAGCCGCATCGTCGCGTCCGCGCTCGACCCGACGGCGAGCGCCGCGGTCGGCAACTCGACCGTCGGCAGAGCACCGCCGCCGACCTTACCGTGGTCGTCGACGATGCTCGCGGCCAGACGCTGCCGAACCTCCGGCGCGAGGCGCCGCAGGACGCGGCGCGCACGGCTCCGCACCGCGGCCAGTGGCTCGATCAGCATGGCGAGCGTCGGTACCGTCTCGAGCGCCGTCCCCGCCTCGTAGGCATAGAGCGTGGCCTCGAGCGCGGCGATCGTGAATTTGTCGATGCGGAGCGCGCGATTCCAGGGGTTCTTCTTGAGTCGTGAGACGATGGCGCGCCGGCCGACGACGATGCCGGCCTGAGGCCCTCCGAGCAGCTTGTCGCCGGAGAACGACACGAGATCGACTCCCGCGGAGACGGTCTCCTGGACGGTCGGCTCGTAGGGAAAGCCCCAGGGGCGCAGATCGACGAGCGATCCCGAGCCGAGATCCTCCATCACCGGGATCCCCCGCTCGCGGCCGAGCTCGACCAGCTCACGGGAGGACACCTCGGCCGTGAAGCCGACCACGCGGTAGTTCGAGGTGTGGACCTTCAGCAACAGTGCCGTCTCGGGGGTGATCGCACCGGCATAGTCGCGCAGATGAGTCCGATTCGTCGCCCCGACCTCGCGGAGTACCGCGCCGCTCCGCAGCATGATGTCGGGGATACGGAACTCCCCGCCGATCTCGATCAGCTCGCCTCGCGAGACGATGACCTCGCGACCGTGGGCCAGTGTCTCGAGCGCCAGCAGCACGGCGGCCGCGTTGTTGTTGACCACCAGGGCGTCCTCGGCGCCGGTCAGCCGACGCAACACCGCCTCCACGTGGCTGTAGCGGGAGCCGCGTTCCTTCCGGACGAGATCGAGCTCGAGATTCGAATACGCGGTCGCGACCGCCTGGAGCCGCTCGAGCGCGAGCGGGCTCAGGAGCGCCCGGCCGAGGTTGGTGTGAAGCACGACGCCCTGCGCGTTGATGACGGGCCGCAGGGAGAACGGCCCCGCGCGCCGTGCCCGCTCCACGACGCGCTCGGCCAGGAGCTCGATCGTCGCCGGGGCGGTCCGCTCGCCGATGACGCGGACGCGCTCCTGATCGAGCGCCTCGCGGACGAGCGCGGTCAGGCGGGCCCGCGTGATGCCGTGGACTTCCGCTTGCCCCGCGATTCGACGGAGGAGCTGGTCGACCGACGGCAAGCCGCGCAGCGCTGTCGCGCGTTCAGCGCTCACCGAGTGCGGCCTCGACCTTCTGCCGGACGCGGGCGACCACCTCCTGGGCCTCGTGACGCCACGCCTGGGCCGTCCATTTTCCCTCACCCGATTGCCGCCCGCGCCGTACCGCGTCCTCTACGAGCCCCGCCCAGAGCTCCTCCAGATCCGCGGTCGAAAGTCCCTGGCCGCGCAACGCGTGAGTCCACTCGCCGGCGAGGTCCTCGATGAGGCGGTCTCGCTCGGCCGCGAGACGGCGCGCCTTCCGGATGAGATCGGCCAGTCGCGACGGCACCGTTACTCCTTCACCAGTTCGCGCACGGCGTCGAGCAGGTTCGCTTCGAACCGGCCGGTCGATGCGCACTGGTAGACGGGCGTCGGGCGCAGCTTGCCGCTCGAGCCCTTGCGCTGCATGTGCGTTCGCATCTTGGAGTTCATGAGCACCCGGGTCCACGTCCCGTTCGGCTCGGCGAAGAGTGTGAAGGACACCAGGGCTTCCCCCTCCACCAGGTCGCTCCCGACGCGGCCGCAGTCGGCATAGACGCCGATAGGCGCGATGAAATCGTCCGAGGCGATCACGCCGGAATCGCGCGCGATGGCCCGGATCGGCACGTTCTCCCGGGCCAGCGCGCGCACGAGGGCGGCCCAGGTCGCATCGTAGCGCGCGGCGACCTCGACCTGGTACGGCGGCGGCGCCAGCGGCGAGACATAGAGCCCGGAGCAGGCGCCGAGCAAGGCGGTCACGCCCGCCAGCGCCGTGAGGCGGGCGCACGCCGCCGGGGTCGAGCCGCTCGATCGCGCCGGCGTGCCCCGGCTATTTGTGGTGGTCGATGCCACGGTAGGCCTCGATGAAACGGGTGACACGCCCCTCGTCGAGCTCATCCAGGGTGTCGAGACGGGTCCACGCCGTCAGCGCGATCTTGTGCTTCATCCCGGGATACGGCGCCAGGACGACATGCCGTTCGTACTTGTCCACGATGGCCTTGAGCTTCGCGACCAGGTCTGGGCACTCACAGTTGTATTGCACCACCACGCCGCCGTCCTCCAGGTTGTGCACCTGCAGCTCGCGGACGATCGGCCGCGTGTGCACGCCCCAGGGCGCGATGTACGGCAGGTGCGGCCCCGAAGTGGGCGGATCCGAGTTGTACTGCACGTGGGGCGAGTCGGCGGTGGCAACATGAAGATTGCCCTGGTCCGGAAACTGCACTCCCGGC
>WNGJ01006584.1_pt1 | contig 16284 bp, 14 predicted proteins | sample 5400611 | NCBI WGS metagenome assembly WNGJ01 (sample SAMN13153375, study PRJNA577476) | soil metagenome | isolation source: 40 cm soil or saprolite under Garry oak tree replicate 1 | place: USA:California | collected 2016-06-15 | reverse complement strand
TATTCCCCTACAAACGCATCACCGTCAATCTCGCCCCCGCAGACTTACGCAAAGAAGGCCCCGCATACGATCTTCCTATAGCCATTGGAATATTGATGGCATCTGGCCAGATCAATCTGGATGAGCATGTGTCAGAATATCTTTATTTGGGAGAGCTTTCACTAGACGGTGGGGTTCGTCATACCAATGGTATTTTGCCGATGGTTGCATTAGCACGTGAGAAACACGTCAAGGCAGTGTTTGTTCCAGCAGCAGATGCAATGGAAGCAGCGCTTGTGCAGGAAGTCACCATCTACCCGGTCGAAACGCTTGGTCACCTCGTTGCCCATCTAAACGGTGAACGAGCGATCGAGCCGTATATTGCTGATCCGCGCATCCTGGATAATGCCGAGACGGATGTTTATGCGCAGGATATGGCTGCGGTTCGAGGGCAGGAACATGTCAAGCGAGCTCTAGAAGTTGCCTCGAGTGGAGGACACAATGTTTTGATGAGCGGACCTCCTGGTTCTGGTAAAACGTTATTAGCGCGTGCAACTGTGGGATCACGGAATTAGTGTCGTTATTGCCATCAATAGTGTCGTTAACGTCACTTTCTCCCCTCATTAATTCGCTGTTTTTTAAGGGTTTACCCTGCAATGTGTATCAGTGTAAATAAAGCTCATCCACAAAAATCCCGATAATAGTGTCGTTATCCTACTCATTTTGATAGGTATTTGCAGGTATTTGTGTGCAGAAGAGTCCATCGTAATTGGAGACATTCCTCGGTAGGGTATGTGAGTTAACCCTAACTTTTCGGGCCTCCACAAAAGTGGTTCAACCTCATTGACACTGCTTGGACTTTTAAGCACAATCTGTGTAAACAACTATGCAAAATAGTTCACATGGTGATTACCGAACATGAGACATATTCGATTTGCTGCGTGGGTCGTCTGCATTGAATTGTCCTTCCCTGTACTGGCTACTTAGGATATCCGTTCCAAAAAAGAGTGCTCATGCTGGCTCTAATAGTGATTTTTTTGTAATCTACGAACCAGAAAAGCGGCTTTAAGATTTCCTGCATGCCTCTATAATTCCTGATTTTGAAACAGATATGCTAAGTTGAGTAGGCGACTGGCGAGGTATTATCTTGTGATAGCCCTTTTCCAGTCGCCCCTCTCCGAATGAAGTAGGGCGCTGACGAGGTGCTGAAAAACTCAACCCTTTTTCATCGCCCCCTTCCCAAACTGTGCGGGACATTTTCACGTCACACAGCTTTCCGGTTCCTCCTTCCGAAGTGGCATTGTTGACCTTCCTGCGTGGATAGCATCATGACATCGACGGCACACGACGAGTGTTTTGCGCCGACGTGCTGCCATATGTTTCATCCATTTTGGCTTTTCTTTCTTCCCCGGTTTCTCTACATCCGCAAGTTTACGGATGTGATGAACCTCCACATGCTCTTTGGAACCGCACAGTTCACATGTCTCTGCAAGCACTCTTTTTAAGAGTTCGCTACGGCTCGTCATGTAAAACTGGGGAGTGTGGTCTACGAGAATTGCGTCTTGTTTCCGTTGCAAAGGAATACCACCAAATTGGGCAACAAGTGGCTTTTTCCCATTTTCACGCTGTACCACGACTTGCAGGCACTTCCTTGGGCCCTTGGTTGTCTGTGTCGTTGCTTTGTACTTCTGCGCCATTGCAGCTACCGAGGACTTGTGTTTGCCTGCCAGCGTTTTCAGCAGCGATGTTTCAGCCACCCACTGCACTTTGTTGAACCAGCAAACATTGTGAGCCAGAAGGTAATACTGAACCACGCCACGATATTCAGCTTGATACTTGCTGAGAATGCTGTAATCACTGTCATCAAGCATTTCGGCTCGTTGGGCCGGTTTTCCTCTGCGCATGTAGAGCGCACATTTCTGTTCAATGACTTCCTTTGGCACCCGTAATCCAATCGTTTCGTTGACTTGCCGTTGGCCTCGACGGTCGAGCTTGTCATTAGCGTGCTGAACCACGATGTGGTAGCCGAGGAATTTCGCTGCCTCTGTTCGGGCGTGCGTAATCAGCGTTTTCTCTTCGGACAATTCCAGCTTGAGTGTCTCACGCAGGAAGTCTTTGATTGCTCGCTTGATCTCTTCGGCTTCTGCCCTTGGGCCACTGAAGCTAAGCAGCCAATCATCAGCGTACCTTGCATAGCGAAGGCGCCGAAATTGGGAGTCTTGAGGGTTCTGACTTGGCAGAGTTCGGAGCTGCTTACGTAGCTGGTGAACCGCCTTTTTGTCGCCTCGTCGCTTGGCATGGACTATGGCGTTTCGGATAGCTTCATACGAGGGGTTTCTTGTCCTCTTTTTCTCTCGGTTGTACTTTGGCATGAGAACTGAATTCACAAACTTGTCCAGTTTGTCCAAGTAGATATTACTGAGAATTGGGCTGCATACCCCGCCTTGCGGTGCCCCGCTCAGCGTTTCGTGCCACTGCCACTCTTCTAGATATCCCGCTTGGAGCATGTGTCGAATAAGCCGCACAAATCGGTTATCGTGGAGAGATTCCTTCAGAATGTCTAGGAGCACTTCATGATTCAGACTCCCAAAACAATCGGAAATATCCCCCTCGATGAACCAGTGAACTCCCTTCCATCCGTGTACGATCTCACTCAGGGCGTTATGACATCCCCGTCCTGGGCGAAACCCATGAGACTGATCGCTAAAGGTGGGTTCGAAGTAAGCGTCAAGGAGTTGGCGCACCACCTCTTGCATCACCTTTGACGACCAGGAAGGCAGTCCGAGCGGCCTCAGCTTCCCATTGCGTTTGGGGATGTAGACCCGTTTCACAGGAGTCCATCTCCACCGTTCTTGACGGATGAGGTCAATCATGGTGTTGATCTTCTCCTGTGACATCCCATCCACGGTTTCGCCTGAAGTGAATGGGGTCATCGCTCCATCATTGGAGTACAGACGTGCATACGCTTGTAAGTAAAACTGTGGATTGTAGAGTTGTCGATACAGATTGTGTAACGGCAATCCTCGTTCTCCGCGTTTTCGGATGATACTCAGGACTGTTGCGGCGTCCTGCATTGCGCATACCTCCCAGAACTCGAGTATCGAGTTCCCTGTGCTCCTTTGCCCTGCATACCGCTTTCCGGTACTCCCCGGTGGGACGTGACTCCCACGACTCATATGAGCACTCTGTTACCCTAAAGGTCGCCCTTCGTAGGTAATCCCGTGGTACGTCTTTGAGATACGTTCTAGCCACACGTTAGGACCCTCATTCATCCCGTGATTTGACCTCGTTGGTCTTCCTTCACATGCAGAGAGTGTATCGGCCCCTCGTTCATGCCAATACAGGATGTGACATCGTTTTCAAGCGTTCTTCCGATGGGTGGTCACCTGCACCTGGTTGGGATTGAGGTTCAAGCAGTTTAGCCTTATCCATAGTGGGCGAGCCATACGGTTGCCATACCCTACAACGCCTTCGGGCATGCTCCGCTTTCCCAACATGCTCTTGTTCCGTTTGGCTTTCGCCATCGGGTGAGTTGGTAGCTCAGGAACATCTCTCTAGTTCCTCCTGTCTGTAACAGGAATATCTCAAAGCGCCTCACGGCGCACACGAAGCATGACCGTTTCCGTATCACGCGCGCTCTCCAGCAGTCAAGCTTGTTGCCCAAAGGCGACAAGTGATATGCAGTGCCACTCTGGCTCTCCACATTTCGCGTACCGCATGGCGACTGCCTATCGACCACCTGTGCCCCTTCGCCGTAGGATAGGCCGCCAGCGAGGTATTGTCCCCAGTCCTTTTTCCAACGGCCCTCCTCAGAACCAGGACGTGCGCGATTTCCACGCATCCGGCTCGCCAAGAGTCGCTACGGTCAATCTCTCAGTATGGGATATATGCCAATCCCGACAGTTTAAGATTGTCATAGATACCCTGGTGGATCTTTTCGTGACACGTTGTACAGACTGGGACCTGCTTCCGATTGATTGCCCTTAGTATACGGTTGAAACCGGTTGCTTCTCGCTTGTGTGAAAGCTTCCGAATGTGTCGAACGTGGTGCATGACGATTTGTTCGGCACTTTCTCCGCATATACAGCACGGTTTTCCTAGCTTGGATCGAGTTCTCATGTGTATCGCTGTTCGTACAAGATCAATATCCTAGGCCCTTCCAGTTTGGAATGCACCCCTTTTCTTGATCCAGTCGGAGTTGTAGGAGAAGCTCACCTTTCGGTCTTCTTTCCCCTGTACTGGCTACTTAGAGCATCCGTTCGAACAAATCGGAAACTTGTGCCAACACTATCCATCTCCCCCCTCTTAACATTGCCTTCACAAAGAGATGTGTGTACCAAATAAATCGACACGGGCAAGCCTCTGCTCAATGAACATGCAGGCGGATACCCGGACAACCAGGCAGAAAAATGATATCTTCTCCATGTCCGTAGGAGAAAAACAAGGTAAGGATGACACATACACACAATACCCATGATATGGCCACCACATTACGCCAGATCAACTTCCCTCACACTTCGTGAATATGCATTCCAAGGATTATGCTGCTCTTTGGTAGTCGTGATGTAACCCACCCAACACGGGAACGGCGAATACCTTGATCGGTGGGTTTGGAGGAGAAGCAGAAGGCACCGGCGGGACTGGAATCCGCTGCCCAAGCCCTTGATGGGGTCGGGCTTGATTGAAGTAGACGACATAGGCTTTGAGAAGCCGAACGAGTTGCTTCTCATGCAAGATGAGGAAGTGATCCAGAGATTCTCGCCTCACGCTTCGGGAGAAAACGTTCACAGACAGCATTGGCCCGGCGCGCGTTCGATACGGCGTTCGCAGCACATTGATGCCACTTGTGGTCGCCACACGTGCGAAATGCGAACCGAATTTCCGGTCATGATCCCGAATCAGGTATGTGGGTGTTTGTCCATACGGAGTCGCCTCCCGCAGCTGTTGTGCTACCCAAAGATCGGTAGGGGAACGGGTCACATTCACATGGATCCGCCTTCTGCGACTTCTGCGAGGGTGTTGATGAAGAAGGCAAAGAGCGGACGGAAGAAAAGATCAGGAACCTGCAAGAAATCACAGGCCCACACTTCCTGTGCTGGCTACTTAGATCATCCGTACAGAAAAATGGATTCTCTGGAGACTCTGATGGAGGATACTTGTTTGTTCTTAGAGGATAGATACTCTCTTGTTGAGAAGTTTAACTCTCATCCAGTTTGTTTATCTTCTTTAGATAAACTCTCCTTGAGTCCGCGACTTTATTCTTCGAGGGGAAATTCTCTCAAAGAGATGAAATAGTTCAGTCCACAACTGTATTTCGCCCGAAAAATTCTTTTTTGCACGTAAAATGATAGTACTGAATCCGCAACTTTACTCTTCCTGAACAACTTGTGTTGAAGAAGGTAAATAAAGTTGCTCTCCGGTAAATAAAATTGTCCCGTCGTCGGAGACTTGAGGGGATACATGAACCACTGCCGATGGTGCTTGATGCCATATCGATCGTTGTGTAGCGATGAGTTCCTCATTGGTCTACACTCAGAATGTGATTTACAGGATAATGTGGCTCTTACGCAACGTCGCTGATCGTGGATGTGATAGACTAAGGGGTTGAACACGTTGGCACCGAACGGGGACAAAGAGGTCTCCCCCTCTTCGGCAGAGAAAGGAAAGGAAGGATGCCAGACCCTTTTGCCATCCAAATGAATCGCCTGGAGCAGGCAGTCCTCTTCGAACCAGGAGCACTGGCACCCCAGGTGCGCCAAGCTGCTGCCACCGCAGGCGAGGTACCAGAAGTCATGCGAACGTACGTGCAGAAGATCGTCAAGTATGCCTACAAAGTGACCGACGAGGATGTACAGATGCTCCTCCGGGCAGGTTACTCCGAGGATCAAATTTTTGAACTGACGGTGAGTGCTGCGCTTGGTGCGGGCTTGTTTCGTCTCAGAAAAGGTTTGGAAGCGCTCGAAGAAGGAGACAACGATGCGACTGCACACCGTTGAAACCGGTCACCGCCTCCAGCAGAAGCTCATTCTGCGGATGATCCGTCTGTTGTCAGGTGATCCCGACCAGCCACTTGATGTCGTCAAAACCATATTGTATCGACCCGAGTTCTTTGGTAAACCCTACAGTGAGCTCCTGCAGGCCGTCATGCGGGGACCTTCCAGTTGGACCGTTGGGGAGCGGGAACTCTTTGCCGCCTTTACTTCACGCAAGAATGAGTGCCAGTTCTGAACCGGGCAACACGGCGCGGTCGCGTCGATAGCACTTGGGGAGACGGGTGACACAGTGACGCAGGCGGTGCTGGCGGATTGGCGCACTTCCCCCATCGACGACAAGTTGAAGGCGATGCTTGGTTACCTGGAAAAGCTGACGCTCTCTCCCGAAGCAATCCAATCAGCGGATGTGGCGGCATTGAAAGCGGCAGGGATCAGTAAGCAGGCCATGCTTGAGGCCATGTACGTGTGTGCTCTGTTCAACATTATCGATCGGCTTGCTGATGCCTTGAACTTTGCGATCCCTCCGAACTTTACTGGGGGTGCAAAGACCTTGTTGAAGCGCGGGTATAAGACCTAGGAGCAGAGTGCAGGGGCCGATTGATCGTGCTCTCAGCAACCCAGTTCAGGATCGAGTGGCTTGCCTACTTGGCCTAAAACCGAGATGACACACCCTTGATCATGATATGGGTGCTTTATCAGATTAATCGGTTCGTGCTGTAATGGCTACTTGGAATATCCGTTCAAAAATTGCGGGTTTAACTCTCGTTCCGTTAACAGATTCGCAGAAGATAAGATGAGTTCGAGTCCGCACTGTATTCTTCAAACCAAAGTTTCGTTAAAAATGCGATGTTTTTCAGTCCACAACGGTATTTCGCCCGAAAAATCCTTGTTTGCACGTAAAATGATGCCTCGGAGTCCTGGACTGGCAGAATAAAGTTGCGTAGTACAATGATGCTGTCCTGTGAATAAATTATTCAGAGTTCAACTTATGATTTTCTCTCATGTTTGGCACAAGGACTGACATATGCACATTGCCGACCAAATGGTCATCAGCCCGCGCACCGTCGACACTCACCTAACATCCATTTATGGCAAGATTCAGGATTTCTCATGCAGTAGCGCCATCCGCTACACCATTGAGCCACACCCGATTTACGTAAATCAACAGAGCGATACAGTATAATTGAGAGAATGAGAAAGTGAGAGAACTTGTTTCAACCCTGCAGGAGGTGACACATGGACGAGTACACTCCGCTCGATTTGAAGACGTTTCATAACGCCGGGCTGGCGCTCCTAGGAGAGCAAGGGACTACCACCATTGGGTCACAGCAGTTTCGTGGCTTGCCGTTCCTCGTCGGCACCAATCCGCGACAGTGTTTTGTCGCGTTTGGAGAAGGGCTGCAGCAAGCTCCCCTGAGCATCCCAATCGATCAGAGCGTGTGGTCGGTCATCATCGCCCATCGCCTGCTCGTGTCGGGCATCTCTGCCGGTGGCCCTGTCGGTCAGCCCATTGCTGACTATGTCTTTACCTATCAGGGCGGGGACGAAGTGCGCGTGAGGATTCGCGACCGCTTCGAAATCACCGAGATCCCAACCGCCTGGGGACAACTCCCGTTCCGCGCCGTTCCCGATCAGAGTGACAAGCTGCCGGCGCGAGATGTTGGACGTTTTGACGAGAGCGGAGAGCGCCAAACAGAGGTCAATCAGGCGACGGCGAGCGGTTACTATCTATGGGCCTGGCAGAACCCGCGGCCGGAGCAGCCGTTGGCCGCACTTACTGTAATCCCTGCCGGGCCACGTTTCCTCATTGCCGGCGTGACCCTTGGCCACACCGACGAATATCCCTTTGTACGTTCCGGCGCACGACCCCTCAAAATGACGATCACCGATCCTGTGGCCGCGGCGCGGCCGTTCGACCTCTCAGTCACGGTCGACCGCGGCGTGGCCACCTTTCCCTATCCACTGCCACAGCAGTCGCCCGATGAGTTCCTGGCCGATCCCCTGGCCGGCTGGGGCGAGGAACTCAACGAGCAGAGCAGCCCCGCCTCGGTCGAGATCGCGGCGCTCCCGTCGGCGACGGTCACGTTGACGCAGGGCAGCGACGTACTTGGCACGGCGCGCTGGGGAGAGATCGAAGAGAAGAGGGTCGTGGAGCTGCCACGCGTGCGCCTGGAACTGCTGGACACAGGCCGGAACTGGGTCCGTACGACGGTGGTTGACGACGAGACTGGACAACCTTTGCCCTGTCGCGTGCATTTCCGCTCCCCGGACGGAATCCCCTACCAACCGCATGGCCACCATAACCGGGTCAATGCGAATATGAACACCTGGCATATCGACGTTGGCGGCGACCTCCGGCTGGGCAGCATCAGCTACGCTTACATCGATGGCACGTGCCAGGGCTGGCTACCGCGTGGCGAGGTGATGGTCGACGTGGCCCGCGGCTTCGAGTACGAGCCGTTACGCACGCGGGTGACCATCGCGCCGGGTCAGCAAGAGCTGACGCTGCGACTCAAACGCTGGTGCAACATGAACGCCCAGCGCTGGTTTAGCGGCGACACGCACGTTCACTTTCTCTCGACCCAGGGCAGCCACACAGAGGCCCAGGGTGAAGATCTCAATGTCGTGAACCTCCTGCAGTCACAGTGGGGTCACCTGTTTACCAACACGGAAGAGTTCACCGGTGGTCCTAGCGTCTCACGCGATGGCCGGACAATTGTCTATGCTTCCCAGGAAAATCGCCAGCACATGCTCGGACACCTGACGCTCCTGGGCCTTAGGAAACCCGTCATGCCATGGTGTACTGACGGTCCGGATGAGGCTGAGATGGGTGGGACACTGGAGGTGACGTTGTCGGATTGGGCCGATCGCTGCCACGCTCAGGGTGGGACGGTGATTCTACCGCACCTGCCTAACCCAAACGGCGAACCCGCGGCCATGATCGCGACGGGACGCGTTGATGCCGTGGAATTTCTCCGGCATGGGGTCGAGCCCCCGCGGTACGGTGGCATGTACAACCACGTAGAGTATTACCGCTACCTCAACGGCGGATATCGCCTGCCACTGGTCGGTGGCACCGATAAGATGTCCAGCGACGTGCCTGTAGGGCTTTACCGAACCTATGTCTCCATCCCTCAGGAGCAGGACTTCACCTACCAGACATGGTGCGCCAACCTGGCGGCAGGACGGACCTTCATGAGCGGCGGGCCCATTATCTCGTTCAGCGTGGACGGCCACGCGATCGGGGACACGGTACGCCTCAGTGGAAACGGCGGGACGGTCGAGGTGGAAGCATGGGCAGAATCCATCTTCCCGATCCACACTCTTGAGATCGTCCAGCAGGGGCGCGTGGTCGCCGAGACCGAGGATCGCAGGGGCGCGCGCCAGCTAGAGTTGAAGGTGAGGATCAAGGTGGACGGCCACACCTGGCTGGCCGCGCGTGTAAGCGGCCCCGGCTATACCAATCCGATCCTGCATCACGATGGATGGAGGCGCGGGGTGATGGCACACACCTCGCCGATCTATGTGGCCTGCGGCGATGATTGGTGGCTCTTCGACCAGGAGACGGCGCAGTACATGCTCACGTTGATCGACGGCAGTCTGACCTATATCCGCGAGCTGAGCCCACGGGATCAACCAGGGACAGTGACGCACCACCACGGAGCGGAGGACCATGAGGCGTATCTGCAACGACCCTTCCTGGAGGCGCGGGCGGCCATCCACCGGCGCATGCACGAGCTGGGACTCGCAGAATAGAACCAGGGAGCCGGAGAAAAAATCTGCTTGAGACAGGAGAGAAGCTACTGTTTGGTCCCGCCCTTTGCTCTTGTCAGGCAAGACGAAGGCTTGCCAGATGATGGCGTGGGCCTGGCTATCATGCTACGCAGACTCACTCGCACGTAGATACCGCCAAGCACTGCGAGCAGCCCCATACCGCTAAATATCGTATCCACAGGGCCGAAGGAAATGCCCAGCACGCTTGCGTGGAAGCCACGTAAGACTGTGCTCACGAGGGCACCCGCCAGGGCGACCGAGATCAACGCCGCCAGCCTGCCCAGCGGATTGATGACCGCCGTGACCCGGCCCACGAATTCGCGTGAAGTGCTATCGAGGGCGAGCGGTCCGGCCGTGACGATCACAGCTGTGGTGAAGACGCCGAAGAGGAAAGCTGCACCCAGAGCGGGATAGAGGCTGGTCAGGTGTGACATGACAATGACGAAGAGTCCGGAGGCGACCAGGGAAATCCAGAGCAGCTGCGCCAGGCCAATCCGCTTCCCAATGGCGACTACTAGCACTGCTCCCACCACAACGCCGACGCCGAAGTCTGCCCCCAACAGCCCGTAGTCGTTGGCGGGCGCGCGCAGATTGCCGGTAATGAAGAAATAGCCGAGAGATTGCAACGCGCCGAAGCCCAACCAGGTCAGCACCTCGGCGACCAGGATGGTACGCAGCACCACGTGGCCGGTGACGTAACCCAGGCCGTCCAGGAACTCACGCGAGAAGTGACCGGCCTCGCCAGGTGCCACGCTGTGGGCGGAGGGCGGCGCCTGGATGGCGACGGTCATCAGCAAGACGACCACAAATGAGAGCGAGTTGAGCACGAGCGCCCACCCAACGCCCAGGCCGAAGACGAGCACAGCGGCCACGGGGGCCCAATGATGATCGCGAAGCCCTGGATGGCCTGGAACGTCTCGAGCGCCTGGTCCTGCCGTGGCTGCGGGACAATGTCCTTGATGAGGGCGAACTAGGCTGGAATGAAGAACTGAGCGAAGATGGCCAGCAAAACCTGTACTGGTTACTTAGGGTATCCGTTCCAAAATGATAGGTGCCGACTGCTTAAGATATCCGTTAGCCCATTAAAAAGTTGCTGCCTATGTAGAACTTTATTTGTAACTACACAGGTAGGATTGCCAAGGCTGCTACACTAGGGGCATGACGATAGAGGAAGAGATTGCCCAACTGAAGAAGGAACTGACGGCAGAACGCGCCAAGAGTGCTCGACTTGAGGGAGAACTGACAAAGGAACGAGCAGAAAACAGCCACCTGAGACAGATGCTGGAGGAAGTACTCAGGCGGCTGGGCGAGGTGGAGGGGAAACTCGCGAAGGATAGCCATAATAGCAGCAAGCCTCCATCGAGTGATGGATTGGGACGCAAACGGGTCAGCCTGCGCAAGAAGAGCGAGAAGAAGCCAGGAGGGCAAGCAGGGCATCCTGGTCACACCATGAAGATGGTGGAGACGCCTGATGAGGTGGTGAGGCATCGGCCAGCGGTCTGCCAGCATTGTCAGCACTCGTTAGAGGAAGTGGCAGGCCGGATGAAAGAGCGCCGGCAGGTGCATGATCTGCCAAAGATACAGTTGCGGGTGTGCGAGCATCAGGTGGAAGAAGTCACCTGTCTGGGCTGTGGGCAGCAGAGTGTAGGCACCTTTCCGGCGGGGGTGATGGCACCTGTGCAGTACGGACCGAATGTGCAAGCGCTCGCAGTGTATCTGCATCAGGGGCAATTGGTTCCGATGGCACGCACCTGCGAAGTGCTTGATGAAGTATGTGGCTGTCATCCCTCCCAAGGAACACTGCTGCGTTGGGTGCAGGAGGCATCGGAGCGATTGGCTACCACCGTAGAGCAGATTGCCGCTTGGCTGAGGGTGGCGCGCTTGCAGCACGGAGATGAAACTGGCGTACGCATCGCAGGTACCCTGCACTGGCTGCATGTGAACTGCACAAGCTGGCTAACGCATATAGCTTGGCATCGCAAGCGAGGCAGGCAAGCGATGGAGGACATTGGCATCTGGCCGCGCTTTCGCGGACGGGCGATGCATGACGCTGGATCAGCTATGATGCCTATGCCGGGGCGCACAGTCTGTGTGGGGCACACTTGCTTCGAGATTGTCTCTACCTGGCCGAACAGGAACAGCAGGCATGGGCCGCCGAGATGGCTGACCATCTGCTCGCGATGCACCACGCCGCCCAGGAGTGGCGTCTGCAAGGGGTCAGGTGCGTACCGCCAATAGAACGAGATGAGTGGGTGACACACTATTTCGAGATCCTGATGAGTGGCTATGCGGCCCAACCTCCTCCCGTCGAGGCAGTATCGATCAAACGTCGGGGACGGCAGAAACAGAGTGCTGCCAAGAACCTGCTCGATGACCTGCTACGGCGCGCAGATCAGGTGCTGGCCTTTCTCGATGAAACGATTACGTTGCATACTGCACTCCTTCCGCATGGTTAGCGTGTTTTGTGAGACGAGCGTGGAGCCTGTTCGTCGGGTGGCGAAAACAGCGCAATCCCACGGCCATCGGCTTGATACATGGGAATGCGACCAGCTCGCCCCCAATCCCTGATCGTTTGTGGACACACTCCATAGGCGTGTGCGGCTTCACTGGCGGATAACAGTCCGCGCTCCCGAAGTCTCATGCCATGATCTTTCAACTGATGATAGCGCCGCAATGACAGAATACGGGTCGCATGAAACAACTTGCCTTCGTAGGTGCGCCATCCGCGCTGATTGAGGTGTTCAGCCACTTCGGCATCGGTGTAGTCATCGAGCAACTGATCGATGAGCGTCAAGACCTCTTGCGCACTGCGTCGCCCCTGACTGATGGGTAGCGTGATGGTCTGTATCGCTCCTCCTGTGAAGCGCACCTGCGCGGTGATTATCTCGTCTTTGCGCAAGGTCACATCTTCCAGTAACAAACGAACCATGCGTTTCCGATCCCGATCTAACGTCCGTTCATCGTGCCACATCCGCGGGAAATCTTCCACCAGATTGGCGATGGCCTGCTGTTCTAGCGTACTCAGACGGCGTTGTTCCTTTGCCCGGAGCTGCTGGGCTTGCTCCTGGACCTGGCTGTACTCTTGCAAACGTGCATTCCACTCCGCTTCCAGGACCGAGGCCACCAGGCGATTCTCTGGATCAACGCGCAAAAAGCGCCGTTGGGCCAGTTCGGCAGCATAGCGAGCTCGTTCGACCTGCTGATCCCGCAAGTGCTGTGCCGCCTCGACCTGGGTATGCAGTTCTTCATAGACCTGCAGAGCGGTGTCAATCGTGAAAGGGGTCACTAGAGCGAGCAACAGTTCAGCCAAGGCCGCATCGAGCCCTGCCCCCAGAATATGCTGGCAGGTCTGCTCTGTTGCCTGCTCCACCCGCTCTTTTTGGCACATGTATTCAGGAATGAGATGCGTTCCCTTCTCGGCTTGATGGTAGCGGATGGTCATGCGATTGCCGCACTTTCCACAGATGACCAATCCTTGCAACAAGGCTGGCCCTTCTCGCGGGGGGCCATGACGGCGATCCCCTCCGAACGTTTGACGGTTCTGACGCAATTGCTGGCCATTGGCTTCATAGTCTTCCCAGGTGATATAGCCAACATGGGCGTTCTGGAAGAGAAATGGCCATGCTTCCTGGGGGACGGTCTCGACTCGGAGCCGGCCATCCAACCCTTTACTGCTGTGGGTCCGTCCGTAGCAGAACGCCCCAGCATAGCGCGGATTGCGCAAGACCTTCAGCACAGTATCGTGGATGAGCGGTACCCAATGAATGGTTCCTGCATGTGCACCAGTACGGACACGGCGCGGAAAGAGAAGTCCTTGCTCCCGAAAATACTTCACCGTGGCCCATGCCGACGCGGTCCGTTTGAACGTGGCAAACAGGACACGAATGGCTTGTTGGACCTGGGCATCGGGATCGAGCCGAATGGTATTGTCTTCTGCATAGACCAGACCAACCGGCAGTTGGAGCTTGAGTGCTGCTCGTTGCGCCTGATTGAGAATGCCTCCTCTCAAGCGCGCCCGCAGGACATGCAATTCGGCTTCTGACATCGCGCCTTTCATGCCCAACAGTAATCGATCATTGAAGGTGGCAGGATCATAGAGGCCATCTTCATCGAGAATGAGGGTGCCCGTCATGGAGCAGAGTTCCAACAACTGATGCCAATCCAGGGAACTGCGTGCTAAGCGAGAGACTTCCAGGCCCATGACCAGCCCCACCTGACCCAGTCCGACTTCCGCTACCAGGCGCTGAAATCCCTCACGATCGACGGCGGAAGCTCCTGATTGACCCAGATCCTGGTCAATGACCACGATCCGCGAAGTCTCCCATCCAAGCCCTACTGCTCGCTCACGTAAAGCATATTGTCGTGCCGTACTTTCTGTATTTTCCAGGACCTGATGCAGCGTGCTTTGGCGCACGTAGAGCATGGCCTGTCGTTGTAGATGTCGTGCCGTGACTTTTTGAGACGGGGTTGAACCGATGGTCATAGAAACACCTCTGCAATCATGGCTGCAACGAGTGTAGACAACGGAGTAGCGCTACTAGAGACCGGAGGCGGACCAGAAAACGCCTGCGACGCAATGACCGGAAGTGATTGCGCCGTCTGGAACCAGGTGACGAGCCCTCCCCGCAGAATCTGGGCCAGGCCAGGTGGCCGAACTGATGAAGGGAGTAAGGCCCAGGTGCGCAGTGATTCATAGTCAAGCTCGTTCCAGCAACACTTCATGATGCCCCCCCTTTTTTCTCTGAACGGGCAAGGGCGCGTTCAATGCTGCGTGGATGCACCTTCAGATGATGCTGCTCCTGTAACCACTCAGCTAATTGGGGAGCAGACATCGTCTTGGCCAGAGGCCGCAGTTGCACAATGAGTTCCTCGGTGAGCTTGTGGGCATGACGAGGCCCAGTCGGCTGTGGAAGCAAGCCAGCGATGCCTGCCTGTTCCCAGGCTGCATGGGCCGCGTAAAAGGTCGGACGGGAAAGGGCAAATAAGGACGTGGCCTGTGCGACGGAATAGCCATCCACACGCACTCGTCGTAAGAGTTCATATTTGACTTGCACCAGATCGCGTGGATCAAAGAAAGGCGATCCACTGAGAAAGAGCGGATCACGCACCTGGTCAGGATGCGGATGAAGGGTATGCGATTGGCGCAAGAGGGCAAGCTTTTCGTCTGACATGAACATCTCCTGAGCAAGAACACTCGTTGTTTCTAGTATGCTCATTGCTCGGCAAAATGTCAAGAGAAAAAGATACCAAAAATGCTCAGAGATTCGCACTTCCTCTCCGCAAAGCCGCCAGATAGTACCGAGAAATCCGGCATTATCTCCTTTACACTTCCGGCAAAATTGACTTAACACTCTGTGTCCTCCTTTCGATCTTCGATCCGCTGGACGAGCTGAGCCAAAGCCAGCAGGTCCATCACCTGAAAAGGAGCGCGACCTGCGGCGAGTAGGACGCTGGGATCAGGTGACACCAGACTCGTCCAGGCCGCTGGGAGCGAGCGCACTGACACGATATTCTCCCCAATTGTGGCGGTAGTTGAGGATCTCAAACTGCTGGCCGTACAAAGGATGAAAGGGATGCGTGACTGTGAATATTCCTTCCGCTAGAGATGGAGACGGTGTAGTTGACGGCTTGATCCAACAATCTGGCCGAGCGGGATCTGCGCATGATCAAAGTGCAACAAAAGGTGTCTGGCTGCTTCCGCAGTCTGGCAGGAGCACAAGCGTTTAGCTGTATTCGTGGCTATTTGTCGACCTTGCGCAAACAAGGTCTTCCTCTGTTATCGGCTTTGCAGGCGACTCTGTGTGTTCATCCGCTTCTTCCCTCTTTTGAGTGAACCTGAGCGGACCTGGGTAGTTACCTGCATGCCTTTATCCTTCCTGATTTTGGAACGGATATGCGAAGTAGCCAGCACAATGATATGAGACAGTCTCCCCAGAGAAATCTTAACCTCCATCGACCAATCATAACCAATTCTTAACCTGACCACAACCCTATTGCTCTTGCCTCTGGTATACCTTCCCACTATGAATGTTTGGTTAAGCACAACTTCTTTCCATGACTCGAATCTCAAAAGATGCGTATTTGATGTCCTGGTCAGCAACGGGAGTCCCACTACCCCTTTCTCCCAGAACAAGCAGAACGAACCAGCGCTCGCTGTTGACGCCAATCACCCGAATGTGTTAGTAGCTGGCGCCAACGACAACATCGATCTAGAGGCCTGCAACGCGGGCAACGACACGACCTGTCCGTTCACTCCTGGCGTTGGCGGCTCGGGGGTCTACTTCTCATTCGACAGCGGCACCACCTGGACTCAGCCCACGTACCAGGGCCTGACCGCCCGCAACTGCCTGGGAGTCGTCGGGAACAGCGACCCGCCCTGCACACCCCAGGTCGGACCGATTGGCACGCTGCCCAAGTATTTTGAAAACGGGCTGGTCTCCGGCGGCGGCCCTGCGCTGGCGTTCGGTCCTCGGCCAGGAACCGATGGCACATTCTCATGGGCGAATGGTTCACGCCTCTATTACGCGAACCTCGCCTC
>WNGJ01004383.1_pt1 | contig 16284 bp, 12 predicted proteins | sample 5400611 | NCBI WGS metagenome assembly WNGJ01 (sample SAMN13153375, study PRJNA577476) | soil metagenome | isolation source: 40 cm soil or saprolite under Garry oak tree replicate 1 | place: USA:California | collected 2016-06-15 | reverse complement strand
CCGGTCCCAGACTCGATCTGGGACGAGGCCGCCCGGCACTACGACGAGCAGGGACTCGCGGCCTTGATCCTCATGATCGCCACAACCAACCTCTTCAACCGCCTCAATGCCACCACCAGGCAGGTGGCAGGCAGCCAGAATTGGTAGTTCCTGATCCGAGATGCGAGAGCAACGGGGGTGGAGAACACAACCCAAGCAAACCCAATTGCAAGAGTGAAAGGTGATTTCCCGATGTACACACTGATGGTCCGTTCCAACGTGAAAGCCGCACATGTCACAGATGTCGAAGCGGCAGTCAAGCGCGTCTTCGCGGCGCTTCAACAAGAGCAACCCAAGGGCATCCGTTATGCGTCATGCCGGCTCTCCGACGGTGTGACCTATGTGGCTTTGTTGGAACTTGACGACGGGGTAGACAACCCTCTCCCCGCATTGCCGGAATTTCGCGCATTCCAGGAGAACCTCAAGCATTGGATGGCCGAGCCACCCATCTCCGAACAGGTGACGGTGATCGGGTCGTATCGGTTCTTCTAAAGACGCGCATGGAGTCCTTGACGAGCACGACCGCGAGAGCGGCGCTCAGGCTGAGCGCCGCTCTCGCGGTCTCCGTCTGCGTGCTCAAACACACCAACTCGACAATGCAAGACGCGTTGCAACGGCTTCGTCTTCCCGAGATACGTCCAATTTACCTCATCTGAGTGAAGTCTATCCGATCAGGAGCGGAATTCGCAGGTGATGTTTCCTGTACCCCCCGCTGGGGCGATACAGCAGCACATACCGGGGATTACTCCACACTCATATGATAATCCATCGAAAAATTAAAGTCAAAACGTAACTACTTAGATACTCTTTTCAAGTCGCCTTCAAATCAGAAAAGCCTACAATGGCGAAGAGGCCTACATAGGCACACTCGGCCTTAAATCTGAACTAGAAATTGCTTTGAAAATTTGTCTTGCATGTTGTTAATATACTCATAAAGAGCTATTGAATTGAATATCAGTGTTTTGTGTCTTGAAGATTCTCATATCCAATTACTCCACCTGGTAACACAATTAAATCTGATCCTTCTACAAGTTCTCTTAAGAATGATTGACGGGAGCGATCATATGTTATCGTGATCCATGACAAAACTACGATGAGGACAAGAAGTACGATCCAGGGCATTAGTGGTATATACTGAAGCAGTTGATTGTAACCTAAGCTCCATAGTACTAATACGATGCCTAAGCTTATGTACAGTAATCCGTCACGTTTTTGAATTTTTCTAAAAGAAATTGCAGCTTTCTGCAAAGAAGGCAGCGGCTCAAAAGAACTCTGTGACAAGAGTCTGATGTTATTAAGGCGTGTTCCTCCTCCAATAATACCTATACATCCAAAGCCAAATAACCACATAGAGAACGATCCTATTTGCCTAAATGTCAAAATCTCCGCTAGTATCACGAGAAATACTAAAGAAGACTGAAATAGAGAGGAAGGCCAGATCAAGTACAATGTAGCTGAGACAGACTGCTGCCAAATGAGGAGTATGAGAGTGGCACTAATAATATAGGGAAGATAAAAGTGTTGCTGAAGCAAAAAATTCCAAGATAGAACAGTATGTGTTGGTAGCAGTGGAGTGTTGACTAGCAATAGACCGAACACAATACCCTGAAGTACGCTCACAAGAGTGAGCGTTGTTTGGGGTAGAACTACACTAATTTGGTAGTGAAGCCGCTTGGGTCCTGCCGTTAGAGGTGGCATCTCTTGGTTATATGTAACCACGGAAACAGATTTATCCTTTTTTCCCTCTTTAGTAGCTATCGGCTCTTTTACTGTTGCAAATCGTTTATCTGAAAGCTGAGCAACAATAAACCGAATGATCGTCACTGCAAGATTTAAAACGAGCAGGATCAAAATAACTATTTGTAATCTACTTCTCAAAATATGGTCTGCGTTGCTCTCCTTTGTAGATAGCTTATCTAAAACAGGCTTAGCTGGCATTTCTGCTCCTCCCCCTTAGATTTTTGTGATGCACCTATAGCCTTAATTATGAGTATAGCTTGTTGAAAGCTTCTAATCAATACAAGTACGAAAGGAGAGCGGCCGTTTTGTGAATGTGCAAGCAATAAATAAGTCAAAACTTGCATGCGAGTGCCGCGTCCCTCCGCTCCTCCCAATCGGGCTTAGCGCCGTTTAGGCTCGACAGCAAGCTCAAAGGATGGCCTCGGCGGCAGGGTTCCAATCCCTCAATCGAGGATCGGCTGTATTACCTACAAATCAAAGGAAGATACGTCAAGAGATTTTCTCTTCTACCTTGAAAATACTTATCGCCTTAATTGGTGCATAGCGAAATGCCGGGTTCCTCAAACCAGGAAAATATCCTTCAATTTCAAAACACATACCTGGAAGATCTCGTATGACGAGATTGTCTTCCTCATCTTCTTCCCATGCCCCAATCTGCGCTTCAATGTCGGCAATCGTTGAACCCAGGCCTATTTTGTCCATCAGCTTTCCACGGTAGCCACTATGAACCATGATCTGATCAACGATACCTTCTCTCGCCCACAGATCAACCATCGCTGAACGATAACGCGTAATGATTGGGAAAGGAACCAAGTGATTCACGACTTCTTCTGAGGTAAAGTGTGTTTCCTGCCCTTTCAAGACCTCTTCGATAGGCAATCCTACCTGTATTCCAGCCGCACCTTCTCCAGGAACGATAGGCGCTTCGATGTCCATAGATATTTCCCCTCGCAGCACATTTCTCTAGAAGACTTGACACAAGAAAAACTCAATTTGACAAATGAATTACTTGCGACCCTCAGACGAGATAGCGACATATACCCACACTACCGCAATCTCCCTAACTCGCCATCGCATAAATGCTGCGTCCCTGACCAAAATAAGAATCATAAATGTGCTGGTAGACCTCATCGCACTTGCGTTCGTAGAGCACAGGTGTATAACTGCGTGGCAATCCTTCATCCAGCATCTTACGCACAGTCAGCAGCACCTGGGCACGCGCCTGCTGCTTCTTGCGCCAGTCAAGCACCAGCTTCTCACGCTTCAACGTCTCCAGCAGTCTGCGCGCAACCTTCTTGACCTCATCCTTTTCCCGCTCGGAAAGTTCCATGTTCGGCCTGGTGAGCAGGTCAAAGACCGCCAGTTCCTCCTCCGACAACTGCTCGGCAACGTGACGCTGCTCCTCCGCGTTCAACTCCTGCGCGAAGGCCACCAGCTTGTCAAACAAGAACTCCACGTTGGCACTGCCCGAGTTGTATTCGTCGATCAGCCGTTGGAACCTCTCCAGGTAATCGGCGCGGCTCTTATTCAATTGCACCATGCGCTTGAGCTTGCTATTAATCGCTCCCCGCAACTTCTCAGCCTCGATATGCTTACGCGCCCGCTCAAAATGGGCTCTGAGAGCGTCAAAGTCGACCTGGCTCAGGTCGATTCGCCCATCAAGTCCATATGCCCCGCTCGACTCGCGAATAACATAGCCCTTAGTAGCCACAGAGACATCCATCAACTGTTCGATATCATCCATGATACCGGAGATATCGCTCTCCGGTGTCAGCGAGCGTATTTCGCGCGCAATCACTAAGAACAAGGCGACGATGGCGCTGTACATACTCGCAGCCGTATCGGGCAGGATCGCCTTGTAGAGTCGCGCTATCGTTTGCGCCAGTGAGAGGTATTTCTTCTTGATCTCATCATTGACTACCAGCGCATCCACCGCGTCCTGTACCAGGCTGATACGCCTGAAATCCTGCGCAGGGGCTGCCAGGATTACCTGGGGATCGATACCTTGCTCTTTGCAGTAGGTGTCTGTTTCGTCAATCGCTTTCTTCAATGCCTCGACCAGTTCGCTTTTGTCCTTGACCGGCACCTCGCCTGCTTTGACATCGCCACCTGCAGCCGAGCCATAGATAGCCAGCGCCTTTTGCAGGTCACGAAAGACACCTACGTAGTCAACGATCAGGCCGTTTACCTTGTCATGGAAGACGCGGTTAGCGCGGGCGATAGTCTGCATCAGCGTGTGGTTGCGCATGGGCTTGTCGAGATAGACAGTTGACAGACTGGGCACGTCAAAGCCGGTGATCCACATGGCACACACGAAAACAATGCGCAGGGGATCATTTGCATCCTTGAATTTCGTCTCCAGGTCCTCCTGTAGCATGCGTCTGCGATGTGTGATGATATCAAGACCCTTCTGCCTGAACTCGTCTATCTCATTCTGCGATTGCGAGACAACCACCGCCATGTCGGTTGTCTCCATGTATACAATTTTGTCACGCAGCAGTTCCCATTCCGGCTCACCCTTGACATAGCCTTGCACTTCTTTTCTCAACTCGTCCAGGTAGCGTCTCCAGTACTTTTGCACCTTGTCGTACATGCGTACAGCCGAGGCCTTGTCAATGGAGATCACCATCGCTTTGCCCATCTGCCCGCGCCCCATGAAATGCTTCACGATGTCTTCGGCAATTCTCTCAAGGCGGTCATCATGCGTAATCAGGTGATACTCACGCGCAAACTCGCGTTCCAGGCGCTTCTGCTGGCCCTCGTTCAGTTCAGCATCCTCGATTAGTCGCTCTACGTCATCGTTGAGGTTAGCGTTAGTAAGCTGCAATTCGGGGATGCGGTTCTCATAATAGAGCGCTACCGTGGTGCCATCTTCGACGGATTGGCTGAAGTCGTAGATACTTACGTAATCGCCGAAGACTTCACGTGTCTTCTCCTCACCCGTCATCAAAGGTGTGCCTGTGAAACCGATAAATGCAGCCTTGGGCAGGGCATTGCGCATATTGAGCGCGAGTATATCGTACTGCGTGCGGTGCGCCTCGTCCGTAATTACGATGATATCGGAGCGGTCAGAGAGCTTTGGATATGTTTGCCCTTTCTCAGTATGAAACTTGTGGATCAACGTGAAGATGTTGCGGTGGTCCTCTTGCAGTAGTTGTCGCAGGTGCTCACCGTTCTCTGCCTGCACCTGGTGCTCAGTTACCGCGCCCACGTCCTGGAAGGTCTTGTAAATCTGGTCGTCCAGCTCCTGTCGATCTGTGACTATAAGAAACGTCCAGTTGCCGGGGATTTTGCGCAGCACCTTCTGTGAGAAGAAGACCATCGAGTAGCTTTTGCCGCTGCCTTGCGTATGCCAGAATACTCCCAGGCGTCCCTGGTTCTCGCGTATGGAGTACACGGCGTCCAGCGCATTATTGACGCCCAGAAACTGGTGGTTTTTGGCGATCAGTTTGACCAGCGCGCCGCCCGCGTCGCTAAACAGCGTGAAGTTCTCCACGATATCCAGCAGGCGGCTCTGCTTACAGGTTCCGCGAATCATGGTTTCGAGCGAGACGGCGCCTTTTTCCTGCTCGTTACTGATCTTCTTCCACTCGAAGAAGTGCTCCCAGCCAGCCGTGATACTGCCGATTCTGCTCTGGTGACCGTTCGAGAGGATAATGAAGGCATTATACCAGAAGATCTGTGGAATGGTGTCCTTGTAGTCGCGCAGGTTATCGCGATAGGCATTTTCGAGTCGCTTGTGTGCTGCCTTCAGTTCGATGAATATCAATGGAAGACCGTTGACGAAGCCCACCAGGTCTGCCCGCCGTTTGTACATCTCGCCCGCAATCCAGAATTGTGAGACGAGCAAGAAGTCGTTGTTCGCGGGATTGTTCCAGTCGATGACGCGCACCGTCTCGTCGATCTCTTCATCCCCCTCGCCACGGATACGGATGTTAACCCCGTTTTTCAGCAGCCGGTACACCTCGCGGTTAGCGTTGGCAAGACTGAGGGCGCTGCGATCACGCGTCAATTCCTCGACGGCAATTTCAATGGCTTCCCAAGATAAGCCAGGATTCAGCCGGTGCAGCGCAGCACGCAGGCGAGGAAGGAGCACGACTTCGTCGTACGTCTCGCGTCCAAGCGTGCCATTTTTGCCAGGCCTTTCATAAAAGGCGTTGGCTGTCTCGTAGCCCAACGCAGCAAAGAGGGCAATTGCGGGTTTCTCGACAAGCGCAGATTCAGAGTAGTCTTGCATCGCTGGTGATCCTCAAGCTATTCGTTCGGTGATATTATTAACAGAACGACTAGCCTACAAGGCGAGCGCGAGGGCCGCCCTACTATATACGGAATTCATACGTCTCCATCTTCCCAATGCTTTTCAAAGGATTGACGAATAAGATCCATTACGTCGTCGATCTGGTCAAGTGATGTAACACTTATCCCAACATCGCCATTAGTATAATGACCCTTGCCTGTGAGGTCCTTGCAAAGTTCTTGCGGGTCGTTGATCTCACTGAACTTCATGTTAAGAGACAAACTCAACCGCTTCACCTGCGGTTCGATATCTACAAAATTGGTGATAGTTTTGTACGCGATATACATTTTTTTGTATTCTTCCCGCACGGTTGCGTCAAGGTTCAGGATGCGTTTACGAAGCTGCTCAAACACTTCCCGCATGTCACCTTGCAAGCCTGGATAGTCTTCTAGTGTATAGCCGTTGCTACCGTTGGTGTCTTCAAGGACAGAGTATTGCGCCAGCATCTCCGGTTGAGACGTAACCTCTCCTCCGATGCCTAAAGGCATTTCATTCTTACTATTTTTATCCCTGGCCCACTCTCCAGCATATTTCCAGGAGACCACCCACCAGGGTTTCTTGCCATTGCCATATTGAACCCATTCATTTTCAATGTTTCGAAAGAGATAGAAGCGCCTTCCTGAGTGTTGAATGATCTTGAAACCCGCTGGAATAAAGCCCGCTAGAGGATGCACAAGCGGACCAATAGCTTCAGAGGGAACCGACTTGTTAATCTCCTCTAAAGCTAACACCGGCATTGGCCATGCCTTTACTGCCAATTCTGCAAATGCTTGTGCTCGCTTCTCGATCTCTGCCTTGTTCCAATGCTCCAGGCCGTCCAGACTTCTATTGAGACGCATGGGACTATGAGCAAAGCCACCCTCCATATCGCGCTTCTCCCTGAACGAGCGGTCGCTTAATTCAGAATTATAAGCTGTGAGTGTTAGGTTGCCGATGGTATGTAGATACGTAGCATGTACCTCTTGCCAATCAGAGCCAAGCTCCTCGCGCCATTCAGCCGATAGCTGCTCATTCTGTGGTATGATATGCTCGATAGTGCAGCTTTCTACATTGACCAGTTCCTTTTGTCCGTAATTCTCTAGCTTTCTGAGCATATAGTTGCGGCTACGGAAATTGTATACATCCTTAACTACGAACGCTGCGCGAAACTCCTCGTCATGCGGGAATCTTCCTCCGTACGACTTCGTGAGGAACGCCGATTGTACGCTTTCGAGGTAGTGATCCTTGTCAATTTCTCTAGAGAGCGTAGCAAAAATCTTGTTCAGCGCATTGGTGGGAATGCCACAGATGACCCGGCGGAATACATAGCTCTCGACCAGTCTCAGAATGGCTATTAAGTCTTCACGGGAAAGGCGCTGATTTGCATAGTCGTCGTAGACCTCAAGCAAGAAAGGGTAAGCTACATCAACTTTGAGTGTGTTAATATCATTCAACACTCCCCTGATTTCACGATCCTCTTCCTGCAAGAAAGCCATGTTTACAAAGTACTGGGAGTAGCGATAAACGTCCGCTACGATTTCACTGATCGGTGTTGCCAATTTGCTCCGTTGATAGCTTTTAAAGCTGGCATATACCTTACCAATATTTGGAATAGCTCCTTGCTTGACAGTCAGGTAGTCTCGCATGAATCGGTCGAACTGATATGGATCATCTGTGTGGCGGAAGCTCTGCTCCATAGGATACCAGTAGGATTTATAGAGTCTTGCCTGTTCGTCATTATCGAGTCCCATCAGCACATAGTTACGAATCAGGTCTGCTTGCGACAAGTCCATGCCAGTAGAGTTAAGGCTTTCAAAGATAAGCTGAGGGTTATCGTGGTCTCTATCCAGGGAAATCTCGACAATGATCAGTTTGCTTATGCCTATGAACAGGGTATAGGGATCGACATTAGACTGGCGTATCCTTTCTTCAAAGAAGAGATAGTTTTCAAGGAGCCGACTTACGGTCTTCAAGGACTTTGCCTGGTCCGGATCATCAATAAGTTGTATGAGCGTGTCCTTGTCACTTTGTGTAAGTAGTAGCTTATAGCGTTGTTCACCTCTGCCATGTTTGTTGATGAGATAGGAATCATAGATATCCTCATGGCTGATATTCAGTGGCTTGGTAGATTTTTCAGCGGCCTTTGCCAGGGCGACGAGCAGTAACGAGAGCGTGCTAAGGCGCTGCTGACCGTCGATGACAAGTAGTTGCGGTATGTTTGCAGCCATAAACAAACCCCGCTGAATGAACACGATTGAGCCAAGAAAGTGTCCCTGCACTTCTTTATCCGTGGCAGCACGTACGATATCATTCCAAAGTTGCTCGCACTGCTCACGAGTCCAGCTATAGGTGCGCTGGTAGATAGGAATAATAAACTGTTTTTTCCCTTCAAGAAAAGGAAGGAGTTGAATTTCCGCCGCTTTCATATGTTCCCCTTTTAATACGAATTTCTAACCCATCCACATCCACTGAAATAAGCTCTGGTAAAAGCAGAAACCACAGGAAAAATATCTTAGCCACATCTCCTATCATCGCAATACTCCCGCCAGTTGCGGCGCAAATGTTCCCGGATACCCCTGCTAGGTGTATACCTCGGGTAAATTTGCCTGAACTCGTCTTCCGCAGCCTCGAATGAATCTGCCGGAAGAACATGCAGGCGGGTTGCCAGGTAGAGCAAGGTAATCGAAGGACTGCGTGACATACCCTGGACGCAATGCACCATCACCTTCTGCCCATCGGCACGCATCTCATCGATGAAATCCAATGCCTGGTCAATCATCGCTTTTCTAATGAACAGAGAGACAGGTAGATCAAGCAAACACAGCATCAAACGATTTTCCCGGTGTGCCACCAGGTAATCAGGATGGCCCTTAGCAACGCTCCACACCCGGTACCCAACTGCCATGCGATGATAGGACCGGCAGGCATGGACGATAGCCCAGCCATCCTGGCCCGACACAATAGTCTCGTAATCCATCCTGCTGCCCACAAAGAGGCCCGGATATACCTCAATCATACTTCGATCGCTTTCGTCTCTACCTCTCCTGTTTCATCTACTCCCGCTATCTCCAACCCCTCCACATCAATCTCGCCCGAAATAAGTTGAGGTAACAGCAGGTCGCGGGTTTTTCGCAGGATAGTATTCTTCCCAGTCAGCTTATTAATTTGACTAAATAATGGGCTAATAAATTCTTGAAATTGCGATAATATTAACTCGGAGGGTAGCAGAAAAGGTAACAAATACGCCTGATTGCGACTGAGCCCTGGTACAGCCGCATCGTTATTAATGAAGTGCTGTGCTTTCAAGTTGTAGTAAATGTAATGTAGACAAACTTTTGAGCGAACATAGAACACTGTATCGATAGGAAAGAAATCAACATCCGACCAGAAGACACTTCCGACATTTCCTTTACGACCAACTATGATATCTGGACCCTTGATAAGCCCTTCATTATGATAGCCAACTATCCCAGCAGAACCATAAACAGGAATATCTCCCGCCACTCTAGTATCTGCTTTTAGGGCTTTGCCATACGCTAACTCAATGGCATCCCCCAACTTCACCACCTCCCATCCCTCCGGTATCAACCCCAATGCAGACTTAACCATCCCATTCTTTTCATGCCCCGGAAAACGGAAATGCACGAACCACTCGCGGTAAAGCGATTGCGCCATCTCCTCCAAAATGGCGATGCGGCGTGTGTTGTTCTCAATCAGATCATTGTAGGCAGAGAGGATAGCAGCGATTTTACGTTGGATGGGAAGCGGTGGCAAAGTGGGTAAGCTAAGGTTTCTAATATCTGCCATATTGAGATGATGTACTGTAGCACCATTAGAGAGTGAGCGAATCCGCGACTGAAGCTCGTCACCAAGTAACAGATAAAGAAGATAAAAGGGGTCAACCTTTTCTTTATCTGGCCTGATCAATACAGTCCTTTGACCCAAACAAACTTTCAAATTTCTAGGTATGATAGCAACATTCCCGATTGGTGCCTCCCTTGCTAGGACAAGGTCATTAGCACATGGAGGTGCTCTTTGCGTCCACTCCTTATATGTTTCTTCAGAAACACGATTTACACCATCGAGGAGAAGCCGTCCCCTACCAATATTAGGAGTTCTGATAGATGGATAGCCTGTAGCCTGCGTTGGTGCTGTTTTATGTTCGCAGTCAACAATCAGTTCACATACTTCAGCTAGAGTTTTAATAGGAAAATCCCACATCACTCTACCTCCTCCAACAGCATCGCCACATTCTCGCTAATCCGCTCCTCCAACTCGTGTGCCTCGGCATTGAGCACCTCTAGTTCCTCGTTCAGCGCCTCCAACTTCACCTTGAAATCGATATCTTCAACCGCCCTTTCCGCCACGCCTACATATCTTCCAGGATTGAGGCTCCAACCCTGCGCTTCAATCTCGACTAAGGTGGCCACTTTGCATAGCCCAGGTACGTCAGCATAGGTCCCACCAGGGAATACTTCCTGCATACGCGCTGTGCTACCATTGATTGTCTCGATAGCTTCGCCACGGTAGAGCCGCACGATATTAGCAATAAATTCGATCTGCTCAGGCGTAAATTCGCGATGGGCGCGGTCTACTTGCTTATAGATATGGCGAGCGTCGATGAACAGCACCTTTTCGCGGCGTTCGGTATAGCGCTTGCCCCTATCGAAGAACCAGAGCGTACACGGCAGCGTCACGGTGTAGAAGAAGTTGGAGCCTATCGAGATCATTACATCGACGATATGCGCCTCGATCAATCTGCGCCGGATATCCAGTTCGGATGCGCGCGCATCGCTTGCGGAGTTTGCCATCACGAAGCCTGCGCGCCCGTGCTCGTTGAGGGCGCTGTAGAATTCCTGTATCCAGAGGTAGTTGGCGTTATCGACCCGCGGCAGGCCAAAGGGATAGCGCGGGTCGTCTTTGATCTTCTCCTTGTCCACGCCATCGACGTTGAAAGGAGGATTTGCCATCACAAAATCGAAGCGGCCCCGGCAGTTATGCACGTTCTCATAGTAGGTGTTAGCCTGGCGAATGTCGCCCGACAGGCCATGCACCGCCAGGTTCATGCGGCACAGGCGCACGGTCTCAGCGGTCTTCTCCTGGCCGTAAATGGAGATCTCGGTATCGGGATCCTCCTTGTGGTTCTCTACGAAACGGGCACTCTGCACGAACATACCGCCCGAACCGCAGGCAGGGTCAAAGATGCGCCCGCGAAATGGTTCGATAATCTCAACGATCAGTTTGACGATGGCGGTCGGCGTAAAGAATTCACCGCCCTTCTGCCCCTCCGACATGGCGAACTTGCCCAGGAAATATTCGTAGATTTTGCCGAACACATCCCCCTCGATATCCATAGGTATCTCGGAGAAGGTTTTGAGCAGCGCAATCAAGGTGTCGTTATTAATGCGCATGTAGGTTTTAGGTAGTACATCGCGCAGCTCCTCGTTTTCGGTTTCGATAGCCTTCATAGCATCGTTGACGGCCCTGCCTGTGTTCTGGCCTTCGGGAAGCCTGAGCAGGTAAGAGAAACGCGCTTCCGGCGGAAGATACATCACGCCCCGCGCCTGGTAATCGGCCTTACCGATGATACGGCGGCTGCCCACGGGCAAGCTGGCGGTCAGTTCGCGCTCGACCTTGGCGAAGCGCTGATCGGCAAAACGCAGGAAGATCAAACCAAGCACGGGGACTGAATATTCAGAAGATTTGAGGTTAGAATTGGCGCGTAATTCGTCCGCTGAGGCCCAGAGTTTCTTTTCGATCTCGCTGTGATTAGCTGGCATCTACAAAACCTCTACTCTACTTTAGCCCTGTTGGCAAGATGAGAAAATAAATACTAGCACTTAGTTATAGTGTTCTTGAGTTAACAGTATAACAGAGAGTAGGGGAGTTAGAAAGAGTTTTGCAGGATTCGTAACTACTCTGGTACCTCTTGGAGGTAGAGAGAGGATAGCCACCTAAAAAGCGCAGCAAGAGCGTTAACAATAGCACGCCTTATTCATTAAAATCAGCTCATAACAAAAATAAAGGCTGTTGCGCAACCCAGCCGAACTAAGGAAATTCGGCTGCGGCCACGGCTATAACCATCGTCGTTCCATGTGCATCTATTGACGTCATTTACCCCTATAGTATAATCTCATCATCGGAATGCATAGATAGACAAAAATTGCAGGAAGGGAATGTACTATGCCGCTTGTGGAAGCAGTGACCATCGAGGTTGGCGCGGCTATAGCGAAGTCAATCCTCAAGCTGTGGGTGAAAGACTCCTCGCTCGGTGAAGATATCGCGTCGAGCCTGATCGATCTCTTCAAAGCTCGAACGTCAGATGCACTTGCACAACAAAGGGGACGGCGCCAGTTCGAGGCCATCGGCGAAAAGGTGGGAGAAAGTCTGTTGCCGCTCTTTGAGATCGAGGGCGCTCGCCTGGATGAGGGGAATCGTACTGCCGTGGCGCTAGCGGTGGCTGAGGCGTTCAATAAAACAAAGCTGACTAGCGCCCTGCTCGCTCAGCATAATCTGGAACCAACGGAACTCGCCAGGCATGTGCTGGCAGCACATCCTACTGCAACAGACCTGTTCAGCGCCGCAGAGACAGCGTTTTATGAACGCATCATCAACGAGTCTTGCAGCTACATTGTCGATATCGCTTCGCAACTGCCCACATTCACTGAACAGACCTTTGCGGAGGTGCTCAAGCGAGAAAACCAGATCATTGACAGAGTCGATGCAATCTTGGAAGAGCTGCGCAAAATGCGTGCGCAACTCGATCCCATGATTGACGCTGAACGCTTTGAAATAGACTACCAGCAGGCTGTCGCGCGCAACCTGGACGTGCTACAACTGATCGGCGCAGATGTGTCACTGGTAAACCGCCGTCATCGCTTGAGCTTGGCCTATATCACGCTCTCGGCTGCGCGGAAGTCGCCCCCTTTATCCACAACAGATGCCCTTTCTGAAGAGATGCCAGAGGAGGCCGAACGAGATATCGTCGCGGTCGATACAGCGTTAGCAGACGCGCATCGCTTGCTCATTCGTGGGCAGGCAGGCTCAGGCAAGACGACCCTGCTACAATGGATCGCTGTGAAAGCGGCCACCAAGTCTTTTGAGGGACCACTCTCGCACTGGAATGACGGCCTACCCTTCTACATCCGCCTGCGACACTACGTGCAATCGGGATTACCTCGACCCGAAGCATTCCCTGGCTTTGTCGCTCCAGCCATTGCAGATACCATGCCTAAGGGATGGGTACATGCAGTGCTCAAATCGGGACGTGCCATTGTGCTCATCGATGGCATAGACGAGATCCCTGCATTCCAACGAGAAGACGTCTCTACCTGGCTGAAAGACTTGGTGGAAACCTATCCAGCAGCCGGTTTCATCATCACCTCCCGCCCACACGCTATAGAAGAAGGATGGATGGATCACGAGGGTCTGAGCGATGCTGAGCTCCAGCCGATGGAACTTGCCGATATCTTCGCCTTTATCGATCACTGGCACGAAGCTGTGCGGGAAGAGTTGCATACGGACGAGGAGAAGCGCGAATTAGCGCCACTGGCTGAGCACCTCAAAGAGCAGGTGAGGCGTTCCCACGCCATCCGCACCCTTGCCACCAGTCCGCTGCTGTGCGCCATGCTGTGTGCATTGAACCGGGATAGAAGGAGACAACTTCCGGTCAACCGCATAGAGCTCTATAAAGCGTGCTGCGCTTTGCTGCTCGAACGACGCGACAAAGATAGCCACGTTGACCTGAGCGATTATCCTTCCTTGAACTATGGTCAAAAGCTGCGCTTACTGGAGGATCTGGCCTACTGGATGATCCAGGAAGATCTGTCGGAAGCCGACCTGGCGGTGGTCGATGAACGTTTTACACGCAAGCTCGCGCAGATGCCGGGTGTCTCACAGGGGATGACTGGTACACAGGTGCGCAGGCTGCTGGTGGAGCGAGCGGGGATCATTCGCGAACCGGTGGCGAGCCGCATCGACTTTACACACCGCACTTTTCAAGAGTTCTTTGCGGCCCAAGCTGCCCTGGATGCCATGGACATTGAGCTAATGGTGGCGAACGCGCACAACGACCAGTGGCGCGAGGTGATTATCCTGGCTGCGGGACTGGCGTCCAGAGGCCAGTGTACGCAACTCGTGAGTGGTCTCATCAAGCGAGGCGATGAAGACCACTGGCATCACCATCAACTGCACCTCATTGCTGTGTCTTGCCTGGAAACAGCCATCGAGTTAGAACCGCAGGTCAAAGCGGAAGTCGAGAAACGCCTGAGCAAACTTGTACCGCCCAAGAATATGACGGATGCAAAGGCCCTGGCGGCTGCCGGAGAATTGGCGGTGAAATACCTGGCGAAAAAAGCGAGATATACTGGGGTGGTTTGTGCTGCATGCGTTCGTGCGCTGGCAATCATCGGTGGCGATGCAGCTCTGGAGATACTTGAAGGATACGCCCGCGATGGACGTGAAACGGTGGTCAAGGAAAACGACCTGACTCCGTTAGCTGGCTTGACCAACTTGACTTCGTTGGACCTAGTATTTTTCCCTCAGATCAGTGACCTGGCTCCATTAGCTGGTTTAGTCGGCTTAAGGAGTCTGAGACTATCCTATAGTCCTCAGATTAGCGACCTGACTCCGCTAGCTTCCATAACCAACTTGACCACCTTAGACCTGAATGGTTGTCCTCAGGTCAGCGACTTGACTCCCTTGGTAGGCTTGACTAACTTGATTACGCTCTGGCTAAGGGGCTGTTCTCGGCTCAGCGACCTGGCTCAGCTAGTAGGTTTGACCAAGTTGACCAGACTGTATCTGTACAACAGTTCGTCGCGCAGCATTTGGACTCGATCCTATAGGTATTCGACTAACTCAATCTTATTGGATTTGAGAGGCTGTCCACAGCCCATGGACTTGACTGCCTTAGCTAGCTTGACCAACTTGACCGAGCTCTTCATAGATGATTGTCCTCAGGTCAGCAGCCTGACTCCTTTAGCCAGTTTGACCAACCTGACCTCGCTCTTCATAGACGACTGTTCTCAACTAAGCGATCTAACGCCTTTAGCCCGCTTGACCAACTTGACTTCTCTGGAACTGAGAAGATGTTCTCTAATTAACGATCTGACTCCTTTAGCCAGTTTGACTAACTTGACCTCACTCCAGCTAAGTGGTTGTTCCCAACTGACCGATCTGAAGCCGTTAGTTGACTTGACCAACTTGACTGAGCTCTCTCTGTACGACTGTCCTCAGTTGAGCGACCTGACTCCCCTAGTCAGCTTGGCCAGGTTAGAGCGAGTGAGAGTAAGTGCCAGTGTTGATGGATCGATTATCCCGCAGAGCATCAGGGGAAAGATAAGGTTTGGACCGCACCCACGTAACCCGTTCACACCACTTTATTAACTATTTGCTCTACTAGCTGAGTAGTTGGTGATAAATAAAGAACAGGTTAATGAGTCTTATGAAGAAGCGATTGGGCAATGAGAAGGCCAACTAAAGTTTTACCGCCACCAGTATGAAGTTTAATTACTAGGTCGCGTTCGTCTTGACGATCATACCACTCTCTCAGAGCCTCTGCCTAGCTTGTATAAAGATCAGTAATTTCAGGTGGTTTAGGTAAACGCCTGAAAATTTCTATTGGGTCAGTCGCCGGAGGTTGTACTTTTGTTGAGCGAAGCTTTCTAAAATCTACCATCAGCTAACTCCTCCTTGAGGTGCTAAACCAGAGAACGCCCATCTAACGAACAGGCTTTATAGAACTTGTCGCCAATAAAACCTCTTTTAGCAACAGCGGCGCTGTTCATAATATATACAGGTAGTTTTGTGTAACCTTAATGGCTCTATATGATGATACCCACGAGGAACATTTGCAACATAACCGTCTCTGTTTGCTGGATCCGCTACCTAATTGCGAAAAGGCTGTTCATCGGTGATGATAAGATTAAAAATGATAAACATTTATAATCTCCTATTTCAATCAATTCCCTCGAGACTGACATTAGGCGCATTTCTTGGTATTCTACAGCATTTCAATGTTCGTTGGCAAGGTTAATCAGGAAGAGGTAATATATCTATCCCTAAGGGTTGATGTTGAGCAAGGCAAAGTCCAGAGCTTGGGATACCTGCCACTAGAGCGCTGTACAAAAGGATTGATCTGTGATACACTGGAGGCATGAAAGCCTATTCCCAAGATGTGCGGCAACGGGTGCTGCGGGCCCTCGACCAGGGCAAGAGCCAGGCCGAGG
>WNGJ01008056.1_pt1 | contig 16288 bp, 17 predicted proteins | sample 5400611 | NCBI WGS metagenome assembly WNGJ01 (sample SAMN13153375, study PRJNA577476) | soil metagenome | isolation source: 40 cm soil or saprolite under Garry oak tree replicate 1 | place: USA:California | collected 2016-06-15 | reverse complement strand
GTACATGACCGGGTATTCCGACGAGGCGGTCGCGCGGCACGGGGTGCTCGACCCCGGCGCGACCCTGCTGCAGAAGCCCTTCACGCCGGCGGTGCTGGCGAGGGAAGTGCGAGCGGTGCTGGACGGGGGCGTGCAGTGACACGGGTGGGGATCGAACCCGCGGCCTGCGGATTAAGAAAGCCTCGCCAGGACGGGCGCCATCGTTACCGACCGGCGCGAACAAGCACCACGAAGGCGATTTAGCGAAGGGGTAGTGCCCGCTCGGGTCCCTCGGTTCCCGTACGGTTGACACAGAATTGACACAGCGCTCCGGGCGCGCCGCCACTATCGGTCCGGACCCTTCGTCGTCGTTGGTTCCTTCCTCAAGGTTTCCCAAACCGAAGCACGAACGATTTTTCTAGCGCACCAGGCTAGGTGGGACAAAGCTCACGACGTTCGTCGCGCCCTCCTGACGAATCCCCAGGTAGGCAGCGACAAAGAAGGAGCCGACAATGCCCACCAAGACTAGGAATAAACCTAGAGCCAGGGCCTTCGTGAATCGCACCTTCACGAACACCTTCGTCTCTAACACGTGTATGAGAAAAAACACGCCGGCCAGTGCACCTATCAATAGTACGGTCCCGCCCGCGACCTCGACGATTGCCATCAACGGCGATGGCGCGACGGTGGTCCGAATCGCAGCTCCCTCTATGGTGCCGGAGACACGCAGGGGGGCGTCACGCCTGCCTTGGTAAATGACCTGTCCCGCCACGCCATCATCGCGCTCCAAGATCGAGAAGGCAACTAGCAATGACCGTGGATCGGTGGTGACCCGGGTTAACTGGAGGCGGGCAACCGACCGTGAATCCTTGAGGGTCTTGAAGTCGAGAATCTCGCTGCTGGTGTCGCCAAGCGTCATTCTAATCGGTTCGAGCACATTCTCAGGTCTGATCGATCGCCTTCCCGCGTTCCAAAAGAAAAAGCGCACCGCGTAGACGTCCGCCCTGATTGGTGAGTTATCGCGCCGCAGCACCTTGATGGGGGCCGTCGCAACGTGCTCGGCGCTGACGATCTCGACGCGATTGGGGTCCACGATGAAAACAGGGTCGCGCTCTTCGCGGGACTGCTGGTAAAAGTATATGGACAGGGCAATCCCAGCCGCGCCGACCAGCAGACCCAGCCACTGCTGCTTCAAGTGAGAGCCGATACTCATGGCGAGCTACCCCTCAAGCGGTTGGTGCTCGCTTTAACGATGGATGCGACGGGAGGCCGGTGATCCACCCGCGCATGGCAAAGCCGCTTAGGTCAAGGGCGATCGGCTTCTTGCCGGCCGTACCGCGTATACGCACGTGGAGGTTGCCCTCAAACTGATCGCGCCACGGCACGGTGTGGAACACCTTGGTCTCGGCGTCCAAGAGGGTTCGGCGACACATGATCTGCCAAGACCGGTGCCCGGGAATGCGAAGCTCGCCGCCCGGGATGTTCTCAAGCGGCGGGCCCTGGTTGATGTGGCAGTAGGTCGCAGTAACGTCGCTCAGCCGCAGCTCCCGGCTCAGGTAATTGACGACCTGTACCCACACCCGGACGTCGGGAATCTGCTGGCTAAGCGACACCTCGAACCAGAGGGGGACTACCTCGACTTCGAGCGGCTGGATCGGGCTCGGTAGGGCCGCCGCTGTGGGATGCTGCCGGCGTAGATAGCGGACAACGAGCGGGATGGCCGCCAAGAGCAGGAGGCCTCCGACTCCCGAGAAGATACCGTACTTCGCGACGAAGTCGCCCACTGCAAGGGAAGATACCGCGCGGGGGCACGATCCGGCGACCGCGCCCCCCGTATCCCTTTACGCACGGCGGCTTCCGCTCCTAGGCGAAAGCTCGCTTGAAGTCCGCGACGAGCGCTTCAAGCAGCCTTACGTAGCGCGCGCATACGTCGCGTGCCGGCTTCTGGCCGCCGTCAACCTCGAACATGAGCGTCGGCACCCCAATCTTCACGTTTTCTTCCCCGTACAGACCAAAGGCTTCTTCCCCGTGCAGACCAAGGGCCAAGCGTTGCGCCACCATCGGGGTGTTTGAGCCCGCGCTCTTCCGACGCCACACAGAGCGCTCCTCGACGGTCGTGCTGACGGCGGCGCCCACCCGATGAACTTCCGCGACCCGCTGCTCATTCATGAACGCCATCAGGCGCTGGTCAGTTGGCGTCAGGGCACCGGACCAGGACGAAAACCACGCGTCGTACTCCGCCTTCGCCTCGCTCTGGAGTACGAACGTGACGCTGCGGCCGGCGGCGAGAAGCGCGCTGAGGTGGTGGCGTTGGGCCGTGACATCCTTGGCGGCACCCAGCAGCAGCGCCAGGTGGTAGCGGGCTTCCGCAAGCTTCTGCTCGGTAGCTGGAATCGATGACATCGGCGAAACCTAACTGATCGAGCGGCGAAACCGGGCACGATCCGGGGACCGCGCCCCCGCGGCTCAGGTCACCCTGGCACTTGACCGCGGCGACATGTGGAGTCGGTGCACGAGCTGGCGACAAGGGAAAACGTGCGCAAAGTTACAGAGTCCTCTCGTCACGCCTCTCCCTCATTCGCCGCAGGAGTCGCAGAATGGCCGACGTAACGCTGAAGCTGACGGTCGGATCGGTCTCGATTGAAGTGTCGGGACCCCAGGAGTATACCGATGCCAAGTTTCAGGAGCTTATAACTCAGTATCTCTCGCTGACGAGGCCGGCGTCGCCCGAGAGTCGCCCCTCGCCCGTCGCCTTGGAAGCGGGCGGAAAGAAGCTCGCCGTCAATGAATTCCTGAGGAGGGTCTCACCACAGAACCAGCCCGACAGGGCGATAGCGCTCGCGTACTACCTGGAACAGGTTGAGAAGGCATCGAGCTTCACGACGCCCGAGCTAGCAGATAAGGCCCGGGAGGCACGGAGCCCGTTCGGCAACGTCAGCGACGTGGTCGGGAAGCTGGCGACCCGGGGCCTCCTGATGTCCGCCGGGGAGAAGGAAGGAAACCGAGCGTACGCGTTGACGGCGAGCGGCCTGGAGTACGTCGAGTCGATGCTCACGCCTTCGGCGTAGGGCCCACCCTAAGTGAGTGAGCCTCTGGTACGCGACGCCCTCGTAGCGTCGCTCGCCAATCTTCGACGTGAGCTAGATTCTGTCGCCGCTTCCATTTCCACAGGCGGGGCGCAGACGGCCCCCCTCGTCGACAATCGCACCAACGACCGCATTGGCCAGTTAGCCGCCGGCTGGTTCACGGACCTTGGTCCTCGACTCAAGTCCGCCGGAATTCGTCCAGAATCGCTTCGAGTGGCTGACCGCGTAATTGCGAAGCTCGCGCGCTCTGCGGGTCGTAAACTCCAGCGGCGTTGGTACCGGGATCTCATCCGCGATGTTCGATTCGTCCTAGAGCGATCCGTACTACTTGAAGTTGCCGCCCTACCGGCAATACCGCCTCAAGTACCGGGCGGTAATCGCTTGTTGCCCGAGATTTCAGACCTTCCCAATGAGCTACTACCGAACGCCCTGGTCGGTTGGGCGGACAACATGCGGCGATTCGTGCAAGCCCACACATTCGACCGAAACGTTTTCATTATGGTGGCCTATCGCGCGCGGGTGGAGCCGATCATCCAGCGAGTGCAGGCCGAACTGGTTCACGTCGGTCTCAACGGCGTGGTCGCTCGAGATCACCGGCTAACCGATGACCTGAACAATGCCGTCGCGTGTCTGCTCTGCTGCAACTACGGGGTCGCCATCTTTGACCGGGCAGAGCGGGGGCAGAGACACAACCCCAACGTCGTCTATGAGCTCGGGATGATGCAACTCCTCAAACGTCGGTGCGTGATTCTCAAGCATCGGGACCTGCCCGTGATGCCCACGGACCTGCTCACCCACCTGTACGAGGACTACGCGACGGTCGACCAGGCCGCGGAAAAGCTGCGGCAATGGTGGGCGAAGGTATCCTCGTGATCACGCGCGGCTCTCCTCTGTTAGAAGTCGAGGACGGTCCCGCCGATGGTCGCGGCCTCGGCCCCCGCGGCGAGGGCCATCACGACGGCGTCGGCCCGGTCGGTGGAGCGCCCCAGGGCGCGGCGCAGCTCCGTCTTGGCGACGAGCTGGATGCCCTCCTTCTTGTTGAACGTGTAGCGGATCGCGAGCAGCTCCTCGCGGAGGCGAGCGTCCGGCGGCAGGTTGATCCCGCCCGCGTCGAGGAGCAGCCGCAGCTGCCAGTAGGGCCACGCGCGGCGATTCTGCCAGCGGTCCGGCTCGGCGGGCGCCGAGCGCGACGACCGCTCACGAGTTGCTCACGGTCGATGACGCGATCGCCCGCAGGCCGCGTAGCTGTCAACGCCACCCTATTGACGCAAGTCACTTGCCTTTGCAGGCCTCGGCGACACGGGCGCTATCCTCGGGGATCAGGATCGCGACGGCGTAGCCCTTACGGTTGGCGCTGGTTCCTATCAGGGCGTTCCAGACCTTCGCGCCCGTGCTTGGGTCCTGCATCGTCCCGAGGATGACGCCGTTGGCGCCGAGCGCTGCGGCCTTCTTGCGCTGCGAGTCCACCATCTTGCTCTCGTTCGTGTACTGATACGAGCCCTGAGAGTTCAGCACGGCAACCTCTTTGTAAGGCCTGCCGACCTTGGTCGAGTCGGTGAATACCTGCACGCCGTCTGGGCAGATTGCCGGCAGCTTGAGTGAGGTATTCAACACCGCCGCGTTCGTCGAGACACATCCCAGGAGGGCAAGCATCAACCACGGTGTCCAGCGCATGGGGCGCCCCTAAATGAAGGTGTTACGTGCCTGAACATGCACGGCGGTTGGGGGCCCGGATAGGGTAGGTTTGCGGCATCGCAGAATGAGGCTGCGACGGGCGTGTTGTCAACGCTTCAGGGGGCCGCGGAGGTTGACACCGGTTTGAATAATTTTGAACGCGGCCTTTGTCCGCGGGGCGCGCAAGTCGTTGCGGGACAAGTGACCCGGGCGGGGATCGAACCCGCGGCCTGCGGATTAAAAGTCCGCTGCTCTACCAACTGAGCTACCGGGTCCACTCCACTTCGCTGAAGAACCTAATAGGGGATCCGTCACCCGCGAATTCTGCATCGAGACTAGGGCGAGGTACAAGGAGCTCGAGCGGTTGGTCTGAGGGTGCCGCTGGCTCTCTAACAGGGCCAGGAGCTGCTTGGCTTGGTCCCTCGCGTTGGCGACGACGACGATCAGGTTCTGACGACGAGTGTCCACGCCGCGCTCGCTCGATGCTGCGACGCACGAATCTATCCCCGGTGACGCGGCAGGCGAAAGGCGCGTGTGTCTCGAAGCGATCAGGTGAGGCCGACCGCGATCCCTACCACCACCGCCACCGCGCCGAGCGCGAACAGCAGCAGATAGAGTGGCCCGAGAAAGCGTAGCCACTTGTCGTAACGCACTCCGGCGGCCGCGAGAATCGCCATCATCCCACCGTTCGTCGGCGTGAGGATCTCGCAGAGACCCGCCCCATAATGGAAAGCGAGCACCGTCACCTGGCGCGACAGGCCGAGCAGATCGGACAGCGGCACGAGCACCGGCATCGTCAACACCGCCTGCCCGCTCGTGCTCGGCACCGGGAAATGCACCGCCGTCTGCGCCACCATCATGCCGAGCGCCGAAAGCGTTCGCGGCAGCCCGCCGATGGGCGTGAAGAGCCCATGTACCACCGTATCCACGATGCGCCCGTCGCCCAGCACCACGTAGATCGCGCGCGCGAAGCCGATCAACAGCGCCGCCTGCGCCATGGAGCCGAAGCCCTCCGCGAACGCCGCCGCCGTGCCGCTGACGCCGAGCCCGCCCACGAGGCCTGCCGCGACCCCCATCGCGAAGAAGAGCGCCGCCATCTGCTCGAAATCCCAACCGAGCCGCAGCACGCCGTACACGAACGCAGCGAAGGCGACGAGCACGAGCCCCAACACGGCACCGTGACGCGGGCCGAGCGGCGCCGACGGCGCCACGGCCCCCTCTCGCACGACGCTGCGGGTACGCGCCGCGTGACGCAGCGTCCCCCAGATCCACACGGCGAGCGCCGGAACGAGGAACGCGATGCGGTACGCCGCCCCCGACAAGAGCGGCACGCCGGCCACCTTCTGCGCGATGCCGACCAGGAAGGGATCGATGGGGCTGAACGCGGCGCCGACCGACGCCGCGCCCAGGCTCATTGCCACGGCGGTGACGGCGTCCATCCCCAGGTTGCGGGTGAGCACGAGCAACACCGGCACGAGGGCGATGATCTCCTCTTGCATGTGTTCCAGGACACCGCCAGCAGCGAAGGCGATGCAGGAGATTGGGATGACGAGCGTGCCGCGCCGGGCGAGACCATGCGCCAGGCGGTCCACGCCCCAGCGCAGGGCGCCGGTGCGGTCTACCACCGCAAACGCCCCGCCCACGAGGAAGACGAAGAAGATGACCGCCGCGGCATCCGCCATGCCGCGCGGGACCGCGATCATCGCGGCGAACGGCCCCACCGGATGGCGCGGGACGCTATGATAGGTGCCCGCCACCACGACGCGGCGCCCCGTGACGGGATCGTCGCGCCGCTCGTACTCGCCGGCGGGCACGACGTAGCTCGCCGCGGCGGCAAGCAACGTGCAGGCGACGAGGAGGGTCAGGGGATGAGGAAAAGGCAGCCGAAGCACCTGGCGAAGCTACTAGGCAGGTTAAATTCCTGCTCGATGCCACGCGCGCCCCTGTTGCTGCTCCTATTCACCGCCCCCTTGGCTCTCGCCCGGGCCCAGGCCCCTCACATCACGCCCTACGGCGACCCGTCGGTGAACAGCGACACCATCTACCGGCTCGCCGTCAACGGCGCGGACTACCCCGGCCAGGCCTTCGTCGTTCTGCTGGACGACGGTGTGGCCCGCTTCGAGGCGGACGGGCGCTCCACCCGGACGTACCGCCAGGTGGTGCAGGTGCTGACGCAGGAGGGCGTGGAGCGCTGGGGCGAGCAGTCGTTCACCTACGTGCGGGGCCGCGAGCGCCTCACCGTCAACTGGATCCGCGTCCTCCGGCCGAACGGCTCGCTCATCAGCGCGGAACCGACGCACGAGCAGGAGTCTCTCGCTCCGGTCGCGCTCCAGGCCCCGGTGTACTCCGACGCGCGGGTGCGGCGCGCGACGCTCGGCGGCGTGGCCCCCGGCACCCTGGTGGATTACAGCTACACAATCGAGCGCCTCCAGCCGCCCGTCGCGGGGGACTTCTACGCCGCCTGGAGCGTGACGCCCGGCCCGTTCACCAGGCGCTCGCGCTACATCGTCGACCTGCCCCTCGGCCTGGCCGCGCGCATTCAGCAGCATAACGTGCGGTTCGCGCCCCGCACCGTCGAAGCCCACGGGCGCCGCGTTCTTACCTGGGCGACGGCCGAGGTGCCGCAGCTCAACCCCGAGCCGCTCGCCGCCGCTCCCAACTCGGTGTTCGTCTCGATCGACGTTGCCGGCCCGATCGGCTGGAACGACGTGGCGCGCTGGTACGCGGACCTCGCCCGCGACCGGTACACGGTCACCCCCGAGCTGGCGGCGCGCTTCGGCGAAGTCGCCGCCGCGGCGGGGGCCCGCACCGGTGAGGACTCGCTGCGTGCCCTGCACCGCTGGGTGGCGCAGGACTTCCGCTACGTCGCGCTGGAGCTGGGCCTCAGCGGATTTCAACCGCGGCCGGCGGCCGCGGTGCTCAAGACCAAGTACGGCGACTGCAAGGACAAGGCGACGCTCTTCATCGCCCTGGCCCGACAGATGGGTCTCGAGGCCGACCCCGTGCTGTTGAGCGCCCGCGGCGCGGCCGACAGCACGCTCCCATCGGTGGCGCAATTCGATCACGTCATCGCGGCGGTCAGGACGCTCACCGGTTACCGCTATTTTGACCTCACCTCCGACCTCACGCCGTTCGGCGAGCTGCCCTACGCCGAGCAGGGGTCCTTCGCCGTCGTCGTGCGCCCGGATGGGAGCGGCGAGCCGGTCACATTGCCCCTCGACTCCGCCACGGCCAACCGGCTGGATCAGCAGCTGGTCGGCGAGGTGTCGGCCACCGGCGGCTTCACCGGCAGCTACACCGAAACCGCGTCAGGCACCGAGCAGTACGCGCTGCGAGGCATGTTCGGACGTCGTTACAGCGCCGAGGAACGTCGCGAGCTGGCGGGCGTGCTGGCCGGCAAGGTAATTCCGGGCGCCAGCGGGCGCAGTCTGGAGGCGTTCGACGGCCGCGACCTAGCGGCGGCTCCGCGCGTCTCGCTGGCGCTGTACGGCGCGCGGATCACCACCCACAGCGGCGGCACGGACATCTTGACCTTGCCGATGCCGGAAGACGGGTTCGGCGCCCTGATTCCCGAACTCGAAGCTCACGTGCCTCGGAAGTATCCCATCGACGTCGACGCCGTGGTCGGCCCGGTGACCAGGCGGGTCGTCCTCGAGATCACGCTGCCCGAGGCTTGGCGGGCACGCTTGCCACGGGAGATCACGGCGAGCAGCCCCTTCGGGAGCTATCACGCCTCCTACAACCAGGACGGCCGCACCCTACGGGTGGTGCGCGAGCTCTCTGGTAACCGAGGCGTGGCGCCGCCGGATCAAGCGCAGGCGCTCATCACGTGGCTGCGCGGCGTGGGCACAGACGACGTGCGCTTCATTGTGCTCGATCACGGCCCGTGAAAGCTGAAGTCCACCGTCTTGGTCTCGCTCCCCTGCACTGTCACGGTGGCATCCCGCGTCCCGTACTTCTCGTGCCACGTCTCGATGGTGTAGGTCCCGGGCGGCAGGCCGCCGATCGTGAAGCTGCCCTGACTGCCGGTCGTCGAGAAGAAAGGATGCGGCAGCACACCCGCGAACGCGTGCATCCAGCCGTGCACGTTGCACTCGAACGGCAGCATCACCTCGGGCGCCGCAAAGCCCGGGCGCTCCGTGGTCATCGTCGTCGGCTGGCTGATGTTGAAGGGGCGGTTCTTCTTCCCCATCGCCTTGATGTTGTGGAGGATGCCGTCGCTGTTCTTGATCGCCAGGGTCTGGCCGACCACGACTCCGAACACCCGGGGATGGTACAGGCAGCCGCTCTGATCGATCGTCACGGCCGTCGCGGGCGGCGGGTAGGTCGCGCCCGCCGGCAGGCCCGACTTCACGTACACGAACACGTCGGCCAGCGTGCCGTTGGAATTGACCGTGACGATCGGCTCACGCGGCGGCGTCGCATAGGCGGCCTTGCACTTCGGCTCCTCGCCCATGTCGATCGCGGGATTGGCCTGCGCCGCGCCGACGAGCTTGACCTGACCAGTCACCGTCGCGCCGCCCCCTCCCGCCGGGGTGGCGGGCGCCGCCGCCGGCGTGCTCGCGGCGGGGGGGGCCGCAGCCTTCTCCCCCTTGCCGCACCCGCCGGCGAGCAGCAACAACCCCACCGCGACGCGGCAGAGCGCATCATCGTTCTTCATCGTTCCTCCTCCTCGTTGAAACCGGGGTCGAGCGGCCGCTCTTCCGTTCATCCGATTGGCCATCTTCGGGCGTTCTTAAACCCCTCACGCCCCGCGAGGTTCGCCCGCGGCGGGGCCGCTACACGCGCCGTTCCCCGAGTGGGAATCGCGGTCTACTTTGGTGCTCATGAGTGCCTCCCTTCCCGCCGCCGGCGCCATCACGCACATCTCCGACACCGCCCGCTGGGTCGCCTTGTACCGAGCCATGGAGAGCGAGCGAGCCGACGCGCTGTTCCGCGACCCCTTCGCACGCCGACTGGCCGGAGAGCGGGGCGAGGAGATCCTGAGGACCCTGCCCAAGGCGCGGCGAGAACCGGCGGTCAGGCGGTCGGATAGGACGGCGGTCGGGCGGTCAAATGATACACGGTGCCGAGCAAGGATGCAGCACCGCAATTTGCCCCGTTTATCCTTGCAGCATGATGCCGTACGAGCGGTTTCACGCGTGGCGGGCATGCGACGAGCTCGTGCTCGCAGTCTATCGTATCACCTGCGCTTTCCCGCGAGCCGAACTCTACGGCCTTACGTCCCAGGCCAGGCGAGCCGCGTTCAGCGCGGCGGCAAACATCGCTGAAGGCTCAGCGAAGCGGGGTCGAGCAGAGTTCTGCCGCTATCTGGACATTGCCATTGGCTCGCTTTCGGAACTGTCGTACACGATGAGGCTGGCGTGGAAGCTCAAGTACGTCAGCGAAGAACAATGGCAGGAGTTAGATAACCTCCGGGAAGGAGCAAGTCGGCTGACGTGGCGGCTCTACGAAGCCGCACGAGGCACGGGCCGTCGTCGTCCGCCTGACCGCCCGACCGCCTGACCGCCATCTTTAGTTGCCATGCAAAATCCCGACATCGCCCGGGTCTTCGACGAAGTCGCGGACTTGCTCGAGATCAAGGATGAGAATCCGTTCCGCGTGCGGGCCTACCGCAACGCGGCGCGTACCATCCGCGATTTCCCCGAGCCGATCGCCGACTGGGTGCGGGTGAGCCGGGATCTCAGCGAGATTCCCGGGATCGGTGAGGACCTGGCCGAGAAGATCACCGCCATCGTCAGCACGGGCGAGCTGCCGTTACGCAAACAGCTCCTGGCGAAGCTCCCCGCCGGCCTGCTCGATCTGCTCCGCATCTCCGGCCTCGGTCCCAAGCGCGTCAAGCTGCTGTTCTCGAAGCTCAAGGTCAGATCCACCGCCGATCTCGCGAAAGCGCTCGCGGCCGGCAAGGTAACCAAGCTCAAGGGCTTCGGCCCCAAGATGGAGGAGAAGATCCGCGTCGGGCTGGGCCAGCCCCAGGTCACGGAGCGCCGCATGCTCCTGAACGAAGCCGAGATCCAGGCCGAGGCGATCGTCACGTACCTGAAGGCGGGCGGTGGCATCCACGAAATCGAGGTGGCGGGAAGCTACCGCCGGCGGCGCGAATCGATCGGCGACCTGGACGTGGTAGTCACGTCGAGCGACAGCGCGAAGGTGATGGAGCGATTCGTGAAGTACGCCGAGGTGGCGGAGGTCGTCTCCCAGGGCGCGACCCGCTCCACGGTGAAGCTGCGCGGCGGCCTCCAGGTGGACCTCCGCGCCGTCGAGCCCGCCGCCTATGGCGCTGCACTGCAGTACTTCACCGGCTCCAAAGCGCACAACGTCGAGCTGCGCACCATCGCGCAGGAGCAGGGCTACAAGCTGAACGAGTACGGCCTCTTCAAAGGCACGCGCCGGGTGGCCGGGAAGACGGAGCAGGAGATCTACGCCAAGCTGGGCCTGGACCTCATGCCCCCGGAGCTGCGCGAAGCCCGGGGGGAGATCGCGCTGGCGGGCGCGCACCGGCTCCCCAAACTCGTGGAGGTGAAGGACGTCCGCGGCGATCTCCAAATGCACACGAACGCGACCGACGGCAAGGGGACGATCGACGAGATGGCGGAGGCGGCCCGGCAGCTCGGCTACGAATATATCGCCATCACCGATCACTCGAAGCGCGTGACCATGGCGCTCGGCTTCGACCCCAAGCGGCTGCGCGAGCAGTGGAAGACCGTCGACGCCTGGAACGCGCAGCACAAGGGGCTGACGATCCTGAAGAGCGTCGAGCTGGACATTCTCGAGAACGGCAAGCTCGACCTGCCGGACGACGTCCTCGCGGAAGCGGACTACGTGGTCGCGACGATTCACTACGGGCTCACACAGACTGGGAAGGAGCTGACGCGGCGGCTGGTGGGAGCGGCCGAGCATCCCTTCGTGGATGCCATCGGGCACCCCACGGGGCGCCTGGTCGGTAAGCGGGAGCCGTACCCTGCGGACTTCGAGGCCCTCAGCCGGGCGTGCGCGGTCGCCGGGTGCCTGCTCGAGCTGAATGGCCACCCCGAGCGCATGGACCTCCCCGACACGCTGGCCGCAGCGGCGAAACAAAACGGCGCGCGCTTCGTGTTATCGACCGACAGCCATCAGCCGAACAATCTCGCGTTCATGAAGTACGCGGTGGACCTGGCGCGGCGCGCGGGGCTCGAGGCGGGGGATATCCTGAACACTCGTTCCCTGGACGAGTTTCGGAAGGGATTGAAGCGGGCGGTCAGGCGGTCAGGCGGTCGGGCGGTCAAAACCTGATCGCGGGAGAGGTTTTTCGACCGCCAGACCGCCATACCGCCCTACCGCCAATTCCAACTGCACCACGGGAGCGAACGTCTTGCGGTGATGCGCCGTCATCCCGTGCTGTGCCAACGCCATCAGGTGGTAGACCGTGCCGTAACCCTTGTTGCTCGTCCAGCCGTACAGCGGGTAATGCCCCGCGAGGCGCTGCATCAGGCGGTCGCGTACCGTCTTCGCGATGACGGAGGCCGCGGCGATGCAATGACAGTGGGCGTCGCCGTCCACTATGGCCTCGTGCGGCCACCCGAGCTCCGGGCAGGGGAGGCCATCCACCAAGATGTAGGCGGGGTGGATGCTGAGGCGGCCGAGGGCGCGCCGCATGGCGAGGATCGTGGCGCGCCGGATGTTGAGGCGGTCGATTTCGCGCACGCTGGCGGCGCCTACGCCGACCGCGAGCGCACGCCGGCGGACCTGGAGGGCGAGGCGCAGCCGGGCCGCGGGGACGAGCAGCTTCGAGTCCCGCAGGCCGGGTAACTTCGAGCAGAAGGGTGGAAACACGACGGCCGCGGCCACCACTGGACCGGCCAGGGGACCGCGGCCTGCTTCATCGACTCCGGCGACGACTCCTCCGCCCCTCCCCGCTGCCCAGAGCGCGCGTTCGCGCTCAAGCGACGGGCGGGGACCCCTCACGGCTCCGGCTGCTCCGGCGGCCCCCCCGGCCCAGGCTGGTCGGTCGGGACCACGAGCCCTCGCTTCTCGCGGATGCGCGCCGCTTTGCCGGCGAGCCGTCGCAGAAAGTAGAGCTTGGCCCGGCGCACGCGCCCCTTGCGGATCAGCTCGATCTCGGCGATCGAGGGACTGTGCAGCGGGAAGATGCGCTCGACGCCCACTCCCGCGGAGATCTTGCGGACCGTGAAGGTCTCGTTGATGCCGCCGCCGCGGCGGCCGATGCACACGCCCTCGAACGCCTGGAGGCGCTCTTTCTCGCCCTCGCGCACGCGCACCATCACGCGCACCGTGTCGCCCGGGTCGAAGGCGGGAATGTTGGTCTTCAAGCCTTCCCGCTCGATTTCCCTCAGGCGCTCCATACCCTTACCCTCGCTCTTCCTCGCCGTGTCGGGCCCAGATGTCGGGCCGGCGCTCGCGCGTCAGGCGCGCCGCTTCCCGCGCGCGCCACGCCGCGATCTCTTTGTGATCGCCACTCAACAATACCGCGGGGACGTCCATCCCGCGATAGCTCGGCGGCCGGGTGTAGCTCGGCGGGGCGAGCAGCCCGTCGTAGTGGGAGTCGGTCGCGGCCGACTCGTGATCGCCCAACGCGCCCGGCAACAGCCGCACCACCGCGTCGATCACGCACAGCGCCGCCGGCTCGCCGCCCGACAGCACGAAGTCGCCGATCGACAGTTCTTCGGCGCCGAGCCCGTCCGCCACGCGCTGGTCCACGTCTTTGTAGTGCCCGCACAACAGCGTCAGCTCTTTGCCCACGGCGAAGCGCACCGCGTCCTCGTGCGCGAAGCGGCGCCCCCGCGCGGACAGCAGCACGATCGGCGGGCCCACGCGCAGGTCCTCGACGGCCTCGAAGAACGGCTCCGGCTTGAGCACCATGCCGGCGCCGCCGCCATACGGGGCGTCGTCCACCGTGCGGTGCTTGTCGTGCGTGTAGTCGCGCAGCTGCGCGACGCGGTAGCGCACCAACCCCTGCGCCGCTGCGCGTCCCAGAATGCTGGTCCCGAAGGGAGCGGCGAACAACTCAGGGAACAGTGTCACCACGCTAATCGTGAGCATCGGGCTCGTCCGTGGCGACATAATGGTCCCGCCACTGCTCCACGACGGCGCGGCTGCTCACCCCCACGAACCCGAGCAGCCACTCGCGATGGTAGGCGCGGCGCCGGGCGATCACCAAGGGTCCCGCGATCACGCGCCGCTCCGCATCCAGGACAAAGAGCCGCGCCTGCGGCCCGAACACCGCTCCCGGATTCTCGACCAGGGGGATCACCGCCACCTCCCCCTGCTGTCCGTGCGGCTTGCGCAGCCGCCCGACTACGCGGGCCGTTTGCCGAACACCCCGGCCTTCTTGAGCAGCGAGCGCACGGTATCGGTCGGCAGCGCCCCCTTCGCGAGCCACGCCTGCACCTGCTCGGCGTTCACGGCGATCACGGCGGGGTTGGCGCGCGGGTTGTAGTGGCCCACCGTCGCCACGAACCGGCCGTCCCGCGGCGACTCCTGGTCCGCCACCACGATGCGGAAGTAGCCTTGCCCCTTGCGCCCCATGCGCCGCAGCCGAATCCGAGTTGCCATCTAGGTCTTCCCGCGTCCTCTGGAGGGCCAAAAGCTAGTCGGGGGGTGAGTGCAAACCAAGGGGCTAGGGGCCGATCCGCACCCGCGGCAGCCTGTGCCAGCCCACCCAATTCACCGGCGCGTCCACCAGGCGCACCCCCGGCCGGCCGGCTACGGCCAAGCGGACGATCTCCCACCGCCGGCCCGTCCCCCCTCCCCCTCCCCCTCCCCCTCCGTCCCGCTGCGGCCGCCGTTTGGCCCAGGCGTGCTTCAGTCCGAGGGCGAAGCGGTCGGCCGCCGCGGCGTCGTCCCACACCGAGTACCACACGATGACGTCGGCGGCGGGACCGAGCACCTCGTAGCGGTCGCCGCCCCAGCCGGTCGCGCGTGCCGTCGCTTCGCGCTCGTCGCCCAGAAACTGCTCGAGCAAGAGCCGCGTCTCGAACTCGCCGAGATCGTTCTCATAGCGGACGGTATCGGGCGCGGGGCCGACGAACGACAAGGGGACGGGCCGGTCCCCGGCGTCGTAGCGGTCGGTGTGGAGAATCTGCTCGGTGGACGTCGGCATCAGCGCCCCGAACGGCTCTTTGCCCGGGTGGCGGCGCTCGAACCAGCGGACGAACTCCGCGCCGGCGAGATACGGGAAGATGAGACTCTCGCGCAACCACAGGGGCGCGGTCGCGAAGATGGACATCTGGGCTTGCTGCTGGCCCAGGGCGCTGCGGAGTGCCCAGAAGTTGGGGAGACTCTCGACTCGCTGCTCGGGCATCAGCACCAGAATCTGCGCCATGGTCGCCTGCCCTTCGAGGATCGCCTGCGCCGCCGAGCGGCGATCGTTCTGCTGCTTCTGCTGGATGAGGGAATCGAGATCGACGTACTGGTCCTGCAGCGCGTGCACCAGCTCGTGCGAGATGACGATCCGCGCCTGGGCGGGATCGATGTCGAGCGGGACGTAGAGGGCGTTGGAATCGGCGTCGTAGTAGCCCGCCACCTGCTCGGTGAGGAGATCGATCATCGTGCGCCGCAGGTCGATCGAGTCGGGGAGCAGCCCGAACAGCCGGTAGGCCGCTTGCACGCCCGCCTGCTCGGCGGGGGAGAGGTCCTGGTCGAACTTGTGAATCACGTAGTCGCGGACCTGCGCCCGCGTGCGGCGCAGCACGACGGGATGGCGCTTGAATTTGAGTGCCGTGGCCCGCTGCACGGCCGGTATCATCTGATCCACCGCCTGCCTCAGCTCGGCGTCGCCCTGCACCTGCCGCGCGCGCTCACTGCACGACACCACGGCGGCCGCCGCGAGCGCGCCGCACGCCCAACCCCTCCTCAACCCGTCCACTCGATTCCCTTCCCCACCGCGGCGGCGACCACGCGGGCAACTTCCTGTCCCGTGACCACGATCCCCTGGCGCTCGAGCTCGGCGCGGAGCAGGCGGTCGAGGTCGGCGTGGCGGTCAGCGAGCGTGGCGGTCGGGCGGTCGGGCGGTCGGGCGGTCGACGCCGGTGTGGCAACCTGACCGCCGGACCGCCTGACCGCCTTACCGCCCAGCATCCGCTCGATCTCCTCTCCGATCCGCTCCAGCATCGGAAAAATTTCCGCCACCAGGTCCTCCGCTGGCTCCCCCCCCCCGGCCGCCGGCTCGTGCGTCAGCCCGCGCCGGATCATCGCGTCGACCTTGCGGCGCTCGCGGATCAGGCGCTCCAGCTCGGGCGAGACGCGGGCGGTCGCCTGCGCATGCGCGCACGCCTCGTCCAGCACGTCGATGGCCTTGTCGGGACGCGCCCGGTCGGGCACGAAGCGGTCGGTCAGCACGATCGCGGCCTTGAGGGCGTCGTCGGTGATGGCTACGGCGTGATGCCGCTCGAGCCGCGGCCGGCGCGCCACGAGGACTTCCCACGTCTGGATGGTATCCAGCTCCTCGACGGCGACGGGCTGGAACCGGCGCTCCAGCGCCGGGTCGCCCCGGATCCAGCGATCGTACTCGCCGCCGGTGGTCGCCCCGATCAGGCGGACGTCGCCGCGCA
>WNGJ01003443.1_pt1 | contig 16289 bp, 10 predicted proteins | sample 5400611 | NCBI WGS metagenome assembly WNGJ01 (sample SAMN13153375, study PRJNA577476) | soil metagenome | isolation source: 40 cm soil or saprolite under Garry oak tree replicate 1 | place: USA:California | collected 2016-06-15 | reverse complement strand
AAGGTGGACGTTTGGCGACCGTGACAGGCGCCCGGCGAGACCGCACATCAGAACTGCCTCCCTTCAATAACCACCGGGACCTCGGGATCATACTAGCTGGCGTGAAGCGGCAGTCGGTGAACAAGGCCCTTGGTCGGCTACGTTACTTATCGCCGCAGCAAACTGCCCAAACGGTGGTTCTGGCGCTGTATACGAGCTTCGTGAGTCGCCTCCCAGTCTTACAACATTACGAGGTCACAGAGCGTGACATCGACCGATGGTTCGGCCAGAACGCGCCAGTGCTTTACCAACGTGGCTTTGGACATGAGGATGGTGTCCCTCCAAGCGCGGAGCGACTCGACCCTGTCGTGCCTGAAACCAATCTCTCCACTTGGGATCCCCGGCTAAGTTGGGAAGTCGTCAGGGATCAGGATCTCAGCTCGCTCGCCATGTCGGTCCGTCTTAAGGGCGTCCAAGGGTCGGACCGCGCCAAGGTGGAGGAACGGCTGGAGCGCTACTTGAATACACGATCGCCCAACGCGATGGAAGCTGCGCTTCGGTGTATCGCGTGGCTTGAGAGCACACGATTCTTTGTTTCCACCGGCTTGCTGTCGCCGCCGATGCTTAAACAACTTGCCTCACGTTTCCTCCGAGTCGGTGACTTAATCGAGCGGAGGCTCTACGAGGTACCACTCGGAGGAAACCACTACCTGACTCACGCGACTGGACTCTTCTACCTGGGTCGTCTCCTTCCGGGTACACGAGCAACGGACCGATGGGCGCGGCGAGGCTACTCGATCCTTGCCCGTGAGGTGCTCCGGCAATTTCGCACGGACGGCGGCAACTACGAACAGTCATCTGGCTACCACCTCTTCAGTCTCGAGGTCGTATTGGGGGCGACCCTTCTGCTGAGAGGCCAGGGGGAAGAATGGCCACCGCAAACGCGGGAGCGGATTATTCGAGCCGCCCACTTTGCCGCTGCCCTTGCTCGACCCGACGGTTCCGTTCCGCTACTGGGCGACGATGATTCCGGGCGCCTTCATACGTGGGGCTTCGATCCAAGGGTGCAGGAGGTTTGCGCGGTCGCGGCACTCTTGTTCGATGATGCGACGTTAGCTCTAGCAGCTGGTGGCGCAGCGACCGCGGTTAGCTGGCTCTTTGGAGGTCAGGGTCCCCCGCGCCTCGCGAGGCTTGCCAAGACTCGGAACACCCTACTGAAAAGCGAGAGCTTCCCAACGAGTGGTTTACACGTTTTGGCGGACGATCCCGAATGCCATGTGACACTCTGGAGCAGGGATCCATCCCCTCGTTCAGTAGTTGGGCACGCTCATTCCGACCACAACTCGGTGGATGCCTGGATGCGAGGCAAACACATTCTCCGTGATCCAGGCACAGGCATTTACCTAGGAAATACGGACCTCCGAAATCGACTGCGAGCAACCGCGGCGCACAGCACGCTCACGGTCGACGGCTGCGAGATAAATTATTTCGATCCCGCAGACATCTTCTTCATGCCGGCGGTCACAAGGAGTCACCGCTGCTCGTGGCTGCACGATCTGGCGAGCTCTTCCGTTACAACAACCCACAACGGTTTCAGGGGCCTTCCTGGCCGACCGAGGCATCTCCGCACGGCGTATTTAGATCGGATCGCTCGACAGTTGACGTTCGTCGATGAGGTGACGGAAAGAGGGAGCATTGGGCGTTCCCGGGTTGTCGAGGCTTGGTGGCACTGGGGTGATGAACCCATACCAGGCGAGACGGATACGTCGGAAGGTATTTTCCGGAGTCAGTTCTCCATTGATGGGATTCAAATGCGCCTTTATCTCCCAGCCTCAGGTGACTTCGTTCTGCAGGAGCCCTTCCCGTGGTCTCCGAAATACGCCGTAGTCCTTAGTGGCTGGCGCAGCTTAGTGCGTTACGATGGGCGCCTGCCATTTCGTATGGTCCTACAGGTTCAGTATTAGCGTTCGGCGCACTCGGCCGGTTCCTCGCGATTTGGCATGTTAGACACTGCCCCAAGAGAGCTGATAGTTTCGATGTAAAGCCACCGCGGCGGAAGCGTAAGCACCATCGTCCGGCTAAGGCGAACCAGTTGCAAAACGCGCTCCGAAGAGGCCCCGGTCGCGCGGCCGCTTGACCATGTCGTGCAGTTAAGGCGCGAATCGAGGCGACGCTCCGATACTGCACTCAAAAGCTCGGCCACGGTCTAGCTGAGATTCGTCCATAGATATTCCACTGGCCCCAGGGCGGCCACCGGATCGGACGAACGCACGACTCGTCCGAGGCCTGGCTGAACTTGGAGCTGAAGTTCGCGGCCATGTCGGGAAAACGCTCGCCGCCTCGTCCACGCACAACGGCTAAGCACCCGCTTGCTGTGCATGATGTGTGGACGAACTTCATCTAGCCTCCGATGATTCTCGGTCCAATCCAAGGATATGGGAAGGTCGGTAAGTGAACGACAGCCGTCCGAGCCATCGAATTCATTACAATTTCCGCTGAGTTGATCTCGTCGGCGTTGAGGGGCGGGCTCAAGACTTTCCGGGAGGGCAACTGAGCTTTGTGGCTAACGCTACGCGGCACCTGTGGCTTCCGTCGCCATCGAATCCGAGCGGGTTGCAACCATGTACGGCGCTCAAGGAATTGATAATCCCCGGCCGTCGCTCGCTAAACCCGGCCCGATGAATGACGCTGCGGCGGCCTTGCGCACTAAGATTGCCAACCGTACGGCGAAAGTCGGCATCGTAGGCCTTGGGTACGTCGGTCTACCTACGGCCGTAGCCTTCGCCGAGAGCGGATTCGAGGTCGTCGGCATCGACGTCGACGACAGACGTTGCCACAGCGTCAACACTGGTGTGAGCCACGTAGAGGACGTCGATAGCGCCAGGCTAGCCCAACTGGTCCATGCTGGACAGTTGCACGCAGTGGCGAGCATCCATCAGGCCGGCGATCTAGACATCCTCGACATCTGCGTCCCAACACCCTTGGACAAAAGTCGCGACCCAGACGTTTCAGCGATTCTGGCTGTCGTCGACGACATTCGGGCGACCGCGCGTGCGGGTCAATTGGTGCTCCTAACGAGCACAACATATCCAGGGACGACCGTAGAGCTGCTTCAACCAGCCGTCGAGGCTGCAGGGCTCAGCGTCGGACAAGACACCTTCATTGCCTTTGCCCCTGAGCGGATTGATCCCGGGAACACGACCTTTCACATACGTAACACGCCCAGGGTGGTCGGCGGTGTATCCGCCACTTGCTCCGACCTGGCCAAGCAGCTACTAGAGACCATAGTCGACGAGGTCGTTCAAGTCTCAAACCCTACGGCCGCTGAGATGACCAAGCTGCTCGAGAATACCTTCCGCAGCGTCAACATCGCCCTTGCGAACGAGGTTGCGATCATGTGCTACCACCTGGGCCTTGATGTATGGGAGGTTATTGGGGCGGCTGCGACCAAACCATACGGGTTCATGCCATTCTCTCCGGGTCCCGGACTCGGAGGGCACTGTATCCCCGTGGATCCGAGTTACCTCTCGTGGAAGCTGCGGCGACTCAACTACAACGCCCGCTTCGTTGCATTAGCGGACGATATCAACAAGCACATGCCGGACTTTGTCGTTACCCGGGCGACAGAGATTCTCAATGAGCAGTCAAAGAGTGTTCGAGGATCGAGAATCCTTTTGATGGGGGTCGCTTATAAGCCGGACATCGGCGATCTGCGCGAGTCACCAGCTCTCGATGTCCTTTCATTGCTTAGCCGACGTGGCGCCGTCGTGTCTTATTCGGACCCGCACATCCCGGGCCCACTGGAGGTGGAGGGCGCAAGGCTCTGCGCAGTCGAATTATCGCCCGCCGTCCTTCGAGACCAGGATCTAGTGGTCATCACAACGGCTCACGCAGCATTCGACCGAGACGTAGTGCGCGCACATGCCCGAACAGTTCTTAACACTCGCGGGCCGAGTTGGGGTCAGGATCTGCCCAACTGGTTCAGCATCTGACGAGGCACGGCCACTCCACAAGCGGGGCCAAGGCCAACCCCACGAGCTGGACAGATATGATGGCGGTCGGGTTTGCGATGCAGTCAAGCGTATGATCAACCGCCCATTGGTGGCCGCCCCAGCTTCACTTTCTACAGCATACGTCGGATTCTTTGATTAAACCGTAAGCAGCGGCCAGATTCCGTGTCGAGCCTTGCGTCTGGGGCATCGCCCCGCTTTGGACTCTGGAGCGCCTGGAGGGAACGCTGTGCCCGGAGTAATTCCTCCCCGCCGGTGGCTGGTAGGATGCGGCCATGCTGCCGGGAGCGACTCGATTTCGGACCGCTAGGTCGGTCAGGCCAGCCATTCGGTTTCCTGTAACCCTACTTCTCGGTCTGCAATACCTTGCGCTGGCCGTATTGCCTGCAATTCTCAACGATAATTCCTATCTGCCGTTCATCGTTTCAATTGTGGCGGCTGCGCTGCTCACGGCTGTGCTTTCCGAGTGGCTTTTCCGCGTCGCATGGCCCTCTCATCCTGGACCACAGGCAACTCATTATCCCGGCCTTATGCCAGTTGCCATCGTCACAGGCACCGGAGCTGTGGCGCTCCTTGCTGCAACCTGGCTCGGTGCCGGAACGTACGCGACCCAGGTCGGCGCTACAAATGCGTCGCCGTTGACAACACTTCTTACGCCTCTCCAACCGTGGCTCACAGTCGGCTCTGGGTTTGCTCTTGCCTCTTGGTATGCAGGCACCTTGTCTCGCCGGGCCGTCATTGTTTTGATCGCGGTTGCTCTGGCCGCGCAGCTCATTTCCGCATTGTCGATTGCAAGACTAGCTCCGGTAATGAACTTCGGCCTTTGTCTTGGCGCTGCCCTAGTGATGGTCGGCTTCATTCGGCCGCGATGGATATTGATTGGCTTTGCCGCAGCGCTTCTTGTTTGGCCAGTCCTATACGCTGCGAGAGATGCCGCCCGAACCGAGGTTCTTGGCTTAGCCGCGCAATCCAGTCTCGATCCTTCGTCCCGCCTGCGCGAGGATCTTCTTCTTCAGCAAGCGGCCGTGTTTGGCGACGCCACAAGACTGCCGCAGCCCAGTGCCATGGACATCCTTAGGTTCGGCCTGATCCCACGCGCCTTGGATCCTAATCGGGGATCCTTACCCGGTGGCACGACACTTAGCCTTGCATTGGGGAGCACCAGCACGTCGTCGTCAACTTTCACACTTCTCGGAACAATTTGGTCGCTCGACGGGGGTTACCTCGGCGTGATCATCTACGTCGGGTCCGTTTGCCTTGCCTTCTCGTTGGTATCCAGGCGCCTTACTCCGGTGCGCCTCGCTTTGGCTATGCTCCTGGTCTCTCAGCTACTCTGGATCGAGGCTACCTATCCGGATAATCTTGCCGCTGTGCTCCAGGGCTTGGTGGGACTTGCCTTTGCTTGGGTAACCGTGGTAGTCGTCAGCACCGCAGGAAAAGGCGACAAGGCAACGGGAATCGGGCTTCGTCGTGACTCAGCGCCCATTACTGACCACGGCTAGAACGCAGCCGCGGTGTCAAGCCTAAGTGCCAGACAGACTAAATAGATCGAGCCAACATCTAATCCTGCCACATGGAGCGCCGTAACTTCTCGTCCAAGCCGAGCGAGCCACGCACACGACTTAGAGGGCGCTAGTGACTTCATCACATCGGCGACAATGGCAATGGAGGTTAACCGGATGGGTCCGGCGCGCATTACAACACAACCGGGCGCTCGAGGGAATGCTCGTAGGCGGCCAGGTGGCCGGCGTGGTTGCCAGCGTAATTGTGACCCGAAGTGTCGGCCCAACTGGGCGTGGCATTATCGTTACGTTGACGGTCTGGGGTCAATTACTGGGATGGCTGTCGGCATTTTCCCTCGACAAGGCGCTCATAGTTTTGGCGTCCCGCGACGACGCAGCCATTTCCGCCGACCAGGGTTTGCGAGCGGTGCGACCCCCGGTTCTCGCCCTCAGCGCAGTGGCCCTTGTGGGCACCGTTCTAGCCGGCCAACATTTCTTCTCGAACATTTGGCTTACGATTTCAATGGGAGCATTCGCGGTCGCAACCGCGCAGACCGAGATCATCAGCGGATGGCTCCTCGCCAGAGGCCGCCGTCACGCATTCATCGTCTGGCGTCTCTTCCAGCCTGCCCTGTACCTTGCGATTCTTACTGTCCTAGCGCTAAGCTTGCGCTCCACTCGCGCCGAGGAGAGGACAGTCGCGATGGGGATCGGGGCCGCCGTCTCCATCGTTATACCCGTGGTTTTGGTCCTGGGTGCCCTGCCAAGACGACCTGCCATGGTGTGGCGGGGGAGCCTACCATTGCTGAGGTTCGGAGCGGCTGTGCAGACGGCAAATATCCTTCAGTACCTGAACGCACGGTTGGACCTGCTGGCTTTAAGCCTGCTTGTGTCAGCGCAAAGCCTGGGTTACTACTCCGTTGGTGCAGCCCTTGGCCAGATGGCATTGCTTACTGCCAGCGCCGGGTTCCTCCGTGGCATTACCGGGGAGAGAGATGGCACAGACCTCCTGGGCGTGGGCATTGCAGGGTTATTGGCTGGCATCGTGATCGTCGCATCCCCCGTGCTTGTACCGGCAATTTTCGGCCCGTCCCTTTTGCCGGCAGTGCCGATCGCCCGGATTCTGGCCATCGGCGCAGTTGTCAACTATGCACTGCAGGGCTCAAGCGGTCGACTACTGAGCCGTCGCCGCCCTTGGGTTCTCGCAACCAGCCAAGGCGTCGGCGTCTTGGTTTTCGCGATTGGAATCGAGGCCTTCCCGACGTTGACCGGCGTGGCGTGGTCTTCAGTAAGTTCGTTCATTGTCTCGCTCCTCATAAACCAGGTCGCGTTGCGTGGGCCGACTGAGCGACAGGTTGCGGAATAATGACCGGCGCTGGGGAGCGAACCTCCAAGGCACCCGAAGGAAGCGCGGATCGGATTTGGTTTAAATCTGAATGTCAGAACGTGACTGGGCCATTGTGCGAACCCAACCGTTCCGGCCCTTAGGCTACTCTCATGAACTTTATCGATTTCCACTACACTTTGCGCTTAGCTAATGTGCGGAATCGCTGGCGTTTATGCCCTCGAGGGTGAATTGCCACCGGCGGTACTGGACGCACTGAGCCGGGTACCGCCGGCGCTTCGGCACCGAGGCCCGGATGCTGCCGGTACATGGGTGGCACCAGACCGACGCACCGCGCTGGCCGCCACCCGCTTGGCTATCCGGGATCTACGACGGGTGGCGGACCAGCCGTTTGTGTCGGAAAGGGGCGCGACGGTCTATAACGGGGAACTCTACGAATGGCCGGATCACTCGATTGATGTCAAGCGAAGAACGCTGGGTGACACAGAAATCATTCATCAGCTCACGTGTACGGATCCGGTCTCGCTCACCCAGGTCTCGGGAATGTACGCGGTAGCGACGTGGCGTGCAGCGTCACGGTCGTTGGTGCTTGCGCGCGACCCTGCAGGCGAAAAACCGCTCTATGTCGTGCGGAACCGGCGCTGGCTTGCCTTCGCGTCCGAATTGCATGCCTTGGTGGTAACCGGTCTCCTTGCGCCGGAAATCGACCGCGACGCGGTTGCCATGCTTTTGCGCCTGGGCCATGTGCCTGAACCGTTTTGCATCTATAGGGGAGTGCAGCTACTCAGCGCGGGAAGCATATTTGAGGTCGACCCCAACGGGAACGAAGCGACCCACACGTGGTGGCCGCAACCAACCGTAGATCAAGGGCCCATACGAACCGACGTTGTGCGCGGCGCAATCATCGACGCAGTGGGCAAATCGACCGTGTCCGATGTTCCATCTGGAATCTTCTTGAGCGGAGGCGTGGATTCCTCGATCGTAGCCGCTTCCGCCCGGGCCGCTGGTTGTGACCTGACTGCTTTCACGGTGACTGCCTCCCGCGGCTCAGATGACGAGTCAGCCGACGCGTCGGCGACGGCGCGTCACTTACGTATGCACCATGAGGTTGTGACGGTTACGGCTGATCAAGCGCGTAGCCATCTGCCTGCATTCTTTAGTGCCATGGATCAACCAACGGTCGACGGGTTTAACTCATACTTAGTTTGCAAGGCAGCACGCTCCGCTGGCCTCATCGTTGCACTTTCCGGCGTAGGCGGCGATGAGCTGTTCCGCGGCTACAAGACATTCTCGAATATGCAACGGGCCGAGTGGCTCCGACGCGTCCCTGGTAGGGAGGCACTGTTTTCTTTGGGCGCGAAAGCAGACCGATTCCGCGGACAAAGGATAACCGACGTCTTACGGGCACGTAATGAGCGCGAGGCATACGTCGCCGTCCGCGGAGTACTTGGCATGCAACGCACGGAGCGGCTGCTTGGCGGCCCCATCGACTGGGCCGGCATCTTGAGCCGACTCGACCTCGACACAACTGGAACGAAAGGGGATCAGGCTACTAGTCTGTTGGAGGCTAGGGGCTATATGCGTAACCAGCTATTGCGCGATCTTGATGTCTTCGCCATGGCCTGTTCATTGGAGGTACGGGCGCCCTTGCTGAGTCCGAAAATCATAGCCCTGGCTGGAGCAATGCCTAACCGTAAGAGCCTGCGAGGCAAACGGATTCTGAAGGATGCATTTCGCGCTGACCTTCCGGCCGGTTTGTTCGACCGGCCAAAGCGAAGCTTTTCTTTGCCATGGGATTCATGGCTCCGGACGACCCTACGCGGCACCACCCTCGAAGCGCTCCAGGATCTTCCGAGGGCGCAATCCTTTATTGACCCGACTCAAACCGTTGGCCTATTGACCGATTTTGAGGCTGGACATCTCCACTGGTCGGGCGTTTGGGTGGTAGCGGCCCTGTACCAATGGAAAGCTGCTCATCAGAGCGATATTCCTCCAGGCTTTAAGGTCGTCGAGTAGGGCGGCTGATGTGCCGGTTGTTGTCTACTTTGCGCCCAGCGAGCAGACGCTGATAGACATCCGTAAACGGCCGGAGGGCTATCTCGCTCGAAAAGGTCTTCTCACAATGCTGGCGCGCGCGGCGACCCATTTCTCCTGCGTCAGTCCGTAGCACTTGCAGTACACGGTCCGCGATCGAAGTCGCTACCTGCGAGTCGTCGGCCTGCGGCACCAACCATCCAGTCAATCCATGGACCACCGTCTCGCGAGCACCAGCACTATCGGTAGAGACAACGGGTAATCCGCAGGCCATGGCTTCAAGAACCGACATACCTAGCCCCTCCTCGTATGAGCTTTGCAAGAAGACCGAGGCGCCGCGATATAGTTCGGGCAATTCAGTATGGCCGACATCTGATTGCACCGATACGCGCGACGAGAGGCCAAGATTCGTCAAGCGGCCCAGCAGAGTAGCCGGAAGCTGGCCTTTGCCAGCGAGGACAAGCGGTGGAACTGATCTATCTAGCTGCAACATTTTCGAGTAGGCTTGGATCATTCGATCGAGCCCCTTCCGCGGGTCGTTCAGGCGGCATACGGACAACAGATAACCTCCGGGTCGCCATCCAGCAGCTGGCGGAGCGAAAAAGGCCGTGTCGATGCCCGGCGGAGCCTTGATAACGCTTCCCTGGACCGTCGAGCGAACATGCTCCAGCATCGAGGAGTTGAGTACCACGACTACGTCGACCTTTCGCAGGGCTTTTCGTTCGATTCGCGCCGTGAGTAATGTCATGATTTCACGCAAAATGCGGCTAGGTCCAGTCCGCTCGGCAAGTTGCCAGGGTCTCTCCCAGACGACCGTCGTCGCGACCAGAAGCACGGTCGGAATGCCCGTACCGATTACCGCAGACCCCCATGCCGGGACACCTCCAACCACTTGGATCAGGTCGTAACCCTGCAGAGCGTTTCGCAGTTCGCGTCGAGGCCGATACCGCATAGCCTCAATCTCGACGGCATTCGCGCCCCAGCGGAAGACGCCGTCCTCTTCACCGGAAGCGTTCCGCAGAGTGGACCGCAGCCAGGATCTAGGAACAACCAAGCGGCGACTGTGAGGATCGCGACTGGAAGTCGCTAAGTCGTGGACGTCGACCGTGTAGCCAGCGACGGACCGCAAACAGTCGCGTAACCACCGCGCAACGGTTGGGACGCCGCCACCAAAGTCAAACCCCGCCGTTACAAGAGCGATCCTGGGGGGCGTCGGCTGTCGCCATTGCGTCATTGGCGAGATGACCACTCGGCAACACGGGCCTGCTCGAGGATATTCAGTCCACCCATCCTTTTTCGCCACGACCGATATGCGATGCCTGCAGCTTGTTTTGCGGCTAATCGCTCACTGGGAGTCATCGCGGCGATACGCTCGAGCTCTTTGGCGACGTCCGCCGGCGTCAGATTTCGCACGATGGCGCCACCACCTCCTTCTAAAACGGAGGTCCAAGGCGTTCTGTCAGAACAAACTACGGGGCACGAGGCTGACAGGCTCTCGACGATTACATGCCCGAAATTCTCTCCCAGAGTTGGAAAGATAAATGCGTCGTAGGCGCCGAATGTCCGACGAACATCCGCGGGCGCTAATTCGCCTCGGTATTTGACCTGTACGAGCGAAGGCACTTGGCGAACGTAGGACTCGCATTTCGACCAGTATTCCCTGTCCTCTATTGGACCGTAGATGTCAAAGTCGACTGGGTTCGTAAGCTTCAAGAGACTCTCCAGGACCAAGTCTAGGTTCTTCATTGGCGAGATTCGACCGACGAAGATGAGACGAGGGCGTCCCTCCCTCTGTTCCGTTGCCTGGAGCGGCTCGTCTGGGAGCGAGACCTGATTGCTGTTGACTTCTATTCGCGCCAAGGGGATGACGGAGCGAATCTGCGACGCCTCAGCATTAGAAGAAGCGTGCCAGCGGACATCCATTCGGCTGAGGAAGGGGCCCCACCACTTCAAGAAGAGTCGCTTCTTACTCTTCTTCAACGACAGCGCACCGAGGGTTAGTTCTCCACGGGGCGCAATCAGGATCGTCCTTACACGAATGATTCCGAGACGAGCGGCTACAATCGGGGCCACCGTGAAGCTGGGATTCCAAAGGCTGTTGACGTAGAGTAGGTCAAACTTCAACGCGGACAACTCTCGCCAGAGCCCCATCCAGTGTCCGAGTCTTCGAGTATTCAGATAGAAGATCCGGGATCGCCCGCGGCTTATCCATCGGCCGGAATAATGTGGATAAGGGCTCGAAGATCCGATGTCACGATCACGGGTGATAAGCCGCAGGTCGACTTTGTCGGAAATGCTATCAACGATCGCGGCTAGCGATCGAACGGGCCCTCCCGCACGGAAACCAGGTTCGAATCCGGCAGCCGTCGCTAGAACAAGGAACGGACTGCCTTCAGGATCATGGAAGTTCATCGTCGGCTGCGCACATGTCATCCTCGGACCCGGTTAATGATTCGAGTCTTGGGCCCGTTAGAATGTCGCTCCAGAGGCTATCGGGCTCGTTTATCCTCTCGACCTAATCGACTGCCGTCGCGATTCTCGGTCCGCCTCCGCAGCGGTTTCAGCATAACTTCTGTCCGAGCCACGCGCCAACGTCATCGCCTCATCGATCAGTGACCGCTCGTTGCTATTCCTGGACAGCCTCAGAAGCCGCTCGATGGCGTGCTGCAATTCACCATTCAGGCTCCCTGCCATCGGCACCCTCAGCCGGTGCACGAGAGGATGCTCAGTTGGCTCTCGGCCCTCTTCTGCAAACGCCAGCTCCTCATGCAATTTCTCTCCCGGGCGTACGCCCGTGTAAACGATGGGGATATCAATTTCCGGACGAAGCCCGCGCATACGGATCATTTTGCGTGCAAGGTCATCCACGCGAATACGTTCGCCCATCTCGAGCATGAAAATGTCGCCGCCCTGGGTGAAGCTGGCCGCCTGGATGATAAGACCAGCCGCCTCCGAAACGTCCATGAAATAACGGGTCATATCGGGGTGCGTGACCGTGACCGGACCTCCTAGGTCAATCTGTCTGGCGAACGTTGGTACGACGCTGCCCCGGCTACCGAGCACATTTCCAAAACGAACGGCGGTGCACCGGGTGCTGTCCGGAGCCTCGCCGTGATTATTTGCGCCGATGACAAGTAGCTCGGCAATCCGTTTGGTCGCGCCCATAACCGAATGAGGCTCTACAGCCTTATCCGTCGAGACGAATACGAAGTGCTGGGCATGGAACCGGCGCGCCATTTCAAGGACGACCGCCGTCCCGCCGACGTTGACTCTAATCGCTTCCTGCGGAAACCGCTCCATTAGTGGCACATGTTTGTACGCGGCCGCGTGGAAGATGATCTGCGGTTTGACTTCTGCGAACACGGCATCCATTCGCGAAGCATCGGTCACATCACCAATGACGATGCTCACCGCCAGGGCTCGGAACCGGGTTCGCAGCGCGATCTCCAAGTCATAGAGCCCTGTCTCATTGTTGTCGAGAACAACTAGTTGCTTGGGCTCGAACTGTGCGACCTGACGGCAAAGCTCGCTGCCGACTGAACCGCATCCGCCAGTGACCAAGACGACCCGATCGCGCAGGACACCCTCGCAGGCGTCCCGTTGAAGCTGAACGGCTTGTCTGCCCAACAGATCTTCCACACGCACCTCGCGAAGAAGCGGCGCCGTGTTTGCGACACTGACAACCTCAAACACGCTGGGAATGATGCGTATCTGAGCGCCAGTTTGCTGAGCAACTGTCAGGATCTGACGGAGATCTTCGCCGCGAACATTGTTGATTGCGATGATGATCAGGTCGATGCGCCGCCGCTCCACGATGTGGACTAAATCCTGGCGTCCGCCTAGCACTGCCAGCCCGTGAATGCGCTGCCCTCGTTTGCGAGGCTCATCATCCACGAAGCCGACCAGCTCGTAAACGTCACCAGATTGGTGGGTCAGAAGACGCAGGGCCAAGTGCTGGCCCGCGTCCCCGGCGCCATAGATGATCGCTCGCGTTCCTTCGCCAACATGTCGACCCGCAGGCGATAGCCCCCGAAGCAGGCGGGAGCGGTATCGGACGAGCACCATGCCGCAGCCGGAGAAAAAACCCCCGAGGAGAATTACCCCAAGTGGAAGGAATCGACGCCCACTGCCGCTGCTCACAAGGTCGAATCCCAAAGCGATAGCGGTTGCAGTCGCGACCGCACCGAAGATCGGACGAACGTCCGCAGCCGTGGCGAACCGCCAGACGCGGCGGTGAACGCCCCAGAGCGAGGTCATTAATAGGTACAGGAGAAGCAGTGGGAGAATCGACCGCCCCATCGCGCCGATATAACTGCTGACGGCTGGCGTCGGGAAGTCCAAGAGTCGCAAGAATAGTGCGGCGTAAAAGGCTAGGACGATCACGGGCATGTCCAGGAGGAGCCACGGGACAACGCGCCTGATGGAGCGGGAAAGCCATCGGAACGCCAATGAATCCAGGCCAAAAACGATGCCAAGAGTCTGCCCGATGATTCGAAGATCACCCCAAAAGGTGTGCCGAAGCATGTACCGGATGTCGATGGCTAGCTTTTCGGGCAGGACGAGATCCGCGTAGCGCGAGGGGTCGGTCCCACTTATCTTTTCCTTGTGCCTGTACTCAAGAGCCGCCGGGCTCGTTACTCCGGGTCGAAGGGCCAAGAGGCGACGGAAAAGTGGAGGATAACGTTCGGCGATTTCTGGGATCTCAGGACGTGGTCCAACGAGGCTCATGTCCCCTCGGACGACATTTATCAGCTCAGGCAGATCATCTAACTTGGATCGACGAAGTCGCTTACCGAGGCGGGTGATCCTGTGGTCACCTTGGGTCGTGAGCCCGGAGCCGTGACGATCCGCCTCGGCCACCATCGTCCGAAACTTGTAGATGCGAAACCGGATACCGTTGCGCCCAACCCGCTCGCCGCGGTAAAAGACCGGGCCCACCGAATCACGCTTAATCAGTAGAGCAATCGCTAAGAATGCCGGAGCGAGCACAACCAATCCAACGGTTGCGGCAACGAAGTCGAACGCTCTCTTTACCACTCGGCAGTACTAGTCCTTCTTTTCGCCGCCAACCGGCGTTTTCGCCTTGCCTTCTTTCTGACTTTCCCCTGGATGAACCTTTCCGTTTGGAGCGCTGGCGCCGTATCCGTATCCATACTCCGAGTAGTAATATCTGCCTCCGGTTGCCTTCAGCTTGTTCATGACGGAGCCCAGCACCTTTGCGCCGACCCGGTCGAGCGCCTGCTTTGCATGCTGCACCGCTGTGTAGGTTGCTTTGTTCGTGTCAACCACCAGAATCGCCGCGTCAGTGTTCGCTGCCAGCACCGAGGCATCGGTTACCGCGTTGACCGGGGGCGTATCGATCACAACATAGTCGAAGTGTTTTCGGAATCTCGCGAGCAGCCCGTTCATTTGCGCCGAGCCCAGAAGCTCGGATGGATTTGGCGGCGTAGGTCCCGATGCCAGGATGACCAGATCCTTGACATGTTCATCCGGCACGAAGAGGGCCGATTCCGGCATGTCTTGGACAAATAGATTCGATAAGCCAATGTTGCGGACCCTTCCGAACATTCGGTGTTGCGATGGCCGCCGGAAGTCAGCATCGACAAGGAGCGTAGGGTGGCCAGCTTGTGCGAGGACAATCGCGAGGTTCGCGGCGGTCCGGGACTTACCCTCGTTTGGCCCGGCGGATGTGATCACGATGCTTTTCACCTCTCTGTCCACGCTCGAAAAGAGGAGATTGGTTCGTAACGCCTTATAAGCCTCGATTACCGGCGATTCGCCTCCTAAGGTGAGAAGTTCGCCTCGCCGATCAGACTTGGCCGGGACGAAGGAGATGTGGCCAAGTGGCGCTAAGCCGACGCGCTCGCGAAGGATCTCGTCGCTGCGGACCGATTGATCTAGATAGTCAAGCAGGAAGGCCAGTCCGAGACCGACCAGTAGGCCAGCGAGCACTCCAAGGGCGGTGTTGAGCAACGGTTTCGGCGAGACAGAATCAAGCGGCTGGGTCGCTGGGTACCAAACATAGACCAGGTTCTCCGTCGAGTTCGCGCTCGGCGTTGGGCTCGGATTCAGCGTCGACTTCGGATTGGCCGTTGAAGACGCCTGCGCCTCACTCCGCTGGACGTCTTTGATCTTTGCGGTGAAATCGCCGACCAACGTATTCGCGATGTCCTTCGCTCGCCCCGGGTCTGTGTCCCGCACATAAACATCGAGAAGGGATGTCGTTGGCGGCGGCGTGACGGTGATGTTGTGAGAGAGCTGAATCGGGTCTGTCTTAAGTCTCATCTCAGTGATGACCTGTTCGAGCATGGGGCGTTCGGTCATGAGCCGGGCATAGGTCCGGAGGATTTGGTCCGTGGTTAACTGGGCCACCCCGACGTCGACAGTCAGTGGCTGCGCCGGCTTGACGAGAAGTGTGGCCTTAGCCTCGTAGATCTTGGGCAGCTGAAGGCTGATAAGCCCCGCCACCAGCGCCGCAACCAGCGGGCACAGGATGATTAGCCAGGCCCATCGGCGCGCTACCCGCGCGTAACGGATCAGTTCCATGGCGATCGCTTAATGCGTAAACTTAAGCGTTCTTTACAACCCAATAGCCACCCCTCATTGGTGCAGACCCATCCCGAGCCCTGTCCCGACCTATAGTAACGGACGTGGCCGGAGGCGCAATTGCCCCCCGGGTCCGGGTGGACCTGCACCTGCACAGCTCAGCCTCGTTTGATTGCCGAGTATCACCTCTCGAGGTGGCCCGCCGCTGCCGCCAGGTTGGGCTCTCCCCCATTTTCCTTACTGATCACGATGGGATTGGCGGCGCACAATCGCTGGTCGAATCCGGCCAACCGGCGATCATCGGGCAGGAGATCCTGACGACCGAAGGCGAGATCATCGGCCTCTTCCTTAAGGATGCGGTTCCGAGCCGCCTGTCGCCCGAGGCGACAGTCGAGGCAATCAAGGGCCAGGGAGGGTTGGTTTACCTCGAACACCCGTACGACACGACCCGGCGAAACCTCCGCGAAGGGGCGATCGAGCGAATCGCCGCGCAGATCGACATCGTCGAGGTTTTCAACGGCCGATCCAGGCGGGAGGTTAACCGACTGGCGGAAGAGCTTCGGAGCACCCTGGGGGTCCCCGCCGGCGCAGGCTCGGACGCTCACACGGTCAAGGAGATCGGCAGCGTCTATGTCGAGATGGAAGCCTTTGATGGCGCCGATGACTTTCTAGCCAAGCTGGGCGGCGACACGGTGATTACCCGCTCAAAGGGCTGGCGGCTGGCCACCGAGCGGCTACGCCTGTTTCGCGCCCGCTAGCTCGAAATCAGGGAGCTCGTGCCGGGAACGGCCGATTTGGGCACGTGAAATCGTGCTTGCCGCCGTGGAACCCATCGCCGAAGCGGCCGCAATTGCTATGGCCGGCGGTCGACAC
>WNGJ01003442.1_pt1 | contig 16290 bp, 15 predicted proteins | sample 5400611 | NCBI WGS metagenome assembly WNGJ01 (sample SAMN13153375, study PRJNA577476) | soil metagenome | isolation source: 40 cm soil or saprolite under Garry oak tree replicate 1 | place: USA:California | collected 2016-06-15 | reverse complement strand
GACGTGGGCAAGATCGGGATCCCGGACGGGATCCTGCTCAAGCCGGGTCCACTCACGGAGGCCGAGCGGCGCCGAATGGAGACGCACACGGTGCTCGGCGAGCAGATGCTCGGCGGCGTGGCGTTCCTGCACGGTGAAGGCTTGCGGGTGGTTCGCTCCCATCACGAGCGCTGGGACGGCACCGGTTATCCGGATGGAATCGGCGGCACCGAGATCCCGCTCGGCGCGCGCATCTTCGCGGTGGCCGACACGCTCGACGCGATGACCAGCGACCGGCCGTACCGCCGGGCGATGAGCTGGGCCGCCGCGAGCAGGGAGATCCTCGCCGAATCGAAGCGCCAGTTCGATCCGGACGTCGTCGAAGCGTTCGTAGCCCGCGAACGCTCGCTGCGTTCGATCCGCCGCGAGTTCGCGGCAGCGGCTTAAGAGCCCTTTTCACAATGAAGCACTGAGCCGCCGGGCCGCGCTGGACGGCCCCTGGCCGCGTCCTCAGTCGCGCCCGTATCTCCTGATACGGGCGCTCCCTGCGTCCTTGCCAGGAACCGACCATCACACCCCGGCGACGAGGCCCCATTATGAAAGGGGCTCTAAGAGCCTGGGCTCTAAACGGTCGGCCCGACGGGGGCAGGCGTCGCGCTCGTCTGGTGCCAGAGCACGATCTTCCCGTTCTTCACCCGGACGATCGCGGTTGCCTTCTGGCCCGGACCGTCGCACTTGCTCTTCTGCCGGTTCCCGAGGACGAAGGTCGCACGAGTCGTGTTCCCGCTCGACTTGATCGAGACGATTCGGCCCGAGCAGGGCAGGGCGGCGTTCCAGGCGATCGCTTCCGCCTGCGTGTTGAGGCGCAGCGTCGTTCCCGCCTGGACGATCTCGGCGCCGGGGGCGAAAAGCTTCGCCGCTCCCTGGTTGTCGCCGACGTTGAGCTGCTGGCTCCAGGCCCGGACGACGCTCTCCGCCGAGGGCGGCGTCGAGCCACAGCCGGCGAGAACGCCGGCCGAGAGCAAAGGGAGGACGAGCGGAAGCCGCAAGGCACGCGACTAATATCACGGCCGTGGCATGCGAACGTGGCTGGGGTGGCGTGAGCGGCGCCGACGCATGCGCGGCCCTCCGCATTCTTCGGCGAAACGCAGGAGGCGTAGGCTGGATTTCGAGCTGAGCGGAGAGCAGCGGGAGGTTCAGGCACTAGCCCGCGACTTCGGTGCGGAGAAGATCGAGCCCAACGCGGCCGAGTGGGATCGCGCTCACCGGTTCCCGCGCGAGCTGTTCGGCGAGCTGGCCGAGCTGGGGCTGATGGGAGTGTGCGTGCCGGAGGAGTACGGCGGCGCGGGAGCCGACTTCCTCTCCTACATCCTCGTGCTCGAGGAGCTCTCGCGCGCGGACGCCGGGGTCGGCGTGACGGTCGCGGTCCACACGAGCGCCGTGACGTTGCCGATCCTGACGTTCGGCACCGACGAGCAGCGCTCGCGCTTCGTCCCTCCCTTGGCGCGCGGCGAGCACTTGGGCTCGTTTGCCCTCACGGAGGCCGAGGCCGGCTCGGACGCCGGCGCGCTTCGGACCCGCGCCGAGCCCGAGGGTGAGGGCTGGCGTATCACGGGAGCGAAGCAGTGGATCACGAATGCGCGTTACGCCGGCACCGTGCTTCTGTTCGCCCGCACCGACCCGGAGACGCCGGGCGCCGCTGGGGTAAGCGCGTTCATCCTCGACGGCGATCACGTGCGCGTGACGCGGGACGAGGAGAAGCTAGGGCTCAACTCGTCGATCACGAACGACATCGTCGTCGAGGGCGCCACGGTGGAACGCGACCGGCTCTTGCACGAAGAGGGCAAGGGCTTCCGGGTTGCGATGACGACGCTCGACGGCGGCCGGATCGGGATCGCCGCTCAGGCTCTCGGGATCGCACAGGCTGCTTACGACGCTGCCCGTGCATACGCGCTCGAGCGGCGGCAGTTCGGTAAGCGGATCGCCGATTTCCAGGCGATCCAGTGGAAGCTCGCCGACATGGCGACCGAAATCGATGCGGCGCGCCTGCTCGTCTACAGAGCCGCCGAGTTGAAGCAGCGCGGCGAGCCGCACACCGAGGCGGGGGCTAAGGCGAAGCTGTTCGCTTCGGAGATGGCCAGGCGGCAGACGGCCGAGGCGATTCAGATCTTCGGCGGATACGGCTACACGAAGGAGTTCCCAGTCGAGCGCTACTACAGGGATGCCAAGATCACCGAGATCTACGAGGGCACAAGCGAGATCCAGCGACTCGTGATCGCGCGCTCGATCCTCGGCCTCACGGAACGGGCGCTCGCCCAAGGCTAGAAATGTACTCGCGCGTCACTCCGGGTCCCACCGCGCCCTCCCATGGCGATCCTATTTTCGAATTCCGCACGTGTCAGTGACAGGACTGTCGCGGATGTGTGACCTTCTCGAATGAGTCGCAAGCGGAAGCGTGACGAGCCGGTACGGCTGACCCGGATCTACACGCGCGGCGGCGACACGGGCGAAACGAGCCTCGGGGATGGGAGCCGCGTCTCGAAGACCGACCCTCGGGTGGAGGCTGTCGGCGAGGTCGACGAGCTGAACTCACTTCTCGGTTGGTCGCGCGCAATCGATGGGGCTCCCGATCCGCTTGCGAGGATCCAGAACGAGCTCTTCGACCTCGGCGCGGATCTCGCAACCCCTCCGAGCCCGTCGCGCGAGCGGCTGCGCGTCTCACAAGCGCTGGTCGACCGGCTCGAGGCCGAGTGCGACGAGGTCAACGCCGAGCTCGATCCGCTCAAGTCGTTCGTGCTGCCCGGCGGCACCGAGCTCGCGGCGCGCCTCTTTGTTGCTCGCGCGGTCTGCCGGAGGGCCGAGCGCGCCGTCCTCAAAGTCGACGAAGCGAGCCCGCTCGTTGCGGTCTACCTCAACCGGCTCTCGGATCTGCTCTTCGTTCTCGCTCGGGCCGCCAACGCGGATGCCGGCGAGATTCTTTGGAGGCCGGGGGCGTCGACACACACCTAGCCGGCGGCGTCGATCGGGTCCGTCGTATTAGCGAATCGGCTTGATCGAGCCGCCAAGGACGAGCGCTCGAGCCTGGAGCGGTGAGGGATCGTAGACCTCGACCTGGGAGCTGCTCTTCGGGTAGCTGAAGTAGACGCTCTTCGGGTTGCTGTTGTTGAAGACGAGAAGGCCCCCGTGGTCGATCTTCGCGGAAACCCCACCTTGGCGAGCAGCCGCGAGCTGGATCTCCTGGAAGGCATTTTTGGTGGGATACGTTCCGACGGTGAGGTAGCTCGGCGCGTGGTCGCCGACTTTGTCAGCAGATGGCAAGTAGCGGATGTAGATCCGACCGTCGGTCGTGCGCGTCAACTCATAGGTGCCCCGCTGCGGGCCGGCCCAGTAGATCGCGTGGTCGGTCTGCGCGGCGAGCGCCTTCAACTGCGTCTCGGAGACGGCTGCGGGCGCGCCCACCGGCGGTAGCGTCGTGTTTCCGCCGTTGTGGCCACGGAGGAGCAGTAAGACCCCGAACAGGACGACCGCGATGATGAGCACCGCGACCAAGGAGAGAGGCAGCGCGTTTGTCAGCCTCCGCGTAGGCACGGCAGGCTGTACAGGCCCATCGGTTGTGAGCGGAGTTTCGTGCGCTTCCATCGTTGGGCTCCTTTGGGGCTTCGTCTCGATGATGCTCATTCGAGCTTCGGCAATCGACGCCTGCTCCTTAAGGTCAGCGACTGGGGTGCGTGAGGAGGAGGAATTCACGGTCGGTGAGCCTCGACTGGCCTAGGACAGAGGAATGACAGTGATCGATCTATTCGCGAACGTTGCTGTCCCGACGGTCGCCCTGAACTTCGCGGTGAATATGTTGCTCCCCGCTGTCAACCCCGAGACGTAGAACGTCCCGCTGCCCTGGACGGTTTGCGCCTGGTTGCCTCCATTGACGAAGCTGAACGCTTGCGTATCCGACGCCGCGACGGTCGTTGCGCCCGAAACAGCGAAGCCCATGAAAGCGCCACCCAAAGTACCGCTGTTCGTCTCGGAGGAGGTGACGATCACCAGTGCCTTGCCCGAGGCAGGAATGGTCACTGTGACCGCAGGCCCGGCGGTGGCGAGATCGGTATAGGTCGTGGAGGCCGTTCCCTGTGACGTTGCCACCGTGGTGCTTCCGGATCCTGCCGTGCCCGAGGGGCCGGTAGCGCCCGTCGCGCCAGTCGTGCCCGTTGCGCCCGTCGGGCCCTGGGGTCCCTGAGGGCCCGTCGCGCCAGTTGCCCCGGCGGGACCAGTTGGCCCGGCCGACCCCGTAGCGCCAGTCCCGCCCGTGGCGCCTGTAGCGCCGGCGGCACCCGTCGCGCCGGTGGCACCTGTCGGACCAATCGGACCCTGCGGCCCGGCTGGTCCCTGCGTACCAGTTGCTCCAGTAGCTCCAGCGACGCCCTGAGGACCCTGTGCGCCGGTGGCACCAGTCGCGCCCGCGCCTCCGGTATCGCCGGTATCGCCCTTGGCGCCTTGCGGCCCCTGTGGGCCTGCAGGGCCCTGCGCGCCCGTGGCGCCTGTCGGTCCGATCGGCCCCTGCGGGCCGGCGGGACCCTGTGCGCCGGTCGCGCCGGCCGCGCCGGTGTCGCCGGTGTCGCCCTTTGCGCCCTGTGGGCCCTGAGGACCCGTCGCTCCGGCCGGTCCCTGAGCGCCCGTCGCGCCGGTTGCGCCGGCGGGGCCTGTGGCTCCCGTTGCGCCCGGATCGCCCTGAGGACCTTGTGCGCCGGCGGGTCCCTGTGCGCCCGTCGACCCGATCGGCCCCTGCGGGCCTGCGGGACCCTGAGCACCCGTGGCCCCGGTAGCCCCGGTAGCCCCGGTAGCCCCGGGATCGCCGGTGTCGCCTTTCACACCCTGTGGCCCGGCGGGGCCCTGGGCACCCGTTGCGCCCGTGGCGCCGGTCGCGCCCGTGTCGCCGGTGTCGCCCTTCACACCTTGAGAACCCTGTGCGCCTGTTGCGCCGATCGGCCCCTGCGGGCCCGCGGGACCCTGAGCACCCGTTGCTCCGGTAGCACCGGTAGCACCCGGATCGCCTGTATCGCCTTTGACGCCCTGGGAACCCTGTGCGCCGGTGGCGCCAGTCGCACCCGTCGCACCCGCGGGACCCTGCGTTCCAGTCGGACCCGTCGGGCCCGTAGCACCGGTCGCGCCCGCGGCGCCGGTCTCCGCGTCGCCCGTATCGCCCTTCACACCTTGAGGACCCTGCGCGCCCGTCGCGCCCGTCGCGCCCGTCGGCCCGATCGGCCCCTGCGGGCCTGCGGGGCCTTGGGTTCCCGTTGCTCCGGCAGCCCCCGTAGCCCCGGTAGCACCGGGATCGCCGGTGTCGCCTTTCACACCCTGTGGCCCAGCGGGGCCTTGTGCTCCCGCGGCGCCTGTTGCACCAGTTGCACCAGTTGCACCACTTGCACCCGTCGCACCCGTCGCACCGGTGTTACCGGTATCGCCCTTCACGCCTTGGGGACCCTGTGCGCCGGTGGCTCCAGTCGCTCCCGTGGCGCCGGTCGCGCCGGCGGGGCCTTGGGCTCCGGCCGGACCCATCGCGCCCGTGGCTCCGGTTGCGCCCTGCAGACCTTGCGGCCCGGTTGCTCCCGCGGGGCCGATGGCACCGGTTGAGCCCGCAGCGCCCGTATCGCCCTTGACGCCCTGAGCGCCCTGGACGCCCTGCGGACCGAGGGAGCCCTGAGCTCCGGTCGGGCCGATCGGTCCCTGTGGACCGACCGGACCCTGAGCACCCTGCGGACCGTCTGGACCGGGATCGCCCTGATCGCCCTTGCCTGCAAACGCGCCCGGGATGCCCTGAGGTCCTTGTGGGCCGGAAATACCTTGCGGCCCTTGTGGACCGATGGTCCCCTGAGCGCCCGTCAGGCCTACCGGTCCCTGAGGACCGGATGGTCCTGCGGTGCCGTCGCCGCCAGGCTGACCCTGTGGCCCAGGAAGACCCTGAGGACCTTGGGCGCCTTGCGGCCCAGCGGCGGGGCCGCCGGCCAATGCCGTCTTGCCGACGGTCCCGGCGCTTCCCGCGCCGCCGTGATTGAAGCCTGCCGAGGCCGAATTCTTCGTATGAGCACCAGCACGGCCGGCGCCGTTTCGCGTCGCGCCTGCGCCCGTTGTGCCTCTCGGTCCGGCAGCCCCGGCCGCGCCGCTGGACCCCTGGGCGCCGTCTTGGCCTTTGGACGCTTGGCTCGAGTCCTTGAGGACGACAGAGGTGAGTGGATTGCCGGCACGCCTCGCGGCTTCGGCGGCACCCGAAGCGCCACCCCGCAGGACTACCGCCCCGGCACCGGTTGCCAGCACCGCGGCCAGGATCCAGACGCGCCAGGCCGTGAGGATCGTCCCTGCGCCGTCGATCGGCTCGTCGGGTCGAGAGGAAGAACGCCGCAGATTCTTGAGGCTCGCCACTACAGGCCTAGGCTTCGGCCGAGCCGGGAGGGATCGAGTGTGTTTTTGGTGTGAAAGCCGTATGACCAGCCCGAAGATCACTCTCGGGAGGGACAGGACGCCCAGAAACCGACCCGACGCAGCCTCGCGGCAAGCCGATCGGTCTGATATTCCCAGTGCATGGCCAGCGTGCTCGTGGTCGACGACGAGGCCGACATCCGGAGTCTCGTGCGTGAGCTACTCGAGCGTGCCGGGCACGATGTCGTAGAGGCGGGCGACGGGAACGAGGGTCTGCGGGCCTTTTTCTCGTCCCGGCCGGACCTCGTCGTTCTTGACGTCTCGATGCCAGGTCTCGACGGCTGGGGGACGCTGGAGCGAATTCGTGAGTTGAGCGACGTACCGGTAGTAATGCTGACGGCTCAGGCGCAAGAACTCGCCAAGGTCCGAGGCCTCCGCGGCGGAGCCGACGACTACATCACGAAACCCTTCGGCCGCCAGGAGCTGCTGGCCAGGGTAGAGGCGAATCTTCGCCGGCAGCGCAGCGACGCCGACGCACCGGCGAACTACGGCGACGGTTTCGTCACCGTCGACTTCGCCCAACGGGCGGTCGAGGTTGCGGGGGCCCCGCTTTCACTGACCCCGCTGGAGTTTCGAATGCTTGCCGCGTTCGTCCGAAACTCGAACCAGGTGCTCTCCCATGAGCAGCTGCTCCAGCTCGCGTGGGGAGACGCGCGCAACGTCGAGCGCGATCAGGTCAAGTTGTATGTCGGATACCTTCGCCGCAAGCTCGGCGCACCCGCTGGCGAAGAGTCGCCGATCGAGACGGTCAGAGGTTTCGGGTACCGCTACCGCCCGCCGTCTCGGCAGCTCTGAGCTCAGTCATTTGTGTCCGTCAGGAGGTAGCGGGAACTGCCAGCTGGAGCGTGGGAGCTTTGTCGTTGGCGGCCGCGAGCGGGAACTCGACGCGGACGGAGGTGCCTATGTCCTCTTCGCTCTCGACCGAAATTCGTCCCCCGTGTCGTTCCGCGATCGCCTTCGTGATCGCGAGGCCGAGGCCGGTTCCCGGAATCGCGTTGTCGGTCGCCCGCGAGCTGCGGAAAAAGCGTTCGAACAGCCGGTTTTGCTCGGCTCTGGGGATCCCGACGCCGTTGTCCTCGACCTCGACGACGGCGCGGTCGCCGTCGGCGTGCAGCGCGACGGAGACGCGGCCACCTTCCGGAGTGAACTTCAGCGCGTTCGAGAGAAGATTGTCGAGTACCTGAGCGAGGCGCGCCCGATCGCCGGCGAGGCGGGGGACAGGCGTGATCGAGGTGACGAGCTCGATCCGGCGCGACTCCGCGATCGGACGAAGTGTCTCGACCGAATCCTCCACCACCCGCTCGAAGTCGACGTCCTCGTGCTCGATTGTGAGTTTCCCCGCATCGACCTGGGCAAGGAACAGCAGATCGCCGACAAGATCGAGTAGCCGCTCGGAATTTCTGTCGACGACACCGAGGAACCGCTCCTGTTCGGGAGTGAGGTTGCCGCCTTCCTCGAGCAAGAGCTCGAGGTATCCACGGATGGAGGTGAGCGGAGTGCGCAGCTCATGCGACACGAGAGAGACGAACTCGTCCTTCATCAGGTCGAGCTCCCGGAGCCGCGTGTTCTGCTCGGTCAGCAGCCGCTGGATCGCCTCGGCCTCGGCGCGCGCCGTTTGCTCGGCCTCGAGGAGCTGATCGTGCTTGGCGGCCTGTTCCCGCAGGGTCCGGTTTCGTGACGCCAGCTGTCCCGTGAGGCGGTGCAGGATCGGGAAGAGCGAGAGATAGAGGACGAGGAAGGCAATGATGAGAATGAGCACCAGTCGGTGGCCCGCGTCCCCGATGCCGACCTCCAGAGCGCGATAGTCCTGGTCGAACTCGAACGCGCCCACCGGCTTCGTGGTCGCGCTCTCCCTGACCGGAACCAGTGACTGAAGCACCTTGACGTTTCGGTCTCCCCGCCAGCTCACGGTGTGCGTTACGCGCCGCTTCGACATGCCTGCAAAGACCGCGGCCAGGTCACGCATGTAAGGCACCTTCGTGCCGATCAGCTGGTGCCGAGCGGCATAGGTGATCGTCCCGCGACGATTGACGAGGCGAGTGCCGATGATACCCGGGGTGAAGATCTCCCGCCTGAAGAGCTCGTCGAGCTGGGCCCGCCGTTTTCCTCGAACGGGAGCCTTGAAATCGCTCGGCAGGAGGCGCCCGCGCAAGCTCTCCTGCACGACTATCTGCCCCTGCACCTCGACCGCGTGCCGTGCTCTTGCGGTGATCTCATGATCGACGGTCCAGAGGATCGCCAGGCCGGCGGCGAGCAGGACCGCGCCGCTGCAGAGGGCGAAACGAAGCACGAGTCTGGGGACGTTTTCGCGCCGATCGGGAAGCCCTGAGGCCTCGCGAAGAGGTGCGGAATAGCTCGCCACAGGCTTCGAATCGGCAAAAAAGCCGCCTGGCTGAGCAAATCCGCGCCGAAAAGTTGATCCGCGAATCAAGATCCCCCCTTCGGGGTAGGACGCGCGGCGCCCGCGAGGGATAAAAGTCAACGTTTTGCACGGTGAAATAGGCGTCGCACCGGCGCTCGGGCCTACCCCTAGTATTTGAGCGTGGCAACGACCGAGGGCCAGCCGGGGGTCGAAAGTGGAACCGACGAGTGGCGCCGTGAGCTGTACGAAGCCTCACGGGAGCGCGAGGGCGAGCTTTTCTCGACCATCTCGGGCCTAGAGAACGAGCCGCTCTACACGTCCGAGACGGTGGACGTCGACTACGACCGCGATCTCGGCTACCCGGGCGTCTATCCGTTCACCCGCGGCGTCTACCCCTCGATGTACCGAGGTCGTCTCTGGACGATGCGCCAATTCGCAGGCTTCGGTACCGCCGAGGAGACGAACGAGCGCTTCCGCTACCTGCTCGACCACGGGCAGACCGGGCTCTCGACCGCCTTCGACATGCCGACCCTGATGGGTTACGACTCCGATCACGTGCGCTCCTTCGGCGAGGTGGGCCGGGAGGGGGTTGCCATCGACTCGCTCGCCGACGTCGAGACTCTCTTCCAGGGGATCCCGCTCGCCGAGGTCTCGACCTCGATGACGATCAACGCGCCGGCGGCGATGCTGCTCGCCTTCTACGCCTGCGTGGGCGAGCAGCAGGGCGTCTCGCCTGCCGACCTGCGCGGCACGATCCAGACGGACATCCTCAAGGAGTACATCGCCCAGAAGGAATGGATCTTCCCGCCCGAGCCATCCATGCGGCTCGTGACCGACATGGTCGAGTACTGCACGCGGGAGATGCCGAAGTGGCATCCGATCTCGATCTCCGGCTACCACATTCGCGAGGCGGGCTCGAATGCGGTCCAGGAGCTCGCGTTCACCCTCGCCGACGGATTCGCGTACGTCGATGCGGCGATCGAGCGTGGGCTCGGCGTCGACGACTTCGCGCCGCGCCTCAGCTTCTTCTTCAACGCGCACGTCGACTTCTTCGAGGAGATCGCCAAGTACCGCGCCGCGCGCCGGATCTGGGCACGCGAGTTGCGCGAGCGCTACGGCGCCAAGAACCCACGCTCCTGGCTGATGCGTTTCCACACTCAGACGGCCGGCGTCTCGCTGACCGCCCAGCAGCCCGAGGTGAACATCGTGCGGACAGCGCTCGAGGCGATGGCAGCGGTCCTCGGAGGCACCCAGTCCCTCCACACGAACTCGTTCGACGAGGCGCTCGCGCTGCCAACCGAGGACGCGGTCCGGATCGCCTTGCGCACTCAGCAGGTGATCGCGCACGAGACCGGCGCTGTGAACACGATCGACCCGCTTGGCGGCTCGTACTACGTCGAGGATCTCACCAACCGCCTCGAGGCTGAGGCATACGACTATTTCGAGCGGATCGAGAAGCTCGGCGGGGTCATCCCCGCGATCGAGCAGAACTTCTTCCAGCGGGAGATCGCGGACGCGTCGTTCCGCTACCAGCACGAGGTCGAGCAAAAGCAGCGGATCATCGTGGGCGTCAACCGCTACGAGCTCGAGGACGAGCCCGAGGTCGAGATCCTGCGGATCGATCCGTCCCTGGAGGGCAAGCAGATCGAGCGCGTCCAGGCCCTGCGGGGCCGGCGCGACTCTGTTGCCGTCGAGGCGGCGCTGGCACGGCTGAAGCAGGCGGCGTCCCACGAAGACGACAATTTGATGCCCCCTCTCGTCGAAGCGTCCAAGGCCTACGTGACGCTCGGCGAGATGTGCGATGCGATGCGCAGCGTCTGGGGCACGTGGACCGAGACGCCCGTTTTCTAGCTAACCCTGCCCCAGACGCCAAAGCAATCCAGTGCCAGACTTCAGTCTGGCTCTGGCGAACAATCAGCACGTGGACCGAGACGCCCGTTTTCTAGCGAACCCTGCCCCAGACGCCAAAGCAATCCAGTGCCAGACTTCAGTCTGGCTCTGGCGAACAATCAGCACATGGACCGAAACGCCTGTTTTCTAGCGAACTTCGCCTAACTCGCGTCGGCTTTCGTCGTCTACGATTCTGATGGCCGTGAACGTGGTCAACTCAGCGATCTCGTCCCGACGCTTCAACAGGTGGGCGATGGTGATCGGAGCGGTCGTTCTGATCGCGGGCGTCCTCGCGATCGTCGTCACCCAGTTCGGCAACACGGCCAAGACGGAGAACACGGCGCCGACGGGACCGCCGATCGCACCTCCGGCGAAAGCGCAGCCGAATATCCCATTCCCGAAGGCAGCCTGGCGGGTCGCAAACGAATTCCTCTTCACTGCGCTCCCGCGCAAGAATCTGGCCGAGTCCTACGCCATCTCGCACCCGGACATGAGGTCCGGCTTCACGCTGAAGCAGTGGGAGAGCGGAAACATCCCGGTGACGTACTTCCCGACCGCGAAGGTCTACAGATACAACTGGAAGAACACGAACTACGCGCATCCGCGCGACGTGCAGCAGAACGTGATCCTCGTGCCCAGGAAGGGGTCGGGGGAGAAGGCGATCTACGCTCAGATCGGCGTGACGAAGATCGGACGAGGGTCGCAGGCGCACTGGGCGGTCAGCTATTTCTCGCCACTTGCCGGCCCGCCGGTGCCTTCCAACAAGTAGGGCGAAATCGCCCTCGTGAGGTGGCTGTGACCGGAGCTATCCTCTTAACAAGGTGAAGCGAGCTTTCGCGTCGTACCGCTGGCGGCGGCGCCTGATTTGGCTGACGGCGACCGTCGCGGTCGTGGTCGGTGCGGTTGTGGTCGGCGTCAGATGGTCGAACACCGCACCGCACGAAGCTGTCGCTCCGAGCGGCGGCCCGCTCAAGGTCGACTACAGCCCTCCGAAAAAGGTCCGGCTGACGCTACGGGACAAGGCGGCAGCACTCGCGGTCGCCTCACGCTTCATCAACACGGCCGTTGCGCGGAAGGACGTCGATCGCGCCTGGGGCCTGGTCACGCCAACGCTCCGCGCAGGTTACACGCGCAAGCAGTGGGACACGGGGGATCTGCCCGGGATTCCGCCCTTCCCCGTCGCCTCCGCCAGGTGGGCACTGCAGTTCTCAGATGCAAAAGGGGTCGGCTTCACGATGGCGCTCTTCCCGAGAAAGGGCGTAAACCAAAACGCCACTGTCTTCATGATCGGACTCCACACGGTCGGTTCGCGAAAGCACCGCCGCTGGCTGGTCGACAACTGGCAGCCGGCTCCGATCACGGCATCGCAGGTCGCGAGTAGCGGTGGAGGGGGGACCGGTGGCGTTCTCGGACAGGCCACGCCGCGGGTCAGCGCTACTTCCGCCAAGGCGAAGGAGAGCCCGATCTGGCTGTTGCTTCCGGTCGGCCTGCTCAGCTTGATAGTCCTCGTACCGGGGGGAATCGCCGGCGTGAACTGGTACCGCGGGCGCCGCGCACGAGCGCTCTTCGACGCCTAGACCTCCAGCTCCATCCCGTCGTGAGCTTGCTCCAGCGCGGAGTCGAGGGGGCGCTCGGTCGGCCGGTGAGTCAGCAGGAGCCGCTTCGCATGGGCTGCCTCGAAGGCCTCCACCGCTTCGTCGGCGGCGAGATGGCCGCGCGTCCCGCCCTCCGGGTTCGGCTGCAGGAGCGTCGCCTCGCAGACGAAGAGGTCGGCGTTTTCGGCGAGCTTCGGCAGCGCCTCGCTCGGGCCCGAGTCGCCGGAGTAGGCGAGCACCGTCCCGTTTGACGAGGCGCGGAAGCCGAACGCCAGCATCTCGTAATGAAGGACACGCTTCGGCGTAACCTCGAACCCGGCGGCTTCGAAGGGCTCGCCGTCCACGTACTCGTGCAAGTCGAACGTGCCCGCGAACATGTCCGGCCGTCCTAGCCGGGCACCGATCGACTCGAGCAGCTCCGAGCCTCCCGGGGGGATCCAGAGGGCCGGCCGCTGCGTTTTCTCGCCGGGGCCGAACATCCGGCCCCAGACCCACGGGACGAGGTCGCCCCAGTGGTCGAGGTGCCAGTGGGTGATCGCGATGGCGGCCAGGTCGGGCCAGGGCTCGCTCTCACGAAGCCGGGCCAGCACGCCCGGGCCGCAGTCGAGCAGAAGCCGCCCGCTGCCGCTTTCGAGGAGGTAGCCGGACTGGGCACCGCCCGGGTTGGGCCAGGCCGGGGAACACCCGGCCACCGTTAGTTTCATACCAGCATCACAGCCATATACTTGCCGCCCGTGGCGCGCAAGATCCGAGTCGTGATCGCAAAACCCGGTCTTGACGGACACGATCGCGGGGCCAAGATCATCGCACGCGCGCTACGAGACGCGGGCATGGAGGTTATCTACACGGGCCTACACCAGACGCCCGAGCAGATTGTCGAGACCGCGATCCAGGAGGACGCCGACGCGGTCGGGATCTCGATCCTCTCCGGCGCCCACATGACGCTGGTTCCGAAGATCCTCGACGGGCTGAAGGAGAACGGAGCGGAAGACGTGCTCGTCGTCCTCGGCGGCACGATTCCGACGGCGGATGCGAACGAGCTCAAGGGACAGGGGGTGGCCGAGGTCTTCACGCCTGGCGCTCCGACAAGCGAGATCGTCGACTTCCTGCGAGAAAAGGTCGCCGCCTGAGCGTTCAGGTTGAACGCGACGGCGGCGTCGCCCTCGTCATCATCGACCGGCAAGAGGCGCTGAACGCGCTCGATCTTCCGACCCTGAGCGAGCTGCGCGATCGTCTGCATGCGCTCGCCGGGGACGCCGACACGCGGGTGGTCGTCCTGACCGGCGCCGGCGAGAAAGCCTTCGCGGCGGGGGCGGACATCAAGTACATGAGCGGTCTCGACGTGAGCGAGGCGAAGGATTGGGGTGCGCTTGGACATGAGGTCGGGCGGCTGCTCGAAACGATGCCCAAGCCGACGATTGCAGCGATCAACGGCTTCGCCCTAGGCGGCGGTTGCGAGCTTGCGCTCGCTTGCGACCTGCGCTACGCGGCCGGGACGGCGAAGCTCGGGCAGCCCGAGATCAACCTCGGCATCATTCCGGGGTGGGGCGGCACCCAGCGCCTTGCGCGGGCGACGACGCTCGGCTATGCGAAGGAGCTGATCTTCACGGGCCGCGTCGTCGGCGCCGAGGAGGCCGAGCGCAACGGGCTCGTCAACGCGGTCTTCGAGCCCGCCGAGCTGCTCGCCAAGACGATGGAGGTTGCGAATCTGCTGGCCTCGAAGAGCCCGGTCGCCCTCGCCGCGGCGAAGGCGGCGTGCAATCGGGCGCTACAAGGGGAGCACCGCGCGAATCTCGAGGCCGAGGCCGACACCTTCGGCGACCTGTTCGCTTCCGAGGACGCGAAGGAAGGAATGACCGCCTTCGTCGAAAAGCGCGAGCCCGCCTTCGTCGGGCGCTAGCCCGTTTTCAGCAAGACCAGAGCCGCGTCCAGCGAAAGGTCGTCGCCTCGCTCAGTCTTCAGGCTCGCGGTCGCCGGCATCGTCCAAACCTTCACCGTCTGGCCGACCCGTGCGCTCAGGATGGTCGTCTTCCGCGTCGACGACCCGTTCGTCGACTGGACCACCGCGGTGTTCGGGACGTTCAGCAGCAGCGGTCGTCGCAACTTCGCCTGGCGTTGCCCCATCGGCCAGGCGTGAACGGCGCTCACCTTGACCTGCAGCGTCAACGAGGCCGGCTTCATGACAGTGCCGTCGAGCTCGAGCGTGAACGGCTTGCCCTTCGGCGCCGAGAAGAGGAGATGCTGCGCGGTCTGGAGGTACGGGTAGCCGTCGACGGCCTTGCCGCCGCCGGGATGCACCTCGAAATGCAGGTGCGCGTGAACACCGTCGGCATCTCCCGAGTCGCCCACGAAGCCAACCGGCTGGCCTGCCGCGACCTTTGCGCCGTTTTTGAGCCCCGGCGCGTAGGCCGTGCCTGCGATGCACTTGCCGCGGTTGTCGTCGCCGCGCGTGAGGTCGTTGTTGAGGTGGATGTAGTCGTAGGTGGTGCCGCTGGCGCCGTAGAGATAGAGCATGCAACCGCCCGAAGCGGAGGTGGTCCAGAACTTGACCGTCCCGGCCTCGGCGGCGAGCGCGAGCGACTTCTTTGCGGCCAGGATGTCGATCCCCTGGTGTGGACCGCCCGGTCGGGGGTCGCCGAAGTCGTCGACGTAATGAGCGGCGCCGAGGATCGGGAAGATGATCGGCTTCGCCGTATCACCCGAACGTGCGGCCGCCGTCCCGGCCAGGAGGCCGGCGACGAGGAAGAGGAAAAGGGCTCCTCGGGCTGTCGTCCGGTGGCGTCGCATGAGCTCCGGTTCGCGCTCGAAGGCCGGGACCCTAACAAGCCAAGCGGCGGATAGAGTCCGGCGCCGGAATGAAGATCGCTGTTTGCACAAAGGTCGTCCCGGACCAGGCGCGCCGGATCGATCCGAGCACCAAGCGCCTCGACCGCTCCGGCGAGCAGGTGCTGAACCCGTTCGACGCGAACGCAGTCGAAGAGGCGCTGCGCCTGAGGGGGGACGACGCTGACGCGGAGGTAGTCCTTGTCTCGCTCGGGCCCGATCGCTCGCTCGATGCGCTTCGGAAGGCCCTGGCGATGGGGGCCGACCGGGTCGTCCTCGTCGCCGACGAGACCGCGGCGGGTTCCGATCTCGTCGCCTCGAGCTACGCGCTCGCCCGGGCGCTCGAGCGGGAGGAGCCCGATCTGGTTCTCTTCGGGCAGCAGGCCAACGACTCAGACGGCGCCGTCATGTGGGCTGCTGTCGCCGACCGTCTGTGCCGGCCGTTGATCTCTCAGGTCGCCGAGCTGACCGTGGCGAACAGCACTCTCCGCGGCAAGAGGCAGACCGAGTTCGGCTACGACGTGATCGAGGCGCCGCTGCCTGCGGTCGTCGCGGTGTCGGATGCGATCAACGAACCGCGGTATCCGTCGCTCAAGGGGATTATGGGAGCGAAGAAGAAGCCGCAGGAGACGGTCTCGCTGGCAGACCTCGGAGTCGAAGCGGATCGAGCCGGTGACGAAGGTTCCCGCACCGAGGTCTATGCGGTCGGCGAGCCGCCGCCGCGCGGCGAGACGCAGCGGATCGAAGACGACGGCTCGGGCGCGGAGAAGATCATCGCGTTCCTCGTGGAGCGGAAGGCTCTATGAGCACGCTCGTCTTTCTCGAGCACCACGACGGCGAGCTGCAGAAGGACTCGCTCGGCGTCCTGGGCAAGGCCGCGCAACTCGGAGGCGACGTCGCCGCGCTGATCGCCGGCTCCGGCGTCGAGGCTCTGGCCCCGCAAGCGGGCAGGTTCGGCGCGGCGAAGGTCTACGTCGCGGACGACCCGGCGCTCGAAGCTCCGCTTCCACAGCCCCGCGTGGACGTGACCGCGGACCTGGTCCGGAGCCATGGCTTCGACACCGTTCTCTTCGCCGCGACCGTGCTGACCGCGGATGTCGCGGCCGGCCTCGCGGCTCGGCTGGACGCCGGCCTGAACTGGGACCTCGTCGACCTGACCGAGGAGAACGG
>WNGJ01005509.1_pt1 | contig 16291 bp, 11 predicted proteins | sample 5400611 | NCBI WGS metagenome assembly WNGJ01 (sample SAMN13153375, study PRJNA577476) | soil metagenome | isolation source: 40 cm soil or saprolite under Garry oak tree replicate 1 | place: USA:California | collected 2016-06-15 | reverse complement strand
CGGACAGAAAGCCCTGGCCTCTTCGGGCGTCAGCCACTCGTTGTCGACCCCGTTGACGCGATTCGCGTGCACATGGCGCTTGAAAACCTGCACGTCGTGCACCGTGTGCGCCAGCATCAGGACGCCGCGCTGCGAGAACATGACGTTGTAGTTGAGGGCCTGCGACAGGTGCTCCCACAGCCTGACCGCGTGGTCGTAGAGTGCGGCGCTCTCATCGAACAGGTAGTTGGAGCGGATGATGGTGGTGTTGCGGCCGGTATTGCCGCCGCCGATCCAGCCTTTCTCGAGCACTGCGATGTTGGTGAGACGGTGCTCGCCGGCGAGGTAGTAGGCCGCTCCCAGCCCGTGACCGCCGCCGCCGACGATGAGGGCGTCGTAGGCGGCCTTCGGCTCGGGACTGCGCCACTGCGTCGTCCAGCCGCGCTGGCCGGACAGGCCCCGCATCAGCAGCGCCAGGCCGGAGAAGGGTTGCATCGTCGGGTCCCGTTGGAGTGCAGGGCGTCTGCGCGCGCATCATGCTACCCGCGTCCCCGCGGCGACGAGCACCCGCGCGCCCACCGGCTTGAACGGGCGCGACAGGACCGGCGCAGCGGCGCGCTCAGACTGATGCGCCCACGCAACGCCCGCGCGCTCGTGCTGGCGCGCTGCAGCAAGTCGGCGGCCACTCTGGCGGCGGATCGTTGTATCGCCGTGCAGGGTGAGCTATATAATTCCAAGGAGGGTTTTCCCCCGCAATGGCAGATCACGGACGAGTGCCAGCGGATCATTCAAGATCACTATGGCCTCAATCGTCGGCTCACGAACACCGAGCTGGCAGCCGAGGTAAGGAGACTCGCACGCAAGTGGCGCGACGGCTCGCTCGACTACCGCGCCGAGCATCTCTACTTTCGCCTCGATCTGGCCGGCGTGTTCAGGACGCACAAGTCGATACGCTAAACCTCTAAGAAGCGGGCGTAACCGCAGCGCCCTTGATGGCGGTGCGCGGATTCACGTGGCGCACGAACTCCGCGACATAGTCGTCGGCCGGCCGTTCGACGATGTCCCGACCGGTGCCGGTCTGCACGATCCGGCCGCCCTCGAGGATCGTCACCTTGTCTCCGAGCTTCAGGGCCTCGTCCAGATCGTGGCTGACGAACAGGATCGTTTTCCTGACGCGCTCCTGCAGGATGAGGAGTTCGTCCTGCAGCTTCCTGCGGATCAGGGGATCGAGCGCGGAGAACGGCTCATCCATAAGCAGGATGTCGGCATTGGTGGCCAGGGCGCGGGCCAGTCCCACGCGCTGCTGCATGCCGCCGGAGAGCTCGCTGCAGTGGCGCTCGCCCCATTGCGAGAGGCCGACGAGCTCGAGGTGCTGGTCGATGATACGGCGGCGATTGTCGGGGGGCTCACCGCGCAACTCGAGTCCCAAGCCGACGTTGTCGCGCACGGTCCTCCACGGCAGGAGGCCGAACTGCTGAAACACCATGCCGATGCGCAGCCGGCGGATCCTGCGCAGCGTGGCCGGATCGCAGTTGACCCCGATGTCGATGATGGTATCGCCGTCGCCCACCAGCACCTGGCCGCGCGTGACGCGGTTCAGGCCGTTGGCCGCGCGCAGCAGCGTCGACTTCCCCGATCCCGACAATCCCATGAGCACCGAGATCTCGCCGCGCTCGACGCTGAGTGAGGCGTTCGCCACGCCCACCACCACGCCGGTCTTCGCGGCGATCTCGGCACGTGTGCCGCCGGCGTCCAGCGCCGCGAGCGCCTGCTGGATGGCGGCGCTGCTGGCGCGGCGCCCCGGCTTGGCGCAGAAGAGGATGTCGACGGCGCGGAACTCGAGCGCGGCACTCACGGCGCGGGCGCCTTGTCGGCGGGACGGCTGATCCGGTCGAGCACAATGGCGAGCAGCACGATCACGAAGCCGGCCTCGAAGCCCATACCGACCTGCACTGTGCCGAGCGCGCGCACCACCGGCACGCCCAGGCCCCCGGCTCCCACCAATGCCGCGATCACCACCATGGACAGGCTCAACATGATGCACTGGGTAATGCCGGCGAGAATCGTCGGCGCCGCGCTCGGCAGCTCCACCTTCCACAGCAGTTGCATGGGCGTGGCGCCAAACGCCTGGCCGGCTTCCAGCAGCGCGGTCGGCACGGAGCTGATGCCGAGCTGTGTCAGGCGGATGGGGGCGGGCAGGGCGAAGATCACGGTCGAGATGAGCCCCGGCACTACCCCTAAGCCGAACAGCACCAGGGTTGGAATGAGGTACACGAAGGTCGGCAGCGTCTGCATCAGATCGAGCACTGGCCGCAGTGCCGCGTACAGCCGCGGCCGGTGTGCCGCGGCGATCCCGACCGGGACGCCGATGGCGGTGCAAACCAATGCGGCCACGATCACCAGCGACAGGGTCTCCAGCGTGGGCTCCCAGTAGCCCTGGTTCATGATGAAGAGGAGCGCGGCGACGACGAACGTAGCGAGCGGCAGGGAACGCCGCAGTACCCAGCTCAAGGCGGCGGCGCCCAGGATCAAAAGCGGCGAGGGAATGACGCGCAGCAGCGCCGTCAGTCCGTCGACGCCGCCGCGGATGACGGCGGAGACGCCATCGAACAGCGCGCGGAAATGGGTCTTCACGTACTCGATCATGACCGCGACGCTGTCGCCGACCGGAATCTTGTGATCACTCACCCAGCGCTCGAGGCTCCAGCCGCCGATGAGCTTCGCCGTGCCCGTCATGGCCGTGACTGCCGGCCGTCCGTCGAAGGTGGTGACACCCTCCAGCCACCCGCCGACCACGGCGGGGTTTGCCTTGAGCCAGGCTTCGGCGGCGACGGCCGCGGGCTGGTGGCGCTCGAGGATGTCGGCCATTACCCGGCTCTCCTGTTGGGTCGTGAACGAGAGGTTTCGGAGCAGCCGCCCGATGTTGGGGCACTGCGCCGAGTAGCCGGCGCGCGTGTTGGTGTAGACCCGGGCCTCGCCGTAGTTCGGTCCGAAGACCGCGTCCCCGCCCGAGAGATAACGCAGATCGAAGCGCATGTTCATCGGGTGAGGATCCCAGGCGAGAAACACGACGGGCGCGCGGACGCGGAAGGCGCGTTCGACCTGCGCCAGCATTCCCTGCTCGCTCGACTCGACCAGTTTGAAGCCGCCCAGGCCAAAGAGGTTCTGCCGCAGCATGCCGAGCACCAGGCGGTTGCCGTCGTTGCCGGGCTCGATGCCGTAGATCGAGTTGTTGAGCTGCGCGGCGAAGCGCTGGATGTCCGCAAAGCTGCGCAGTCCCGCGGCATAGGTGTAGGCGGGGACCGCGAGGGTGTATTTGGCGCCAATGAGGTTCGCGCGGATGACTTCCACCGAGCCCTCATCGAGGTAGCTCTTGCGGTCGCCTTCCTCCGCGGGCATCCAGTTGCCGAGGAACACGTCGATGTCCTTGTTCTTCATCGACGCGAAGGTGACCGGCACCGACAGCACGGTGATCTCGGGCCGGTATCCCAGGTGCCGCAGCAGTGCGCCGAATACCGCCGTCGTGGTCGTCACATCGGTCCAGCCGATATCCGACAGCCGCACGGTCCGGCACGCCGCGGGGTCGGCGACCGGCGCCGGCGCTGCCGGGGCGTCCGGGGATGCGAGCGTGCGCGGGGAGGCGAGCACGGCCAGCGCAGCGCACGCAGCCCCGCGCAGCAGGTACTCGAACCAGCCGCCCGCCCCGACCGCCCTCATGCCCGCCGACTCAAGTCGCGCCATATGAGCTCCACTTGACCCGTGAGGCCGCCGACTCCATCATTTCCGTCTGGTGCTGAATAGCCGTTTAACAGACGGTCTGTCAAGTGCCTGTAGATCGGATAAGTCACTGAGTAATCAAGCGGTATCGACTGGCTAAACGGGGCGCCTCGAGGCGCCACGCAGCCGCTCCCGGACGAGTCTTCGGAGCACGTCGTTGAACAGGCAATCAACCACACTCAAAGACCTCGTGCATCGCAGCGGCTCCTCCCCCCGGGATGAAGGTGAGGAGGCGCGGCGGGTGCAGCTGGTCGAGGTCACGATCGACAGTCTCGCCGAAGTCGGCTACGTCGGCACGACTCTCGCGGAGATCGCGCGGCGCGCCGGGGTCTCGCCGGGACTCGTGGCGCATTACTTCGACGACAAGGACGGGCTGCTCGAAGCCGCCTTTCGCACCCTGGCGCGCACACTCGCGGCGCGGGTGCGGGCGAGGCTCGCGCTGGCGCGCACGCCGCGCGGCAGAGTGCAGGCGGTCATCGACACCAATCTCGCGCCGGAGGAATTCGACAAGCGTACCGGAACCGCATGGCTGGCGTTCTTGGGCCAGGTACTGCACGTGCGAGGTCTGAAGCGGGTGCAGACCGCCTACCAGCGCCGCATGTTGTCGAACCTGCGCAACGATCTGCGCCGTTTGATACCGGGTGAGGACGCGCGCAGCCTCGCGGCGATGATCGCCGCCATGATCGATGGGGTGTGGTTGCGCGCCGCGCTCTCGGAATGGCAGGAAGCCGACAGCGAGAGCGCGCGGGCGCTGCTCACAGCCTTCGTCGAAGGAAGGCTCAAGGAGCTGGCGCAGGCACAGTCGCTGCGCGTGACGGCTGAGCCTGCGCCGCGCGGCGTGAGCGGTGCCGGCGGCTCCTTCAGGGTGATCAACCCTGCCAACGGTGCGGTGCTTGCAGAGTTGAGCGCCGACGGCGCGGCGCAGATCGATGCCGCGGTCATCAGAGCGCAGGCGGCGCAAAAGAAGTGGGCCGCCCTGAGTGGTGCGGAGCGCGGGCGCGTGCTGCATCGCGCGGCGCGCATGCTGCGCGAGCGCAACGAGGAGCTCGCCGTGCTCGAGACCCGCAACACCGGCAAGCCGATCCAGGAGACACGCGCGGTCGATGTGCTCTCGGGTGCGCAGTGTCTGGAATATTACGCCGGGCTCGCCGCCGGACTCGCCGGCGAGCACATTGATCTGGGGCCACTGGCATTCGGCTACACGCGCCGCGAGCCGCTCGGGGTGGTCGCCGGCATCGGCGCCTGGAACTACCCGCTGCAGATCGCCTGCTGGAAATCCGCTCCGGCGCTCGCGTGCGGCAACGCCATGATCTTCAAGCCCGCCGAGCTCACGCCGCTCACCGCCGTGAAGCTTCAGGAGGTGTTTGCGGCGGCGGGACTGCCCGAGGGGGTGTTCCAGGTCGTGCAAGGACAGGCGGACACCGGGCGGCTCCTCTCGCGTCATCCCGACATCCGCAAGATCTCGCTCACCGGCGAGGTCGGTACCGGCAAGGCCGTCATGGCCGATGCCGCCGCGTCTCTGAAGCAGGTGACCCTCGAGCTCGGCGGCAAGTCGCCGCTCATCGTATTTGACGATGCGAAACTGGATAACGCCGTGGCGGGCGCGCTGCTCGGAAATTTCTACTCGGCCGGGGAGGTATGTTCGAACGGCACGCGCGTGTTCGTGCACCACAGCGTGCGCGCCGCGTTCGTGGAGCGCCTGCGGACGCGCGCCGCCGCGATGCGCGTCGGAGATCCGATGGATCCGGCTACCCAGGTGGGAGCGCTCATTTCCGCGGAGCACATGGAGAAGGTGCTGGGGTTCATCGCCCGCGGCCGGGCGCAGGGCGCGCGGCTGCTCACGGGCGGCGTGCGGGTGACGACCGGGGATCTGGCGAATGGCTACTTCGTCGCGCCCACCGTATTCGACGACTGTCATGACGACATGGACATCGTGCGCCAGGAGATCTTCGGCCCGGTGATGTCGGTGCTGGAGTTCGCAGACGAGGACGAGGTGATCGCGCGGGCCAACGCCACCGAGTTCGGCCTGGCCGCCGGCGTGTTCACCAACGATCTGACACGCGCACACCGCGTGATCGCGCAGCTGCAGGCCGGCACCTGCTGGATCAATCACTACAACATCACCCCGGTCGAGTTGCCGTTCGGCGGCGTCAAGATGTCGGGTCTCGGGCGCGAGAATGGCCGCGCCGCCATCGAGCATTACACGCAGCTGAAGAGCGTGTATGTCGCCATGGGCGACGTCGACGCGCCCTACTAGGGCCGTGGAGACTGTCGACTACCTGATCGTCGGCGCCGGCTCCGCGGGCTGCGTGCTGGCGGATCGTCTCACCGAGGACGGCGAGCACAGCGTACTGGTGCTCGAGTACGGCGGCTCGGATCGCTCGCCGTGGATCCAGATGCCCAGCGCGTTTTCGATCCCCATGAACATGGCGCGCTACGACTGGCGCTACTACACCGAACCGGAGCCGCACCTCAATGGCCGCCGGCTGCACACCCCGCGCGGCAAGGTGCTCGGCGGTTCCTCCTCGATCAACGGGCTCGTGTACGTGCGCGGCAACCCGCTCGACTTCGAGCGCTGGGAGGCTGAAGGCGCCACCGGCTGGAGCTACCACGACGTGTTGCCGTACTTCAAGCGCGCGGAGCGGCGCGCCGGGGGGGGCGATGACTACCGCGGCGCCGACGGTCCGCTCGAGACACGCCGCGGGCTCCTCACCAATCCGCTGCACGCGGCCTGGCTGGAGGCGGGGCGGCAGGCCGGCTACGCACTGACCCCCGACATGAATGGCTTTCAGCAGGAAGGATTCGGTCAGATGGACATGACCGTGGGGGGTGGCCGGCGCTGCAGCGCTGCGAATGCCTACCTGCGACCAGCGATGCGCCGGGGCAATCTGACGGTGCGCACGCACGCGCTTGCCACGCGCGTACTGTTCGAGGGACGACGGGCGGTCGGAGTTCGTTATCGGCGCGGCGGTGTCTTTCACGAAGTGCGGGCACGGCGCGAGGTCATCCTGTGCGCCGGTCCGATCAACTCGCCCCAGTTGCTGTTGCTGTCGGGCATCGGCCCGCAACACGAGCTCGCCGCCCACGGCATCGGGGTGGTGCGCGAGCTGCCGGGTGTGGGCGAGAACCTGCAGGATCATCTTGAGTTCTACTTCCAGGTCGCCTGCCGCGAGCCCATCACCCTTTATTCGCAGTTATCGCTGGTGCGCCGCGCGCTCATCGGCGCGCGCTGGCTCCTCAGCAGCGACGGCCTCGGCGCCAGCAATCACTTCGAGACCGGCGGCTTCATCCGCAGCCGCGCCGGGGTGCGCTACCCGGACATCCAGTTTCATTTTCTGCCGCTGGCGGTGAACTACGACGGTTCATCGCTGGCGCGCGAGCACGGCTTTCAGGCGCACGTGGGGCCGATGCGCTCGCAAAGCCAGGGGTGGGTGCGCTTGCGGTCCGCCGAGGCGCTCGACAAGCCGCGGATCTGCTTCAACTACATGTCCCGATCCGAGGACTGGGAGGAGATGCGCGCGTGCGTGCGCCTCACGCGCGAGATCTTCGCGCAGCCGGCGTTCGACCGCTACCGCGGCCGCGAGATCCAGCCGGGAGCGGGCGTCGAGACCGATGAGCAGATCGACGCCTTCATCCGCGAGAAGGCCGAGAGCGCCTTCCACCCCTCCTGCACCTGCCGGATGGGTGGCGTCACCGACCCGCAAGCGGTGGTCGATCCGCACACCCGCGTCATCGGCGTCGAGGCGCTACGGGTGGTCGACTCCTCCATCATGCCCTCCATCACCACCGGCAACCTCAACGCGCCCACCATCATGCTGGCGGAGAAGGCGGCCGATCACATCCGCGGCGCAGCGCTCCTGCCCAGGGCGCCGGTTCCGTACTACGGCGCTGCGCGCTGGCAGAGTGCCCAGCGATGATCGGGTGGCTGAGGCCTGCGGCCTTTGCCGCTCCCTTGCCTGTCGATGAGGTGGACCCGACCTATCGGCGGCTGCGCCGGCGGGTATTCGCCGGGATCTTCATCGGCTACGCGGGCTACTACCTGGTCCGCAACAACCTCGCCCTCGCCATTCCCGACATCCTCCGCGAGCACCCGCAGTACAACAAGGCGGCGCTCGGCAGTGCGCTCACCGGGCTGTCGATCGCCTACGGCCTGTCGAAGTTCCTGATGGGGTCGGTCTCGGACCGCAGCAACCCGCGCTACTTCATGCCCCTCGGCCTGCTGCTGTCGAGCGCGATCATGGCCGCGTTCGGCCTCACCGAGGCGGCCTACACGTCGCTCGGCGCGATCGTCGCGATCCAGGTGGTGAACGGCTGGGTTCAGGGCATGGGCTGGCCGCCGTGCGGCAAGACCATGGTGCACTGGTTCAGCACCCGGGAGCGCGGGCGCATCGTTTCCGTATGGAATACCGCGCACAACGTCGGCGGAGCGTTGGTTGCGAACCTCGCCCTGGCCGGTGTCGTGTTGTTACACGACTGGCGGGCGAAGTTCTACTTCAATGCCCTGATCGCCGCGGCGGTGGCGGTGGGCGTGTACTTCCTGCTGCAGGACACGCCGCAGTCGCGAGGTTTGCCGCCGGTGGAGCAGTTCAGGAACGACTACCCGCCCGGCTACAGCGACGCGCACGAGCGTACCCTCGGGTTCCGCGAGATCTTCCTTGGCTACGTTCTGCCGAATCGCTACCTGTGGGCGATCGCGGTGGCCAATGCGTTCTGCTACTTCGTGCGCTACGGCGTGGTGAACTGGATCCCGACGTACCTCGAGACCGCCAAGGGCTTCTCGTTCCAACAGTCGAGCATCGGCTGGTCGCTGTACGAGTGGGCGGCGATTCCCGGGACGATCGCGTGCGGCTGGATCTCGGACAAGTGGTTCCAGGGCAAGCGTGCACCGGCCACCATGTTATTCATGGCCCTGACACTCGTCGCGGTCCTGGTCTACTGGCTCAACGGCAAGGGTCCGCTATGGATCGATTATGCCGCGCTGGTTGCGATCGGCTTCCTCATCTACGGTCCGATCATGATCATCGGCCTGCACTCGCTGGATCTGGTGCCGAAGAAAGCCGCCGGCACCGCGGCGGGCTTCACCGGGTTCTTCGGCTACGTGTTCGGCTCGGCCATCTCCGGGACCGGCGTCGGCTGGATCGCCGACCGCTGGGGCTGGGGCGGCGTGTTCACGACCATGGTGGCCTGCTGCCTGCTGACGATCTTCTTCAGCGCTCTCACCCTCGGCCACCAGGCGCGGAGCGAAGGCCGCCTCCCTAGTCTCGGTAGCGCGTGAGGGCATCGCCGAGGGCCTCGCGCAGGCTCCCCAGCCACCGTTCGTAGTGACGCCATTGGTCCAGACCCTCGCGATAGATCGGCTGGCGGACCTGCTCCGAACTCGCGGTACGCACGCTGCGTTCGGTTTTGTGGAACTCCATGCAGGCGGGCTCGAACTCGAGCCCGCAATAGTCGAGTAAGCGACGAACGTTGCCTTCCAGGTCATCCACCACGTCCTCGTGCTGCATGCGCAGCACGCGCCCAGGCAGGACGGCATCCCAGTGGCGCATGAGCTCCAGGTAGGTACGGTAGTAGCGCGCGATGTCTTCGATGCTGTAGGTAAATTCCTGGCCCTGCGCGAACAGCTGCTTGAGGTTACCGAAACAACAGGCCATCGGCTCGCGCCGTGCGTCGATGATCTTCGCGTTGGGCAACATCAGATGGATGAGTCCGACGTGCCGGAAGTTGTTCGGCATCTTGTCGATGAAGCGCGCCTTGCCGGTGCGGTAGACACGCGTATCGCTCAAGTACTTCTCGGCGAGGCGGTGAAAATCCTCGGCACTCATCTGCGCCAGCACCGCCGGATAGCGCGGGTTGTCGAAGCTCCAGTCACGGCCCTGCAGGTCCACGACGATGCGCGGGAGATCGGCGAGCTCCTGGGTGCCTTCGACCGCGGAGTGTGACGCCAGGATCTGCTCGATCAGTGTCGAGCCGGAGCGCGGCAGACCCACGATGAATATCGGATCAGCGGCGTGCGCGCCGCCATCCTTATTACGGGCGAACAGCTCCGCGGTACAGACTTCGATCTGCAGGCAGGTGTTGAGTTCGAAGACCTGCGGTCGATAGCGGCTTTCGGAGCGCTTGAGGGCGTTGCCGCGGGCGTAGTACTCAAAGGATTTCTCGTACTGCTGCCGGTCCTCGAGCGCTTTACCGAGGGCAAAGCACAGGTGGTATCGATCAACCACGGACGTCGCCGCCGCCGATTCCGCAGCCCGCATCCGCTCCAGCTCCCCGTCTGCGAATCGGTAGGTCTTGAGATTCGCGAGACTCCACCAGGCGTCGCCATAGCCGGTGCGCGCGGCCGCCGCGGCGCGGTACGCGGCGATGGCTTCCTCGCGACGCCCGAGCGTCTTGAGCGAGTGAGCGATCGACAGATGCAGGTCCGCCGGCTGCGTGGCGCCGGCCAACAGCTCCCGGTACAGCTCGATGGCGCGTTCGTGCAGGCCAAGACCCACGCTGGTCATCGCATGGAGCGTGCGGTAGTTGCGATTGGCACGATCCACGGCAAGCAGCTTCTCGGCTTGCTCGTGCGCCTGTGGGTACATGTGGCGCTTGATGAGGACCTGGGCATAATCAAACCGAGCTGCGTGATAATCAGGCGCCAGATCGAGCACCGCCTCCAGCAACAGTTGCGCATCGTCGAGTATGTCCCGCTCGAGGCCGATGCGCGCGAGTAGACGCATGGCCTCGAGGTGATGGCCATGCTTGATCAGGAAGGCGCGAGTGAGCTGTTCCGCCTCCGCCAGTTCGCCGTCCGCGAACAGCGCCGTCGCCGTAACGATCTCCGCAGGCAGTTTCTTCAGCGTCGCGACATGCGCGGCCGCCTGCGCGGCGTTCACAGCCTGCCCGGTCATCCGGTATAAGCCCTCCAGCATGCTCCAGCTGACCGGCAGGGCGTGATTGATGTGCACCGCGCGCAGGAAAGCGTCGATCGCCTCTGGCGCTTGCTTCAGCGCGACATAGCAATGGCCGCGTTCCTGGTACAGGCGACTGAAGCGAGAGTGCAGCTGTTCAAGTCCGGCGAGCGTGGCGAGCGCCGCGGTGATGTCGCCGAGCAGACGTTGTGCATGCGCGCGCAGATACAAGACATCGCGATTCTCAGGCACCGTGACCAGCAGGGCGTCAGCGGCCCTTAAGCCTTCCGCGAACCGTCGCTCGTTTACGAGTTCGTGTATCCGCCGAACCTCAAGTTCCACCGCCGAGGGATGGCTCAAAACTTGTAGCCGACCGAGGCGCCGATAACCCGCGGCCGAAGCGGCGTCTGCGCGATGATGAATTGATCGGTGCTGACGAAGACGCTGGCGTTCGAATTGCTGATGTTCTCACCGTACACGTTCACGTACCAGGCATCCTTCGCTACGCCAATTGATGCGTCGTAGGTCGTGTAAGCGGGATTCTCGAACCGCAACCTGCCGGTAGAGACGGCTCCGGCTTGCGCGAACGTAGGATTCGAACCCGCCTGCGTGAATGAATGGCCGTTGTGGGTTGCCGCGACTTGAATGAAAGGGGTGTATCCGCCGGCGATCGACCAGTCATAGCGGGCGCGCAGGCTGAACTGAATCGGCGGCGCATCGGCGCTCGGGGCGTCGATCGGACCGAACGGGTTGACGACCGGCGCGCAATTGGCACCAAAGGCGTTGCAGGCAGTCGTGATCGGCTGGCCGAAGTTCGGGCTGTTTGGAACGTTGTTAAGCAAGATCGGCGAGTTTGTCTGCCTGCTCTGGTTCCAGGACGCCGCACCTTGCAGCGTCAGCCCTGTCACGACCCGGGCCAGCAGTGAGGTCTCGAGACCCTTGATGAGGAAGTTCTGGCCGTTGGTGTTGAAGAAAATGTTGCCGACCACACCCGGATCGAAGAAGGCGACCTGGACGTCGTCCCAGGTCTCCCGATAGACGGCCCCGTTCCATTGCAGGCGATGGTCGAGGAATTCCGTCTTCCAGCCGATTTCATTGTTCGTCAGCTTGTCCGACGAGTAGGACTTGGGAATGATGAACTGCGGTACCAGGCCCGGGGTGAAGGCATGGTGAGAGCCGCCGTTCTGATTGAAGCCGCCCGGGCGAAAGCCCTGCGAGAACGTGTAGTACACCATGGTGTCCGGTGTGACATGCCAGGTGAGGTTCGCACGGCTCTTGAAGCCGGACTCGGTGTCGGTGAGATTCGCTGTGTTGAGGTCGTAAGAGTAAAGTGGATTGTGGCAGCCACCGGCTGGCACGCCGCCCTCGAAGCAGCCGAAACTGGCGAGCACGCTGCCCGCCGAGGAGTTGTCGAAGCGGAAATGACGCGTGCCGGCCGTTACCGTCAACACACGCGGAATCAGGTCATAGTCGAGGGATGCGAAGAAAGCGGTCTGTTTGGTTTCACGCACGGTGTCCTGATAGAAGGAGGTGGGGGCGGGATGAACACCGGGGTTCACGACGGTCGTCCCGGGGAACGTGCCCACGTCCGCGAAGCAGCCGGTATTGCCATTACCCGGCGTTCCCGGCGGGGCGTTCGAAGTACACGAAGGAACGTTCTTGTAACCCCAGCCGGTCTGGTCTAACAGCTCATTGTCTTCCCAAAACGCGCCGGCGATCGCGCGGAAACGCCACTCGTCCGGCGTGCTCAGGCGCAATTCATGCTGCTGGTGCGTGTTGCGTTCGACCGAGTGCCAGGTGGCGCTCGGCGAGAAGCAGGTTGAGGTGAGGCTGTTGTCGTAGCCCGTTCCTGGACCGAAGCACTGGTAGTAATCGGCATAGACGCCGCGCGCGTAATTGGTGTAGTCGCCGACCTGCTCGACGTTGCGCACGAGGTAGCCGCCGGTGTAGACAGCCTTCAAACTGCCGAACTTGCCATTCACCGTCCAGGCAGTGCTCTCGAACTTGTCCTTGTCGTGGGTGCTGTTGAACAGCGTGACTTCGAGCGCGGACAGAGCCGCGCCATCCGAGGCATTGGGCTGCTGGTAGAACACGCCGCGCGAGTCCATGCTCTGGTATGACTGCGTGATCAGCGCGTCCCAGTCATCGTTGAACTTGTACAGTACCTCGGCGCGTATTCCCTGATAGGTCACCGGGTTGATGGCTCTTGCAGCCACGCTGAAGTTATTGATGGTGGGGCTGCCGGGCGGGACGCAAGAGCCACTGTTCGGCTGGCCGTCCGGGCATTGCCCGCCGACCGCCGGAAAGTTCGCATAGTGGATGCCGATATCGGTGTTCCTGCGCGTGAACGTCGCGGGCACGTTGTCGATGTAGCCGCCGCGCGTGTCGTTATAGATCACCGCGCGCACGGCCATGGTGTTGGCGATCAGCGGCAGGTTCACCACCGCCGTCAAGTCGGTATTCGGATCGCCGTGAGCGGTAACTCCGTAGCCGGCTTTGACGTTCGCCTCGGTCACGTCGAGCTTCGGCTCGTTCGTGATGTAGCGGATCACGCCGGCCTCGGCGCCGGCGCCGAACAGCGTGCCCTGCGGACCTTCCAGAACCTCGATGCGATTGAGGTCCGCGGCGTAGATGTCGAGGTTGCGATTCGGGAGCTGACCGGACTGGTTGTCGAGGTAAATGGCGACGTTCGGCCACAAGCCCGTCGAAGCGCTGCCCTGGCTGGGCTGCGAGCCGGCGCTCAGGCCGCGCATGAAAACCTCGTTCTGGCCCGGCCCGTTGTTCGCCGTCGTGACGTTCGGCAGATACTTGATGTAGTCGTCGAAGGTCGAGATGTTGAGTTGCTGCAGCGTCTGCTCGGTCAGGGCCTGCATCGAGATCGGCACGTCCTGTATGTTCTGCGTGCGGCGCTGCGCGGTGACGGTGATCTCTTCGAGCGCTCCGGTACCCGCTTCGGTACCGCCGGTCGCCGGCTCGGCAGCATACGCTGCGCACGACGAGCCCCCCAGGATGGCCGCTACCGCATATGAGATCTTAGAGTTCATTGCGTGATCCCTTTGGATTTGATGTGCACCACGGCTGCGCCGGCGTCGCCGGCCTTGAGACCTGAGGGCGCAGCGCGCCCTGCGGCTACTCGAAAACCCGTGCCCGCGCGGCATCGCCGTTGACGGCACGCTGCGGCTGCAGGCGCCGCGTCGAAGGCGACAGGCCGTAGGCGTCCTTGAACTGGCGGGAAAAGTGTGCGCAGTCTGCGAAGCCCGCCTCGTTGGCGATGTCGGTGACCGAGCGGTCGGTGTTCTCGATAAGCCAGTTGGCGTAGCGCATGCGCAGCTGGCGGTAGAGCGAGGCCGGCCCCATGCCGACGATGGGGCGCGCGAGGTTCTGCTCCATGAGCAGCAGCGCACGGCGTACGCGCGGCTCGGATACGGTTTCGGACAGCGGCGGGTGCGGTTGGGCATCGCTCCCCGAGCGCGGCCGGTCGAACAGCAGCACCTGGCTCGCTTTCTGCGCGACGCCGCGCCCGAGATGCTGCTCGATCAGGTACGTTGCCAGCGCCGCAGCTCCGGCACCGCCGGCGCAGGTGATGCGCGGGCCGTCGGCCAGGAACAGACGGTCGGCGATGACCTCCTGGTTCGGAAAGGCTTCGAGGAAATCCTGGTAGTGATACCAGCTGACGCAGGAGCGCCGCCCCTTCATCAGCCCGGCGCGGCACAGGATGAAGCTGCCCGTGCAGATGCCGATCAGGGGCATCTGCGTTTCACTCACCTCGCGCAGGTAGCGCGCGGTCGCCTCGTCGATCTGCGGCCCGGCGTGCAGTATCCCGCCGATGACCACCACGTAGTCGAGCAGTTCCGGCGCCAGCAGTGCGCTGGTGGGCTCGAGCAGTACCCCGCAGCTGGCAGGCACCGACTCCGGGCGGCTGGCCATGATCGACCACTGCACGTGCAGGGGCCGACTGCGGTCGCCTTCGTCGGCCGCGAGCCGCAGGTGGTCGATGAACACCGCAAACGCCGACAGGGTGAAGTGGTGCGCGAGGATCACGCCGACGCGCAGCGGCGGGCGCGCACCGCGCTCCCCCGCAGAGACCCTGCGCATGGTGCCTGAGTGGGGCATTGAACGCACACTCAATGTTTATAGTCTCCCCGACACGACTATATTCCATCAACCCCGGAAGAGACGCAAGACAGGCGCCATGTGTCTGACAAAATCAAGTTAAACAAATAGATAGAGTGCGACGGCCGATAGGCCTGTCATCGGGGACTGCGTTGAATGCTCGTTCAGAGAGCGAAGTCGCCGACGCGAGTGCGGCGTCAGCGCAGAACGGCGAGCCGCGCGAGATTGCTCTGCACGGTGGTGTCGTGACAGGCGCTGCGGGCGTACCAGCGGCGCGCGGCTTCCACGAGCGCCGTGCACATCTCAACCGCTTCGGTCTCCTGGGGAGGTAGATTCTCGCCGTGTCTCGCGGGAAAACCACGCGCCGGCGTGCGCAGGTAACGGCGCAGGCGCAGCCGGCGCAGTGCACGCGTGGGCACCGAGTCAGGACCGGCACCGCCTTCCTGCGTGACTCGCTCGCTGACGGTGCGACCGACGCGCTCGTAGTCGAGGGCGGGAGCTTGGCGCCCGGCGCCCGGAGGCCCGATCCATTTCTCGCACCAGGTCTTCATCTGTTCGCCGGAACAGCGCAGCTGCGGGTCGGTGAGCGCGACCGCGATGCGCGGCAGATCGAAGGCCTCGCGCAGCGCCGCGTCGCGGTGCTGCTCATCGAGCAGCTGCTCGATGTCGGTGAGGTAGCCCGCGAGCATCCGCGAACTGGAAGGTGAAACGTGCTGATCCTGCATGAGGCAGATCCCTGGCCTTCAGGCCGCTTGGTCAGCGGGGGTAACCGCCAGAGGCGCGCCTTTGTCCGTCGGCGCACCGGTGGCCGCGGGCGGTGATGCCACCGCCGCAGTGCGCGTGCGATTGACCGGCGCGACGGCGCGGCGCGGCGCAGTCCGGCTCACGGCGGGCCGTGGTGCCGCGGCCGCGCGTGGCAGGGCTCGTCGGGTACTGCGACCGCGGGTGGCGGCGCGGGCGCTGCGGGCTGTGCGGGCGGTGCGCTGCGGCGCCGCGCGCTGCGCGGCAGCGGGACGCCTCGGCTTGCGGTCCGGCTTCGCCGGCTGCGCAGCGGATCTGCGCTTGGCGCGCGGCGCGCCTTTCTTCGCCGTCCTGGATCCGGAGTCGTGCTTCTGGGCACGGCGTGCACGCTTCCAGACCTTGCGGGCGGCCGCGGAATGCTTGCGGGCGCGCCTGGCTTCGCGCTTGGCCTCTTTCAGGCGTTTGCGTGCGCGCTTCAGCTCTTCCTTCGCGATGCGCACGCGCTGCTTGGCGACCTCCGCCTGCAGCCGCGCCCGCTCGAGAGGCTCAGCCGGGGTATCCTGTTCGCTGCCTGTCTTCTTCATCGGTGGGCTCGCGACGCGAAAGGCGCGCAGTCTCACACAAGCGCGAGGCGCTTGCCACCGTGGGGAGTTATCCACAGAATTTGTGCATAACCATGTGGACAGACGCGGCGCGCGTGCGTAAACGCTCAGCCCCAGCAAGGGGTTGCGTCATGATGAACGGGTTTTCGCCAGCCAGCGTGGTCAGTGCAAGGCTGCGCCGACGCGTTT
>WNGJ01003808.1_pt1 | contig 16291 bp, 12 predicted proteins | sample 5400611 | NCBI WGS metagenome assembly WNGJ01 (sample SAMN13153375, study PRJNA577476) | soil metagenome | isolation source: 40 cm soil or saprolite under Garry oak tree replicate 1 | place: USA:California | collected 2016-06-15 | reverse complement strand
TGCTCGCGCTGACCCTGCTGACCGACGCCAGGAGCGCCTCCCGCGTCGGGGCACGGGGCCGGCTGCTGCTGCTCGACGAGCAGGACCGGGCGAAATGGGACCGGCAGGCGATCGGCGAAGGGATCGCGCTCGTCCGCGAGGCGCTGCAGCGCAGGCCACCCGGCCGGTTCGCGCTGATGGCGGCCATCGCCGCCGTCCATGCCGAGGCGCCCACCTGGCAGGACACCGATTGGCGCGAGATCGTCGCGCTCTACGACCTGCTCGTGCAGATCTGGCCCTCACCCGTGGTGGCGCTCAACCGCGGGGTCGCCGTCGGGCTCGCCCGCGGGCCCGCCGCGGGGCTTGCCGCGCTCGCCGCCCTCGCCGCGGAACCGCAACTGGCGGGCTACGGCTACCTGGCCTCCGCCCGCGCCGACTTTCTGCGCCGCCTGGGCCGCACCGGCGAAGCCCGGCAAGCCTACGAGGAGGCGCTGCTGCTCACGGAGAACGCCGTTGAGCGGGACTTCCTCGCCGCCCGCCTGGCCGGCCTGGCCCAGCCATGACCGATGCCCCGATTGTCCACAGGCGACATGGATCCTGCACCTGCCGGCAAGACGCTTCGGGGACCGTGGATGTGCCATCGCGGGTCTCTGAGGACCCGCGATGGCACATCCACGGTCTCGGCTTGCAGGAGGTTGGCGAAAAGGCGCCGAGACGCAGGCCGCGGTGCTGGGATGTGTCACGTTGCGTAGCCGTTCGGGGGTATGGGTGTTCCCACCGTGGCGGCGGCGGGCGTGCCGGCGGTTCCGTTCGCTTATAGGCTGGGTCACGTCCGAATAACGGAGCGCTGCGAGGCTGCGAGGAAACAGTGCCGGTGGAGTCGGTGTACGCGCGGCTGGAACCGCTGCTCCCTGGCGTGCGCAAACCAGTGCAGTACGTCGGCGGCGAGCTCAATTCCACGGTCAAGGACTGGGACGGCGCCGAGGTGCGGTGGGCGCTGATGTACCCGGACGCCTACGAGGTCGGGGTGCCGAACCAGGGTGTTCAGATCCTGTACGAGGTGCTCAACGAGCGTTCCTGGGTGCTGGCCGAGCGGACCTACAGCGTCTGGCCGGATCTGGAGGCGCTCATGCGAGAGCACCAGATTCCGCAGTTCACCGTCGACGGGCACCGGCCCGTCGGGGCATTCGACGTGCTCGGCGTCAGCCTCGCCACCGAGCTTGGCTACACCAACCTGCTCACCGCACTCGACCTGGCCCAGATACCGCTCGCCGCGGCGGACCGCGGGCAGGGCCATCCGCTCGTGCTCGCCGGCGGCCACGCCGCGTTCAACCCGGAGCCGATCGCCGAGTTCCTCGACGGCGCGGTCCTCGGCGACGGCGAACAGGCCGCGCTGGCCATTACCGACCTGGTCAGGCAGTGGAAGCGGGCCGGCCGGCCAGGCGGGCGGGACGGCCTGCTCGCCAGGCTCGCGGCCGGCGCCCAGGTGTACGTGCCGAAGTTCTACGATGTCGGCTACCTGCCGGACGGGCGGCTCGAGCGGGTGGTGCCCAATCGCCGTGGCGTGCCGCGCACCGTCGCCAAGCACACCGTCATGGACCTGGACGAGTGGCCGTATCCGCGCAAGCCCCTGGTGCCGCTGGCCGAGTCGGTGCACGAGCGAAGCAGCGTCGAGATCTTCCGCGGCTGCACCCGCGGCTGCAGGTTCTGCCAGGCGGGAATGATCACCCGCCCGGTGCGCGAGCGGAGCATCACCACCATCGGCGAGATGGTGGACGCGGGGATCCGCGCGACCGGTTTCGAAGAGGTCGGCCTGCTGTCGCTGTCCAGTTCCGACCACAGCGAGATCGGTGAGATCGTCAAGGGCCTCGCCGACAGGTACGAAGGCACGAACACCGGCCTGTCCCTGCCGTCGACCAGGGTTGACGCGTTCAACGTGACGCTCGCCAACGAACTGAGCAGGAACGGCCGCAGGTCCGGGCTGACGTTCGCCCCCGAGGGCGGTTCGGAGCGGATCCGCAAGGTGATCAACAAGATGGTCACGGAACAGGATCTCATCGCCTCGGTGACCGCGGCCTACTCCAGCGGCTGGCGGCAGGTGAAGCTCTACTTCATGTGCGGCCTGCCCACCGAGACCGACGAGGACGCGCTCGCCATCGCCGATCTCGCCCGCGCCGTCATCAAGGCTGGCCGGGATGCCAGCGGGCGGCGCGACATCCGCTGCACGATCTCGATCGGCGCGTTCGTGCCCAAGCCGCACACGCCGTTTCAGTGGGCGGCCCAGTGCGACGCCGCGACCGTGGACCGGCGGCTCGCGGCCCTTGGCGCCGCGCTGCGCCGCGACCCGGGTTACGGGCGCAGCATCGGCTACCGCTATCACGACGGCAAACCCGCCATCGTGGAGGGCCTGCTCGCCCGAGGCGACCGCCGGGTCGCGAAGGTGATCAGGGCGGTGTGGGAGGACGGCGGCCGTTTCGACGGCTGGAGTGAGCACTTCAGCTACGAGCGCTGGGAGCGGTGCGCGGCGGAAGCGCTCGCGGATGAGCCCGTCGACCTCGCCTGGTACACCACCAGGGAGCGCGGCTATGTCGAGGTCCTTCCCTGGGATCACCTCGACGCCGGGCTCGACCGGGAATGGCTGTGGCAGGACTGGGAGGACGCGGTCGACCCTGCGGGGGCTTCGGAGGTGGAGGACTGCAGGTGGACCGCCTGTTACGACTGCGGCGTCTGCCCGACGATGGGTACCGAGATCCAGGTGGGGCCGACGGGCGTCAAGTTGCTTCCGCTGACGGTCGTGGGCTCGCCCGGGCACGCAGGTGGCGGTGGCTCGCCGGGCGGCGCAGGTAACGGTGGTTCGCCGGGCGGCGCAGGTAACGGTGGTTCGCCTGGCCGGGCCGGGCGGGAAAGTCCGCCCTAGATGGGCCGGTCGCAGCCGGTTCCGCCCGGCCCGGCGCCGCGGCCGCCCGTGCAACGGCTGCGGGTGCGGTTCGCCAAGCGCGGGCGGCTGAGATTCGCGAGCCACCGGGACGTGGCGCGGGCGATCGAGCGGGCGGCGCGCAGGACCGGGCTGCCGGTCGCCTTCTCGGCCGGGTTCACCCCGCACCCGAAGATCTCCTACGCCGGCGCGGCAGCGACCGGCGTCGCCAGCGAGGCCGAGTACTTCGAGATCGGCCTGACCTCGCGGTGCGCACCCGGTGAGGTCGGCGAAAGGCTCGACGCCGCGCTGCCCGCCGGGCTCGACGTGATCGATGTCGCCGAGGCAGGGGGCGGGAGCCTGGCTGACGACCTGCAGGTCTCCGAGTGGCGCGTGACGCTGCCCGGGCAGCCGCAGGAGGCGGTGGCCGCGGCGTGCCGCGAGTTCATGGCCACGGCCTGGGTGGAGGTGGAAAGGCGCACTGCCAAGGGGATCCGGCGTGTGGATGCCCGTGCGGCGGTCATCGCGCTGGAGCTTGACCGGCGTGCCGTAGACTCTGTAACGGGTGGATGTGCCATACTTCGAATGGTTGTTCAGCACATGACACCTGCTGTTCGACCTGACGACGTTCTGGCCGCGCTGCGTCAAGTGGCTGGCCTCGCGCCGCCGTCACCACCGCTGGTGACCCGGCTGGCGCAGGGGCCGCTCGGCGCGGCGGCCAGCGGGTTCGATGAGCCCGGGGCTGCCGGCAGCGCAGCCGCCGGTGACGGTGCCGCACACAGCGGCGCTGCGACGGGTGGTGCGCCGGCCCCGGCTCGATGGGCCCGTGCCGAAAGACGAGACCAAAACGCCGGCAGTGCCGCCAGTGACGGCGGCGCCGGGCCGGCGAGCGCAGACGATTAGCTCCTGCGCGGCGCAGCGGTATCCCGCAGCGGAAGCCGCTCGCGCCCGGGAGCCTGACGGGAGATTGCCCGGATGCTCGAAGCCGAGCTTGACAACAGAGAACGTGACAACAACGAATCAGCCGGTTCCGGTGCGGCGGCGGACCAGGAATCCCCGGCGCCGCCCAGTGCTTCGGCGGGGCCCAGTGCTTCGGCGGGCCAGCGTGCTGGGCCAGCGGCAGGGGGCCAGCCCGCTGGGCCAGCGTCGCCGCCGCCGGTAGCGCCGGTGCCGGCCGCGACATTCCAGCCACCACAGGTCATCTTCCAGCCTCCGGACGTGGCGCCCGCCCCAGCCGGCGGCGAGGACGAGGGCGCGGTGACTGAAGCCGACGCGGACGACGACGGCGATGGCGGCAGCCGCCGGCGCCGTCGCCGTGGCGGCCGTGGCCGCGGCAAGGGCGCCGACGCCGGCGAGGGTGCGGCCGGCGCCGACTCCAACGACGCACGCGGTCCGGCGGATTCCGGCACCGAGGCTGGCGGCGCCGAGATCGCGAGCACCGGGACTGGCGGCACCGGGACTGGCGGCAGAGCCGCTGGTGCTGGCGGCAGGGGCGGCCAGCACGGCCAGCGGGCGGCGGTCGCGGCCGGGGAGCCAGGTGCTGGCGCAGCGGCGCCAAACGGGGCGGGTGCCGGTGCGGATGCGTCTCGGCCCACCCGTTCGAGGAGACGGAGCGGCGCGGGCAAGGATCGCGAGCCGTCCGCACCTGAGGAAGCGGCCAGGGAGGGCGGCGCCCCGGATGGTCCGGCTGCCCCGAATGCGGGGGACGCCGCGACCGGCGGCGAGACCGCCGGGCCAGCCAGCGCTGCGGCGACGGGCGGCACCACAAGGACGCGCAGGTCCAGAACGCCGCGAGCGCAGGCATCCAAGGATGTGGCCGAGCCTGCCACGGCACAGGCCGAAGTCGCTGGCGGCGAACGCGAGGACGGCGCGGATGCCGACGACGGCGATAGCGCGGCCACGCGGCGCCGGCGTCGCAGGCGCCGCCGCAGCGCGGGCGAAGCCGAGCCCGCGGTGGCCACGAGCACCGATGATCCGCCGAACACCGTCGTGCACGTGCGTGAACCACGCCCCGCCACCACCGCCGACCGGGACGAGGTGCAGTCGGTCAAGGGCTCGACCCGCCTTGAGGCGAAGAAGCAGCGCCGCCGCGAAGGACGCGACTCGGGCCGCCGCCGCCCGCCCGTCCTGAGTGAGTCCGAGTTCCTCGCCCGCCGCGAGGCGGTCCAGCGGGTCATGCTCGTGCGCCAGAAGGGTGAGCGAACCCAGATCGCGGTGCTCGAGGACGGCGTGCTCGTCGAGCACTACGTGGACCGGGCGACCCACCAGTCCATGGCCGGCAACGTCTACCTCGGCAAGGTGCAGAACGTGCTGCCCTCGATGGAGGCCGCGTTCGTCGATGTCGGCAAGGGCCGCAACGCCGTGCTGTACGCCGGCGAGATCAACTTCGACGCGAGCGGGCTGGAGGGGCAGCCCAAGCGGATCGAGATGGTGCTCAAGTCCGGGCAGTCGGTGCTCGTCCAGGTCACCAAGGACCCGGTCGGTCACAAGGGCGCGCGCCTGACCAACCAGGTGAGCCTCCCGGGCCGGTACCTGGTCTACGTTCCGGGTGCGTCCATGACCGGGATCAGCCGCAAGCTCTCCGCCACGGAGCGCACCCGGCTGAAGCAGATCCTCAAGAAGGTGACGCCGGAAAATGGCGGCGTCATCGTCAGGACCGCCGCGGAGGGCACGGGCGAGGAGGAGCTGTCCCGTGACGTCGCCCGGCTCGCCGCGCAGTGGGAGAACATCGAGCGCAAGGCGGCGTCCGCGAACCCGCCCGAGTTGCTGTACAGCGAGCCCGACCTGACCATCCGGGTGGTCAGGGATATCTTCAACGAGGACTTCAGCGAGCTTGTCGTGGCCGGCGACGACGGCTGGGACACGGTGAACGAGTATGTCCGCTATGTCGCACCCCATCTAGCCGAACGACTGCGTAGGTGGGACAGCGACACCGACGTGTTCGCCAGTTACCGGATCGACGAGCAGCTTGCGAAGGCTCTTGAGCGAAAGGTGTGGCTGCCGAGCGGCGGCTCGCTGGTCATCGACCGCACCGAGGCGATGACCGTTATCGACGTCAACACGGGTAAGTTCACCGGCCAGGGCGGCAACCTGGAGGAGACGGTAACCCGCAACAACCTCGAGGCGGCCGAGGAGATCGTCCGCCAGCTCCGGCTGCGCGACATCGGCGGCATCATCGTCATCGACTTCATCGACATGGTTCTGGAGAGCAATCGCGAGCTCGTGCTGCGGCGGATGCTCGAATGCCTGGCCCGCGACCGGACCAAGCACCAGGTCGCCGAGGTCACGTCGCTCGGTCTTGTGCAGATGACCCGCAAGCGGGTGGGCTCCGGGCTCCTCGAAGCGTTCTCCGAGCCCTGTGAATGCTGCAATGGGCGTGGCCTGATTGTTTCGCTGGACCTGCTCGACGCGCCCGCGGGCAAGCGCACCCAGGCCGCCCGGGGAGGCGGCAGGAGCGAAGCCAAGAGCCAGGGCGATGCCAAGGGCCAAAACGATGTCAAGGGCCAGGGCGATGCCAAGAGCCAGGGCGATGCCAGGGAGCAGGCGCGGTCAGGCACCGGTGAAGACGGCAGGCGGCGCGGCGCCGAGCCCGCGACCTCGGGTGACAACCGCGGTAACGGCGGTGCGGGCGGAAACAGCGGCGCTCGTGACGGCGGCGCTGGCGCTGACAGCGGCGGACGCGGCGGCGGTGACGGTGGCGTGCGCGACGGCGCTGGCGGCCGCGCTGGCGACGCGGGTTCGCGGGGGGACGACGGCACCGCCGACGCGGCCGTAGGCGCGGGCGCCGGCCCGGCGCCGGAAGGCGGCCGGGCACCCGCCCCGCAATCGGAGGAGAAGCCGCCGGGACGCCGCAGGCGGCGCAGGCAGGCCGCGCCGGGCGGCGCTGGCGGGCCCGATGCCGCGGTCGTGCCACCGGCGGGCACTGACGTGCCCGCCGCGGCCACCGCAGTGACGCCGGCCAGGCAGGACGACACCCCGGCGCCCGCTGGGCCGGGTGCGGCTGGGCCGTCCGCTGGGCCGGGTGCGGCGGTGCCACCCGCGGTGCCGTCCGCTGGGCCGGCTGCGGCCCTGCCGGCCGCGACGCAGCCACCGGCACTACCGCCGGCTGCGCCCTTGCCGCCGTCCCTGCCACCGGGTGCGTCGGTGACCTGATCGGGCCGCTGCCGCGGGCCCGGGCGGCCAGGTCGGGGCGCGCCCGCTGGCGCGTGCGTGGTCACGAGCCGCGTCTGGTAACCTGGCTGCGGCGCCCGGGACAGTTCCGGAGCAAGACAGGTGCCCCTGTGAGCGCCCGGTACCCCTACGAAGAGAAGAGTTCTCGCGTGTACGCGATCGTGCGCTGCGGCGGCAGGCAGGAGAAGGCGTCGGTGGACGACGTCCTCACCGTGGACAAGCTCGCCGGTGAAGTCGGCTCGACGGTAACGCTGCCCGCCCTACTGATCGTGGACGATGGCAAGGTCGTCAGCGATCCGGCCGAGGTGCGCAAGTATCAGGTCACCGCCGAGATCCTCGGTGCGGCCGTCGGCCCGAAGATCAACATGATCCACTACAGGAACAAGACGGGTTACAAGCGGCGGCTCGGTCACCGGCAGCAGTACACCCAGCTCAAGGTCACCGGTATCGCGGCCGGCACGCGAGCACGGGGGAGCGACGCCAGGAAGTCACCAGAGGGCGAGGGCTGAGATGGCACACAAGAAGGGCGCATCGTCCAGCCGCAACGGCCGTGACTCCGCCGCCCAGCGGCTCGGCGTCAAGCGATTCGGCGGCCAGCCCGTCCATCCCGGCGAGATCTTGGTGCGCCAGCGCGGCACGCACTTCCACCCAGGCCCTGGCGTCGGCCGCGGCAAGGACGACACGCTGTTCGCCCTGGTCGGTGGCGTGGTGGAATTCGGCTCACGGCGCGGTCGCCGCGCCGTGAGCGTCGTTCCCGACCCGCGTTCCGACGGCGCGCCCGCAGTGCCCGCAGGGGGATCCTAGGACTCGCTCCCCGGGCCGGCGCGTGCCCGTGGAGCCCGCGACTGCGGCCTCCACGTACGTGGGGGGTCATGGGCGCCGTCTTCCCGGACCGGCATCCACGCGGGGCTCCGGTCGCCTCGCGCTGGCGCCCCAAACGCCGGGAAGGTTGCGGGGTCGCCCCGGGCTGGCATGGGCCGCGGATTGGCACGGGGTCAGCAGCGCGGCTAGGTAACTTGTACGGCCGAAGACGTGAAGATCGAGTCAAGTTTTTGTTCGAAAGTCAAATTCGAACATGGCTCGTCGGGCTGGGGCGAAGCCCCGGTAGTGCTACAGGGCCAGTTGGACACAGCCGTGCGGGAAGGGCCAGGTCATGCCTGTGATCGGTCGATCTCGGGTGCGGCATCACCGCAGGTCGCGGGTGGATGTGTCCCTGTAGTACCAGACAGGGGTGCCGGCGGCCAGAACGCCGACGGCCCGAACCCCAGCGGCCCGAACCCCAGCGGCCTGGCTCAGCTTCCCCGCGGCCAGCGCCCTTTCCCGCAGTCCCGGTCCAGCGCGGCCGGTGAGGATCACGATATGCCTGAATTCGTCGATGAAGTGTCCCTCCACGTGAAGGCGGGGGACGGTGGCCACGGCTGCATGTCCATCCACCGGGAGAAGTACCGGCCGCTGGGCGGACCGGACGGTGGCGACGGCGGCCGCGGCGGCTCGGTCATCCTTGAGGTCTCCGCCAGCGCGACGACCCTGCTTGACTACCACAGGCGGCCGCACCGCAAGGCCGCGAGCGGGCGGCCCGGGCAGGGTTCGAACCGCACCGGCGCGAGCGGCGCCGACCTTGTCCTTCCCGTGCCGGGCGGCACCGTGGTGAAGACTTCCGGCGGCCGGGTGCTCGCCGATCTGGTCGGGGCCGGTACCCGCTGCGTCGCCGCCGAAGGCGGCCGCGGCGGGCTCGGTAACGCCGCCCTGGCCTCGCAACGCCGCAAGGCACCGGGGTTCGCGCTCAAGGGCGAACCCGGCGAGCAGCGCGACGTGGTGCTCGAACTCAAGACCGTGGCCGATGCCGGCCTCGTCGGCTTCCCGAACGCGGGGAAATCGTCGCTGATCGCGGCCATGTCGGCCGCGCGCCCGAAGATCGCGGACTATCCGTTCACCACCCTGGTGCCCAACCTCGGCGTGGCGGAGGCCGGTGACACCCAGTTCGTGCTGGCCGACGTGCCCGGCCTGATCCCCGGCGCCAGCTCGGGCAAAGGGCTCGGCCTGGAGTTCCTCCGCCACATCGAACGCTGTTCCGTCCTCGTCCACGTGCTCGACTGCGCAACGGAAGAACCAGGGCGGGATCCGGTTTCCGATCTCGACGCGCTGGAGGCCGAACTCGCCGCCTATGCGGACACGACGGGAGCCGATTTCGCGGGCCGGCCGCGGCTCGCCGTGCTGAACAAGATCGACGTTCCCGAGGCACGCGACCTCGCGGATCTGGTGCGGCCGGCGCTCCAGGAGCGCGGGATCGAGGTGCACGCCGTCTCCGCCGCCACCCACGCCGGGCTGCGTGACCTGGCGTTCGCCGTGGCCCGGCTGGTCGCGGCGGCACGTGCGAGCGCGCCCGCGGCGCAGTCCACCCGCGTCGTCATCCGCCCGGCCCCGCTCGGCGAGCCTGGCTTCGAGGTGGTGCGGACCGGCGAGAACAGCTTCTTCGTCCGCGGCGCGAAGCCGCGCCGCTGGATACAGCAGACCGATTTCGGCAATGACGAGGCGGTCGGCTATCTGGCCGACAGGCTGGCACGCCTGGGCGTGGAAGAAGCGCTGGCCGAGGCGGGCGCGCGCGCCGGCGCCGAGGTAATGATCGGCGACGACGATGATGCGGTGGTGTTCGACTGGGAGCCGCGCCTGGGCGCCGAGGCTGCCCGGGACGAAGGCTCCGCCCGGCTCGGGCCCCGCGGTTCGGATCCTAGGCTGCGGTCATGACGGCCACGCGGCCGGTGATCGCCGCCGCGCGCAGGATCGTGGTCAAGGTGGGCTCGTCCTCCCTGACCACCGCCGAGGGCGTGATCGACGACGAGCGGATCACCGCGCTCGCGGATGTCCTCGCCCGGCGCGCGAAGACGGGCGCTGAGCTCGTCCTGGTCTCCTCGGGAGCGATCGCATCCGGGCTCGGCCCGCTCGGCCTCGGCCGGCGGCCACGTGATCTCGCCACCCAGCAGGCCGCGGCGAGCGTCGGGCAGGTTCTGCTGGCCGCCAGATATGCCGCGGCTTTCGCTAAGCACGGAGTGCGGGCGGGTCAGGTGCTGCTGACCGCCGACGACCTTATGCGCCGCGCCCATTACCGCAACGCCCAGCGCACCTTGGGCCGTCTGCTCGAGTTCGGCGTGCTGCCAGTTGTCAACGAGAACGACACGGTCGCGACCGAGGAGATCAGATTCGGTGACAACGACAGGCTTGCCGCGCTGGTCGCACACGTCGTCAGGGCCGACGCGCTCGTGCTGCTCTCGGATGTGGATGCGCTTTACGACGGGGAGCCGCACCGTCCAGGTTCCAGGCGTATCACCGAGGTGCGCGGCAGGCAGGACCTGGACGGGATCCGGCTCGGCCGCGCGGGCGGGCGTGGCGTCGGTACCGGTGGGATGGTGACCAAGGTGGAATCGGCGCTCATCGCCACCGGCGCGGGGATACCCGCGGTACTTGCCAGCGCGAGCGAGGCCGGGGCGGCGCTCGCAGGCGATCCGGTCGGCACGTATTTCGCCCCGGACGGCCGCCGGCCGGCCATGCGGCTGCTCTGGCTCGCGCACGCCACGACGGGACGCGGCCGGCTCACCCTTGACGCGGGTGCGGTGGAAGCTGTGGCCGTCCGCCGGACATCGCTGCTTCCCGCCGGGGTGACCGGGGTCGCGGGGCAGTTCGATGCGGGCGACCCGGTGGACCTGTGCGACGAAACCGGCCGCGTCGTCGCGCGTGGCGTCGTCAACTTCGACGCGAGCGAGATCCCCGATCTGATGGGCCGGTCCACCCGGTGGCTCGCACGTGAACTCGGTCCCGGCTACGAGCGCGAGATCGTCCACCGCGACGACCTCGTCGTCCTGACGCCGCGCCTGCCCCGCAAACCCCACGAGCCCGCCAAACCGGGCGAGCCGTCTTAGTTCTGGGTGTCGCCGCCGCGGTTGCCGAACCGGCCGAAGAGCCGCTCGCTCGCGCCCATCGCGCCTTCCGTCATGCCGCGCACCAGGCCCATCAGCGGATCCGCGGTGCGGTTCCAGGACTCCTGGTACGAGCGCGCCGCCTCCTTCATGTCCTCGGTCACCGAGGACTCGCCGTCGTCGCTGCGCCGTGGATAGTCCCCGTCCAGGATCCGCTCGTAGGCGCCTTCCGTGGCCCAGCGGTCGAGATCCGCGAAACGCACGACGGCGAACGGGTGGGTGTTGCCCTGCAGCTGAAGCAGCTTGAGCAGCCCGTCGCGCACGTCGGGAACGGCGTCGTACTCGTGCGCCTGATCGTGGAACGCATCGGCGTTCAGCTCGGACATCCGCGCGCCGCCGGCCATCTTCATCATCGCGCGCCGCGCGGCGTCCACGTCCTGGCCGGCCAGCAGGCCCGCCCGGTCGCAGGACAGCTCCGACTTGCGGTACCACTCCTCGAGCGCCCAGATGATCGGCCGCAGCCCCACGTAGGCGAACGGTATCCAGGCGATCCGCCGGGCGAGGTTGATCAGGTGGAAGAGCATGGTCCGGTACACCGCGTGCCCGGACAGCACGTGGCCGAGTTCGTGACCGATCGCGAAGCGCAGTTCCTCCGCGTCGTAAAGATCGACCATTCCGGTCGTGATCACGATGAACGGGCGGTCCGTGCCGAGCGCCATCGCGTTGACCAGAGGGTTCTGGATGACGAACAGCTCGGGCACCTGGGGCAGGTCCAGCACATACGCGCCGTCGCGCAGCATGTCGTGGATATGCGGAAACTGCCGCTCGGATACCTTCACGCCGCTGGCCAGGAACATAAGCCGGAGGCTACGGTCGGAGAACAGCCCTGCAAGGCGCCGGAGCAGGACGTCGAATCCGGTGAGCTTGCGCATGGCGGTGAGGGCGGAGCGATCGGCCGGATGCTCGTAGGCACGTGAAGAGATCCCAGGCAGCCGCACGCGAGCTCGGGCGGGTGTATTGCCCGTTTCTGAGGTCATGCCCGCATGCTAATCCCCCGGAGGAACTCAATGGGCCACGGCGACCTACCAATATTTGACCTGGCCGCGGAGACGATGCCGCCCGAGCAGCGCGCGGACCTTCAAGCGGGCAGGCTTTCCGCCCTGGTGGACCGGCTGCTCACGGCGGGCGGACTGCAGGGCGAGCGGCTCACGGCGGCCGGGATAACGCGCGGCAGCGATGTCACGCCGGGCAGCCTTCCCGGCGTTCCCTTTACCTGGAAACGGGATCTGTGGGACACATATCCGTTCGGCCTGCTGGCCGTTCCCCGCGGCGAGGTCGTGGCCGTCCACGGCTCAAGCGGAACGGGCGGGCGCCCCACCCTGGTCTCGTACACCCGGGGCGACCTCGATCTGTGGTCACAGATGTGTGCGCGGTCGCTCGCCGCGGCAGGCGCGACCGCGGGCAGCATCGTCCACAACGCCTACGGGTACGGCCTCTTCACCGGCGGCCTCGGGTTCCACCAGGGCGCCGTCCGGCTTGGCGCCACGGTGGTGCCCGTCTCGGGTGGAATGACCGCCCGCCAGCTCACGCTGCTGCGGGACCTGCGGCCCGACATCCTGGCCTGCACGCCCTCCTACGCCATCCGCCTCGGTGAGGCGATCGCGGAGGCGGGATCCAAGCCTGCCGACGTGGGTCTCAGCGCGGGGCTGTTCGGGGCCGAACCGTGGAGTGAGCCGATGCGGGCGCGGATCCAGGACCTGCTCGGCCTGCGCGCGCTCGACGTGTACGGCCTGTCGGAGGTGATCGGCCCGGGCGTGGCGGCGGAGTGCCTGGTGGCACAGGACGGCCTGCACGTGAACGAGGACCACTTCCTGGTCGAGGCGGTCGACCCGGCCAGCGGCGAGCCCGTGCCGGAAGGGACGCCGGGTGAGCTGGTGTTCAGCACGCTCACGAAGGAGGCGATGCCGCTGCTGCGCTACCGCAGCGGTGACATCGCGGCGCTGCGCCGTGGCCGCTGCGCCTGCGGCCGGACCCTGATCCGGATGACGAAGGTGACTGGCCGCAGCGACGACATGCTCGTCATCCGCGGCGTGAACGTCTACCCGGCGGAGGTGGAGCGCGTGCTGCTCGGCGACGGCCGGGTGTCGCCGCACTATCTGCTGGTGGTAGATGCCCGCGCAGCCGTTAAGGATCTGGTTGTCGCCGTTGAAAGCCTAACGGCTGCCGCGGACGCGCTGGCCAGCGGTGCGGAGGGGTCGCGGGCCGGCGCCGATCCGGCCGGCCAGCTCGCCAGCGGGCTCGAGGCTGCGCTGCGTGCGCGGCTCGGGGTGCGTGCGCGGGTCCGGGTGCTCGCGGCGGGCGCCGTGCCGCGGACCGAGGTCGGCAAGGCGGTGCGGGTGGTCACGTGGGCGGCGGGCGAGCCGCCGCTGCCCGGCCTGGCGGACGGCTAGCCCATCGCGCGAGCGCTCGCGCCAAGCTGCTCTTACATGGCCCACCCACCCTTGGGGGCGTTGCCCTACTGACGATCTTGCCAGCTTGTCAAGTGGGTACGGAAGGGCGAACCCGATTCTGTGGACAGCACAGGGGCGGGGCGATGATTTGTGGACAAGGCTTTTGTGGATAAGGCTTGGGCGGCGCTCGTGCCGTGGCATGCGCACTCACGCGGAGCGCGCGCCAGCCTGTCGGATGCGAGCGCTAGGGTCATGTCGCATGGACGCAGGTACGGCACAGGCCGGCGGCAGCGGGACGCCTGCCGCGGAGCGGGAAGCGGGCAGCCACGGCCCGCAGTCCGCCGCCGCCGTGCGGGCGCACTGGGACGGCAACGGGGGGAACAGGCTCGGGATCATGGGCGGCACGTTCGATCCGATCCACCACGGCCATCTCGTCGCGGCGAGCGAGGTGGCGCACGCGTTCTCGCTCGATGAGGTCGTGTTCGTGCCGACCGGTCAGCCCTGGGAGAAGGAGCAGCGCGACGTGGCGCCGGCCGAGGACCGGTACCTGATGACCGTGATCGCGACCGCGTCCAACCCGCGCTTTTCCGTCAGCCGGGTGGATATCGACCGGCCCGGGCCCACCTACACGATCGACACACTGCGTGATCTGCGGGCGGCGCGCGGGCCCGAAGCGGAGTTCTTCTTCATCACCGGCGCCGACGCGCTCGCCCGGCTGATCTCCTGGCGGCACGCGGATGAACTGCTCACCCTCGCGCACTTCGTAGGCTGTACCCGTCCCGGTCACCAGCTTTCCGGTGACGGCCTTCCCGAGGGAAAGGCAAGCCTGATCGAGATTCCGGCCCTTGCCATCTCGTCCACCGCGTGCCGCGAGCGGGTCCGCGCGGGCGAGCCGATCTGGTATCTGGTGCCCGACGGGATCGTGCAGTACATAGCAAAACGCCGGCTGTACCGGGACCACTGATGGGTACATGCTTGAAGACTGGCGCTTCACCTGGTCAGCGGGGGGCGCCTCTGGGTGAGGAGGAAGACACCACATCGTGACCGCCACCGAGCACACAGTCGAGCTGATGCGGATCGCCGCCGAGGCTGCCGCGGACAAGCTTGCCAACTCCATCATCGGCTACGACGTGAGCGAGCAGCTCGTCATCACCGACGCCTTCCTGCTCTGCTCTGCACGTAACGACCGCCAGGTCCGCGCCATCGTCGACGAGATCGAGGAGCGGATGCGCCGGGCCGGGGCCAAGCCGGTGCGCCGCGAGGGCGAGCGGGAAGGCCGCTGGGTGCTGCTCGACTATGTGGATCTGGTCATCCACGTGCAACAGGAGGAGGAGCGGGTCTTCTACGCGCTCGAACGGCTGTGGAAGGACTGCCCGCGGATTCCGGTCCCCGAGCCGGTGGCGGCGGGGGAGACCAGGGAAGCTGGGGGCCCACGCTGAGCGCGCGAAGGCTGATTCTGTGGCGGCACGGGCAGACCGCCTGGAACATGGAGAAAAGGTTCCAGGGCCAAAGCGACATCCCGCTTGACGAGACCGGCGAGCGGCAGGCCGAACGCGCGGCGCGGTTGCTCGCCGCGCTTCAGCCGGACGTGATCGTATCGTCGGACCTGCGCCGTGCGACCGGGACGGCGGCGCCGCTCAGCCGGATCACCGGGCTGCCCGTGACGGCGGACAAGGACCTGCGAGAGCGTTCTGGCGGAGTCTGGGAGGGGCTGACAGACCGGGAGATCAGGGAGCGCTACCCCGAGGCGCACCGGGCGTGGACGCCGCCAGAGGGTGAGCCGACCGAAACGGTGGGCGAGCGGGTGTGCGCCGCCCTGGAGCGCGTGTCCGCCAGCCTCCCCGACGACGGGCTCGCAGTAGTGGTCAGTCATGGCGCCGCGATCCGCCTCGGCATGGCCCGGCTGCTCGGGATACCCGAAGACTTGTGGGGAATGCTCGGGCCGCTCGCGAACTGCGCCTGGTCACTGATCGGCATGGGCCGGACCAGGTGGCGGGTGCTCGAGCACAATGCGGGCACCTTGCCCGAGCCAGTGTTGGGTGATGATCGCTGACCTCGGCTCGGCTGAATGATCAGCGCGCAGCCGCGCCCAGCACGCGCGCGCCACACTGGGCAGCCGTTATGGAAGAATGATGCTGAACGGCTGCGCGGTGTGGCACCGCCATATACCGCCGCGCTCGCGCTGGTGTGATCCGCGCTAGCTTTGGCGCGGATCACGCGTACTTTGGTGTGATCAGGGCGGCCTTCGCTTTGGCTCGCACGGCGCTGGCGAGCTGCTCCGGGCCGGGCAGGAGATCCACCCCCGTCGGCGCCAATCCGGACACTTCGGCCACATAGTTCTTTGCCTCGAACCGTCGGCCTACGTGCACGGCGTCGTCGGTGAAGCCTGCTCGCTGGTGCGGTGACTCACCGGGAAGCCGCACGCAGGCCAGTCAACCCGCGTCCAAGGCGCGCACCGACGGCACCACTCACCGGAACGGCGTCCGCGACCCAGGGCGGTCTTGTAGTCAGCCGCTGAACGCCCTCGTTCGGCGCACCCATCCGGCCCCAGCCGTCGGGGATTGTGAGGCGTGCCGTGCCGGCTGCCGGTTTGATCCGCCGGTTCGGCCCAGCCGTTCGTGTTCCTATACACTGGCGTGGCGTCGTCACCGGTCACCGTGTACTGCTGAAGGTCAGCCCTGTGCGGCGAATGTTCAAGGGGCTATAGCTCAGTTGGTAGAGCGCTTGCATGGCATGCAAGAGGTCCGGGGTTCGAATCCCCGTAGCTCCACGCAAACCTCCAGGTCAGGGCCCGGGTTATAGACCCGTCGGGTTGGCTTTCAAGATCACCTGACCGTCATCTGACCGTCGTTCTGGGCACTGGTAGT